>OGJV01001297.1_pt1 | contig 10682 bp, 8 predicted proteins | sample 1572271 | NCBI WGS metagenome assembly OGJV01 (sample SAMEA2582107, study PRJEB24529) | metagenome | biome: Human gut stool | place: China | collected 2011
AGCTGGTGCACGTTTTGAACAAACTTTACCTAAAGGTGACCAACCTTTCCAACTCTATACTCTTCCGACACCAAATGGTATCAAGGCAACTATCATGCTGGAAGAATTGAAAGAACTTGGTGTGACTCAAGCAGGTTATGATGCTTATCGTATTAAGATTGGTGATGGTGACCAATTCGGCTCAGACTTTGTTTCAATCAATCCAAACTCAAAGATTCCAGCCATGATGGATTACTCTGAAGACCAACCAGTTCGTGTCTTCGAATCAGCTAACATCCTCCTTTACTTGGCTGAAAAATTTGGCAAACTCATTCCAACTGATCACGCAAAACGTACAGAAGTTCTCAACTGGCTATTTTGGCAAACAGGTGCTGCTCCTTTTCTAGGTGGTGGCTTTGGGCACTTCTTCCACTATGCACCTGAAAAAATCGAATATGCCATCAACCGTTTTGCCATGGAAGCCAAACGCCAACTTGACTTGCTTGATAAAGAATTAGCAACCAAACCTTATATTGCCGGTGATGAATACACTATCGCTGATATCGCCATCTGGTCTTGGTATGGCCGTCTTGCTCAAGATAAGATTTGGGATAAGGCTGGTATTTTCCTTGATGTTAAAGAATACAAGCATCTTCAAGCTTGGACTGAAAAAATTGCCGACCGTCCAGCGGTTAAACGTGGACTTGAAGTCGACTATAAAGATATCTAATTTTTATAACGGTTTGCCTAGGCTAACCGTTTTTCTATTGTTTCATGATATAATAGAAGCAAAATCACAAGGAGACATTCATGACTGTATTTCAAGCTATTTTAGAAAAAATCAAAGCCTACGACACTATTATTATTCACCGCCACCAAAGACCTGACCCTGATGCCATTGGTAGTCAGGTAGGACTGAAAGAAATTTTAAAAACAAACTTTCCAGATAAAAAGGTTCTTGCGACAGGTGTTAATGAACCTACCTTATCTTGGATTGCTGAGATGGACGAGGTAGCTGATCAAGACTATGAAGGGGCACTTGTTATTGTTACCGATACTGCCAACACCCCTCGTATCGACGACGATCGTTATGATAAAGGTGACTTCCTTATCAAAATTGACCATCATCCTAACGATGATGCCTACGGTAACCTTCTACTTGTTGATACGACTGCTTCAAGTGCTAGCGAAATTGTGACAGACTGGGCCCTCAGCCTTGGTCTTTCCTTGTCAGATGCTGCTGCTCGTGTTCTCTACAATGGTATTGTTGGCGATACAGGTCGCTTCCTCTTTCCATCTACTACTCCTAAAACACTTCAAATCGCGGCTAAACTTCGTGAATACGACTTTGATTTTGCAGCAATGGCTCGTCGTATGGACAGTTTTCCTTTCAAAATTGCTAAACTACAAGGTTATGTTTTCGATAATCTAGAAGTCGATGAAAATGGTGCAGCTCGAGTTGTCTTGACACGAAAGATTTTGGATGAATTCAATGTCACTGATGCTGAAAGTTCTGCCATTGTTGGAACTCCAGGCCGTATTGATTGTGTCGAATCTTGGGCTATTTTCGTAGAGCAGCCTGAAGGACATTACCGTGTCCGTCTACGTAGTAAAAGCATTGTCATCAACGAGATTGCCAAACGCCATGATGGTGGCGGCCACCCACTAGCTAGTGGGGCAAATTCCTACAGCTTAGAAGAAAACGAACAAATCTATCAAGAAATCAAGGATACAGTTGCCCATGCAACTCACTAATCGTCGTGTACGTCTCATGGGAACTGTGATTGACGTCTCTATCTATCATAAAGAACCAGAACCCCTGCTAGACCAAGTTGAAGCACTTCTACATACCTACAATAAGCGCTTCTCAGCCAATGACGACAGTTCCGAACTCATGAAAATTAACAAGGCAGCAGGCTTACATCCAGTGACAGTTCACCCAGAGCTTTTTGAACTTATTTCTCTTGGAAAATGGCATAGCTGCCAACCTGGAAGTCACCTTAATATTGCTATCGGGCCTCTCATTCAGACTTGGCGCATTGGTTTTTCTGATGCTAAGCTGCCTCTTCCTGAAGAAATTCGTCCGCTCCTAGATATCATCAATCCCAACGCCATTCTTCTATCCGAGGAAACTCAAAGCGTTTTTCTCAAAGAAAAAGGGATGAAAATTGATCTTGGTGCCCTAGCAAAAGGATATATTGCAGATCGTATTGCAGATTTTCTTAAAGCTGAAAAAGTAACCAGCGCCCTAATCAATCTCGGAGGCAATGTCCTAACCTTTGGACCAGCCCTCCATAATCCAGACCACAAATGGCGAATTGGTATTCAAAATCCTAAGGAGACAAGAAACACAAATCTTATGGTGCTTGCTATAAGAGATAAATCTGTTGTCACTTCGGGAATCTATGAACGTACTTTTGAGATAGATGGCAAAACCTACCATCATATTTTTGATAGCCAAACTGGTTATCCAGTCTCCAGTGACCTAGCCAGCCTTACCATTATTTCATCCCTCTCAGTGGATGGTGAAATTTGGACAACCCGCTTATTTGGTTCTAGTCTCGAACATATTTTCCAGGAAGTTAGTTCACAAGCTGAGCTGGAAGCAATCATCGTTGATAAAGACAATCACTGCTTTCAGACAGGTGGCATTTACAAAATGCGAATTTCCTAAAAAATAGTAAAAAAGACTTGTCAAGTAGACCACCTTTTGATAAACTAAAATAGTTAAAAAAAACTATGGTGCGGAAAGTACCATGGCAGAAAGGAAATATTTTAACATGAAAAAAGATATCCATCCAGATTACCGTCAAGTAGTATTCATGGACACAACTACTGGTTACCAATTCCTTAGCGGTTCAACTAAACATTCAAACGAAACAGTTGAATTCGAAGGTGAAACTTACCCACTTATCCGTGTAGAAATTTCATCAGATTCACACCCATTCTACACTGGCCGTCAAAAATTCACACAAGCAGACGGACGCGTGGATCGTTTCAACAAAAAATACGGTCTCAAATAAGCAACATCTTGTTGTTAAACCATTCCGATTGGAATGGTTTTTTTGTATGCTCTTGGATATAAGCTCTCCTACTCTCATCTTTATAAAATAAAAAAACAGCTTCCATATGGAAACCGTTTTATCTTATTAACCTGCTTTACCAATAGCCAAAGCCCAGATAAAGAAGAGGGCAAATCCGAACAAGAAGATCAAACCTGCAATGGCAAGTCCTTTCAACCAAGTTGGAAGGTCTTTCTTCTCTTTTGTAACAAGTACGTAATTCAAAAGCGCAAAGAAAGGTGTTGTAAGGCATGAACCAATCATGGCGAAACGAAGCATGGTTGCTACTTGACCTTGGAAGAAGAAAATAATGATGAGACCAAGAATAGCTGTCAAGGTCATCCAAACATTCAAAGGTGTTTGATTTTTTTCTTTTTGGTTAAACAAAAGACGAAGAGAAATTTCGTTAACACGTGAGTAACCATCGATTACGGTAATTACAGTACCAAAGATACACAAGAAAGCGATAAAGGTAATCAAATAGCGTGACCACTCACCAAGCACTGATGCGTACATACCAACAAACTGTGCAATATACTTAGCTGATGCTGCTTCTACTGGCTTACCAGTTGGATACTGAATAAGAGCCCCGAGTGCTACAAAGAATACCGCAAGAATAGCTGTTCCGATGTAACCAACGTTAAAGTCAAAGAGGGCATCATCAGTGTTGAAATCAACAGTTTTCTTTTTCTCAGCTGACCAAAGTGAGTTAATGGCTGAAATTTCAATTGGTGCTGGCATCCATCCAAGAAGTGAAACGATAAATGGAAGGGCTGCGAGCTGCCATGGTGTTTTTTCAACGAAGTCAGCACTGTACTCTGGATGTTTGATTGCCGCAATAATAACCGCTGCCACTGTTGCGATAGTCAAAGCTGACATAATCCATTTGGCCATACCATCAAGAAGTTTGTAACCACCAAAGAGTAACATGCCCCAGATAATGGCAACCAAAATGATTGACCATGTGGTAATACTCAAACCAAGCATTGGAAAGGCACTAGCAATGATGGCTGAACAAAGAATAGAAACTCCCGCAGTATTAACCAAAGCTGAGAAGACATTCAAAATGAAGAATACCCAAAGATAGAATTTACCTTTCTCAGCATAACCTTCAACGAGGGTTTTACCCGTATCTGCGGTATACTCAGCACCAAAACGGAAAAATGGGTATTTAAAGAGGTTAGCAAGAATAACCAAGCCTAGCAAGGCCCATCCATAAGAACCACCCGCTTGGGTTGATGAAACGATGTGGGAACCACCTACGGCCGCTGAAGCCATTAGGATACCTGGTCCCATTGCTTTTATTTTACTACGCCAGGTAGACTGACTAGATACACTTGTTTGTGACATAAGAGAATCTCCTAAAACAAATTTTCAGAATAATCTGAATTGATGTTTACCATTTTACACAATTGTTGGAATAATTTCAATAGTATTTCGCATGTTTTCTGAAAAATAGAAAAAAGCCATCCAAACGGATAGCTCTTTTACTATTTAGAAAGTCCTGTAAAGAAATCTACGATAGCTTGCCAGATTTGTGCAAAAATATTTTTGCTGTTCTCAACCGCTTTGTTGGCATTAAAGTTTAGGTTGATTCCAGAGAAGGTATTACCAGCTTTCGAAACGATAGAATCTTTAAGTGAACTCAAGGTTGACTTAAAGCTAGCACTGTCAATGATTGAAGACTTAGATAAATTCATAGCAAAATTCACCAGAAGGTTAATTTGCGTATCAGAAAGATCCAAGTTGTAATTATTGATAGTCTGCTGAACAATCGTTTTAGCTTGGTCTTCAGTCAACTTATCCCCTTTATCAGCAACTGCTGACTTAATATCAGTCATAGCTACATTAAGCTTGTCGGCATCATAGTCACTCTTGCCTGAATTTTCCTCATTAATTTGAGAAAGGGTTTTAAGTTCCTCCTGCGCAAGCTCTTTGCTTTCATCTGAAACCTTAGCCCCATTTTGCTCAAGGGAATAGTAAATACCAGCTAAGGCACTTTCTCCAGTAACTGCGATTGGTGCTGCTACCGTAATCTTAGCGTGTTCGATACCAAGTGTCGTGGCAGCATTACGGTACATATCTGGAGTGATTTTCGTGATATTTTGCGGTGTCACAATCTCTACACTCAAGGTTTCCTTAGCACCAAGCTTAGCAATCTTAACAGAAGAATATAGCTGAAGACTAGAATCGTCAGCAACGTTCATGATATTCGCATATGCAGATGTCGTCAAGGTCTTGACATTAGTATCCTTACTGCTGTCATACCCTAACAAATTCAAGGTTTCATTACGTTGCTCTTCCGACAATGAATACCCCATCACATAGTCTGGTTGAACATAAGATTCATCAATAACCTTTTGGACTTGCGATGACGTTGCTGCTTGCGCAACCGAAGTGAAGGCTGTTACTGAAGCCAATAAAGCCATCCCAGTAACAAGTAGTTTTTTCAATTTCATGTGTGTTTCCTTTCGAAAATAGAATATTATTCCATAATCTCCTAAAGGACGACTGGCTATGAGTCCAATCGTGAATTTATTATACCATGACTTAAAAAATTAAGGTCAAAAAAACTACTCGTGTAACTCCAAGGGAAGACCATCTGGATCAGCAAAGAAAGTCATCTTTTCACCGGTAAAAGTGTCTTTGCGAATAGGTTGGCAGGAAATACCCTTTTCTTCTAAACTCTTGACGACCTCTTCAATATTAGTCACTCTGAAAGCTAAATGACGTAAGCCACATGCCTCAGGATAAGATGGACGTTTAGGTGGCTCCACATAGTTCGGATCACTGGTCTTATTGCCAAAGATTTCAAGTTCTATATCCCCACAACGTAAGTCTAACTTATAATCATGGCGTTCTCTACGGTGATTTTCCCGAATAATCTCAAAACCAAGTTTATTGACATAAAAATCTCGAGACAACTCACAATCAAAACCAATAATAGCAACATGGTGCACTGTATTTAAAAACATATTTTCCTCCATAGAAAAAGGCCAGAAGGCCCCTTTCTTAACTTTGAAATTGATTATATGATTTATTAAAGGCTTCAATGATGTCTGAACTTGCCTTGTCAAAATCTACCTGCGATTTCAATTCACCTTTGACTATTGTACGTTGGGTTGCTTCAGCATCCGTACAAGTTACCAAAGTTACTTCAGATTTGCCTGGTGTATCATCAACCACTGCTACTTCGGTTGGTTGGACGACCTTGACCTCACTAATGACATAAGTATAGACCTTATTCTTATCAGTAAGATAAATCTTCATGCCTTCCTTAGCCTTATCTAGTGGTGAAAATAGCATGTCAGATGCACCAGCAATACCAAAGACGTGGTGACTAGCTAGTGAATAGTTGTTTTCACCACCCATGACTTGGTCTTCTTTCATAGTTCCTGCACCGTAAGTCAACTCTGTATTGCCAAGTCCTTTGAAAATAGGAAGATTGATACCCACCTCTGGAATGGCAATACCACCAACGACAGGAAGTTCTTGAGCATCCATCTGTGCCTGCAAGACAGACTCTGTGCTAATTGATTTAACGGTATCAAAGTCAAAACTCGTCTTAGCTTCCTTGTTTTTCTCAATAGTCTTTTTAGAAACCTTGCTCACTTGATACTTATTTGTATTCCATGCAATCACTGTGTTTCGAATAGACTTATTGAAAATCAAGGCTAAACCAACAACCAAGAGAACAACAATCAACACCCAGCGAAGAATATCCAGCCACTTACGGCGTTTTTTTGTTGCTTTATTTTTCTTATCTTTGCTCATTAGTTGTCACCACTTTCTTGGTCTTCGGAAGCTTGTTCAACTTCTTCTGGCTCAACTAAAGCAAAGGTTACAATACGAGCAGAGTCATCCAAACGCATGACCTTAACCCCTTGAGTTGCACGACCAGTTTGAGAGATATTAGCAACGGCAGTACGGATGATAACACCTGTATCGGTGATGACCATGATATCCTCATCACCAGATACTGTGACAATACCTGCTAAGTTACCATTCTTCTCTGTGATATTAGCAGTCTTGATACCTTTACCACCACGTCCCTTCGTTGGGTATTCAGTAGCTGAGGTACGCTTACCGTAACCTTTTTCAGTGATAATCAAGACTTCTTGGTCTTCTGTAATGGCAGCTGCACCAACAACTTGGTCTCCATCACGAAGAGTTACCCCTTTAACACCGGCAGCCATACGGCTCATGCTTCGAATAGTGTCCTCTTTGAAGCGTACACTGTAACCAAATTTGGTACCAATGACAATTTCTTCATTACCAGTAGTCAAGAAGACATTGATTAGCTCGTCACCTTCTCTCAATTTCAAGGCAATCAAACCGTTTTGACGGATGTTCTTAAATTCTGCTTCTTTGGTACGTTTAACCAGACCTTGGCGAGTTACAAAGACAAGGTGATTATTTTCAGAAGCTTCATCACTCTTAGCGTTAATGACCGTTTGAATGGTCTCACCTTCATCCAACTTCAAGAGATTGACAATAGGTAAGCCTTTGGCTGTACGACCATACTCAGGTATTTCATAACCCTTGAGACGGTATACACGCCCCTTATTAGTCATGAAGTAAAGGTGATCATGAGTGCTTGTTGAGACAATATCTCGAACAAAATCATCATCGTTAACACCAGTACCTTGAACACCACGTCCTCCACGTTTTTGTGAACGGAACTCGTCTTGGGCTAAACGTTTAATATACCCCTTATTTGAAAGAGTGATAACAACATCTTCTTCTTCGATGAGATCTTCATCTTCAAGAGAAACGACTTCTCCGACCATAAGTTCTGTACGACGAGCATCTGCGAATTTACGCTTGCTTTCGTCCAATTCTTCCTTGATGATAGCAATGACACGTTCTGGTTTTGCCAAAATATCAGCTAAATCAGCAATCAAGGCAAGGAGATCATTGTACTCATTTTGAATCTTATCACGTTCCAAACCTGTCAAACGACGCAAACGCATATCAAGAATGGCTTGACTTTGACGTTCCGTGAGTTCGAAGCGAGCCATCAACTCAGCTTGAGCCTCTGCATCAGTTTGACTGTTACGGATAATCGTAATCACTTCATCCAAATGATCAAGAGCAATCAGCAAACCTTCTAAAATGTGGACGACGAACCACAACTTCTTGTTGGTGCGCAATATAGTCAGCCAAGATTTGACGCAAGGAAAGGATTTTAGGAACACCCTTTTCAATGGCCAACATGTTGAAGCTAAAGTTAGTCTGAAGTTGCGTTAATTTGAACAAATTGTTCAAGATAACATTGGCAGAAGCGTCACGACGCACTTCGATGACAAAGCGTACCCCTTCACGAGAAGACTCGTCACGGACTGCTGTGATCCCCTCAATACGTTTTTCTTGTGCCAAACGAACGATATGTTCATGGACCTTGGTCTTATTGACCATGTAAGGAAACTCAGTGACAACAATACGCTCACGACCTGATTTTGTTGTTTCAATTTCGGTACGTGAACGAAGGACAATAGAACCCTTACCAGTTTCATATGCACGGTGAATACCAGATTTCCCCATGACCAAGCCACCAGTTGGAAAGTCTGGTCCAGGAAGAACTTCCATCAGTTCACGTGTTGTAACTTCAGGATTATCCATCATCAATTTGACAGCATCAATCGTTTCAGCCAAATTATGTGGTGGGATGTTAGTCGCCATACCAACGGCAATCCCTGTCGCACCATTGACAAGAAGGTTGGGAATACGAGACGGAAGGACTATTGGCTCACGTTCTGATCCATCATAGTTATCTTGAAAATCTACGGTATTCTTGTTAAGATCACGAAGCATTTCCAAGGCGAATTTAGACATACGCGCCTCAGTATAACGCTGAGCGGCAGCCCCATCTCCGTCCATAGAACCAAAGTTCCCGTGACCATCAACCAACATGTAACGGTAGCTCCACCATTGTGCCATACGAACCATGGCTTCATAGATAGATGAGTCACCGTGTGGGTGATATTTACCCATGACATCCCCGGTAATACGGGCAGATTTTTTATGCGGCTTATCAGGTGTCACCCCAAGCTCATTCATTCCATAAAGAATACGACGTTGTACAGGCTTTAGACCATCCCGAACGTCAGGTAAGGCACGTGCCACAATAACTGACATAGCATAATCTAAGAAAGAGCTACGCATCGTATGGGTCAAATCAACATTACGTATTCTGTGATCTTGAGGTTGATTTTCGTTAGCCATCTAAAGCCTCCTAAGCATCTAAATTCTCAACGTATTTAGCGTTCTTTTCAATAAATTCTCGTCTTGGACCTACTTCATTCCCCATCAAAAGATCAAAGATCTTATCAGCGTCTTCAGCGTATTCTGGACTTACTCTGTCTAAACGACGATTTTCTGGGTTCATGGTAGTTTCCCATAATTGCTCTGGATCCATTTCACCTAGTCCCTTATAGCGTTGAACAACTGGCTTAGGACTTGGTTGCAAGGTACCTAAATAATCGTGTAATTCTTCATCAGTATCGAGATATTTCTCTACCTTACCTTGACGAACTTGATATAGAGGCGGACGAGCAATGTAAACATATCCCTTTTCGATCATTGGACGCATATAGTTGTAAAAGAGCGTCAAAAGCAGAGTTCGAATGTGAGCACCATCGACATCGGCATCTGTCATGATAATCAATTTATGGTATCTTGCCTTTGAAACGTCAAAATCAGCACCAAATCCTGTACCTAAAGCGGTAAAGAGGGATCTAATTTCTTGGTTAGCAAGAATTCTATCCATTGAAGCTTTTTCAACGTTCAAGATCTTACCCCTAATTGGCAAAATTGCCTGGGTTAAACGAGAACGTCCTTGCTTTGCAGATCCACCGGCAGAGTTACCCTCAACGATAAATAACTCTGAAATACTTGGGTCATTACTGGTATTGTCAGCTAATTTTCCTGGCAAGTTAGCAATTTCAAGTCCTGACTTCTTCCGTGTAACTTCACGTGCACGCTTAGCAGCAGTTCTAGCTCTTTCAGCAAGTTGTCCTTTTTCAACAATCTTACGACCAACAGAAGGATTTTCCATTAAGAAACGACTAAACGTTTCTGAAAATGCTCGATCGACTGCAGTTCTAGCATCTGAGTTTCCAAGCTTAGTCTTAGTCTGACCTTCAAACTGAGGATTAGGGTGCTTAACAGATACAACAGCTGTAATTCCTTCACGAATATCTTCACCAGATAAGTTATCATCTTTATCCTTCAAGATTTTAGCCTTATGAGCATAATCGTTAACTACACGAGTTAGAGCAGTCTTAAAGCCGGCTTCGTGCATCCCACCTTCATAGGTGTGAATATTGTTTGCAAAGGTCATTAAAGTGGTTTTATAGCCATTGGTGTATTGCAATGCAACTTCAACATCAATACCTTCATAATTACCTTCAACATAGATTGGTTCATCAAATAACACTTCTTGACCTTTGTTTAAAAAGGCAACGTATTCTTTGATTCCACCTTCAAAGTGGTAAACATCAGTTTCAGCACTTTCTTTACGCTTATCGGTAAAGGTTAATTTTAAGCCTTTGTTTAAGAAAGCAAGTTCACGAATTCTGTTCTTTAAAATTTTATCGTCGAAAGTTGTAGTTTCGGTAAAAATATCTGGGTCAGGATAGA
>OGJV01001303.1_pt1 | contig 10622 bp, 11 predicted proteins | sample 1572271 | NCBI WGS metagenome assembly OGJV01 (sample SAMEA2582107, study PRJEB24529) | metagenome | biome: Human gut stool | place: China | collected 2011
CAGTTTTGGGTTAGCATCTGCACGGCCTACTCCACAGGGTTTGTCGGGTGCGCCGGTTTTACTCTTCAAAACTTTGGCATCATAGATTTTTCAGAAACGGATCTGCCCCCTTCTCTCTAATCCTGATTGCTTGCGGAATATTTCACTTGGGTTGCTGGCATATCAACTATGAGGGAATTCCTACTTTGGTTGAAAGATATGTCAATATACACTTATCTACGAATGTAATTGGGTATTGCGATAGCATTAATTTTTATGGTATATTCAATGATGATCCAAGAAATAGATGGATTCCTGGAGAGACAATTAGTTTACTAATTTCTGGAATAATGGTACTTCTTGCGATTAGAACAATGTTTGTGAAGGTTAAATGATATGGAAGAAATAGTATTAGAATCTGTAAGGTTGATTGCGGCTGATCAAGTCAGTGAATTGGTTATTAGCCAACTACGTTCAGAACACATCTATTCTTTAGAGAATAGTTCTTATGTATTGATGAATATGGTACTGGTATCATCAAAAAATGGTATTCAGAATATTAAGAATGTACTTGCCAATCATAAGAAAGCTAAGCGGGCTATTGCAGTTCTGATAGACTCAGAGCTGCAAGTTCCAGAAATGGCAGACATTGATTCTGTTCTGTCATTCACTAACAAGGATGAATTTTACAATGAATTCAAAAGCTTTTTGTCTTTGATTCGTCACAATGTAGAAATTCGTGGGTTAGTCTGTTTTGATTTTAATGACTTTTTTACGATGATTAAAGGCAGAAATGAACTTTCTGTTCATTCTTGCGCTTATAACGAGAAAATTAGTGAAGCAACTTCAGAATTGAGAAAGAATATTAATCCAAATCATGCTAACTATCTGCTGACATTTACTGTTGAGCATTATAATCCAGATACGTTTGGGGAAGTATTTTATCCTATCAAGACATATATTGACGAGTTACCAGACGATGGTAATGTCTTTTGGAATTTCAGAGAATCATCGACAAAAGAAGTTGTATTGTTTATCTCAAAACAAATATTATCATGATAGATAACAACATTAAATCGAATATTAGTCAAGGTGAAGAATTAGAAGAGCTTATTGCCCAACTCACACAGAATGGCATGCAAATTAAGATAGACAAAAATGATCTTGACTATCTCTATCATGCTAATGCAATACTTAAAAGAAGAATCATTTCATTTCCACATTTTAGTGAAACGAGGATTGATAGTATCATTCGTGAAATGAACAGCTACAGCAATATCTGCCATAAAGATTACAATAAAGTAATACTGTATATAGCTACATCCTCCAAGAATCCTTTGCAAATGGATGAGATGAACCAGATAGTATCACTAATTAGTGGTTATTTCACAAGCGATACAGAATGCATCTGGGGTATGGCGACAGATGAAAAACTTGAAGATAAATTGTTGGTTATCATTGTATGTAGTAACTAGTAATATAATAAGTTTAGGGAAATTTTCAATGGGATTCACCGCTATAACTATACGTACAATATAAGTGCAACAAGAAGTTATTAGGCAAAAATAAAAACGGTCAGAAGACCGCTTTAAAGATGAGGAGGAAGGCTTATTTGCCTTTTCCCTTTTTCTCTTCCAGCTCCTTTTCTGGAGTTCTTCAAGTGGGAAAGTAAAGTCTTTGTTTCTGCCTCTCTATCGCAAAAATACGCAGGGCTTTCATAACCTTGATAGACGAAAGGATTCGCTAATTTCTTGTTACTTAGCATCATACGCCATTACATGTTTTATGTTACAACTTTTTTGTAATGACAAAGATACGACTGTTTCTTGAATATTAAAAAGAAAAAGGGCAGAAAGTTGAAAGACGTACTCTATTTTCTGCCCTTTGCCATGTGAAAATCTATCATGGAATTTCTATAATTAGGGTCTGCAGAATTATTATCTGTTCACAGACAGAGGGTAGCAGACCCTCATCGTTATTCTATGCTTCATATTCAACGCTCTGCAGTAAGATATTTTGGTGTAAAACGTGTGTTGGGCTTTCGGGCGAAATAGAGTGGTGGAAGGGCCTTTTTGGGCGTTTTGAATGGGCGACGGGAGGGGCGGAATGGGGCATTGGGCATGTTTCGGGTTGCGGGGGCTTAGGTATCGAAGCTCGAAAGGTAAGAGATGGAGCCTCGAAAGGGCAGGGATGGAGGGGCGAAACATGGCTTTTCGTGGAGCGGAATGGGGCGTGTGGGATACCGAATGGGTTCTTTAGATGGTAAGTGGTTGAATGTTAGGTGGTTACATAAATGTGCGAGGATGGCGTTTTTGGATGCGGGGTGGGGCGCGGTGGGAAAAACAGTGTAGATTTGGGGGAGGGATGTTGAGAATGTGGAGTGTTGGATGTGGAATGTTGGGTGTGCAATGTTGGGTGTTGAATGTGGAATGTTGAATGTTGAATGTGGCATGTGGCATGTGGCATGTGAGATGTTGAGTGGCCATGCGGGTTGCTTTGTCAAAAAAACACCGATTTCACCGATGCGCACGGATGGGTCTTTTCACGGATTCTTTACTCTTGCTCCGCTGCCTACCGCTTGGTTTTTGATGCGCCGTCGGCGCAACGGATCGACGCGGATTTTTTCGCAAGCGGAAAGTTGTGTGGGAGAATGTCACACGATGGGCTTGCTTGGTATGCGAAAAATCTGTGGAAATCCGCGAGATCTGTGGGCGACAACTAAGCGCGCAATGTGCTAAAGAACAGGCTGGATGTTTTATTCTCCCACGGATCTCTCAGATAAGCACAGATGCCATGCGGACTGCTTGTCAATAACACAGATCGCGCCGTCGGCGCGGCAGATCGCCACGGATTTTTCGCAGGCGGAAAGTACGATGAAGTAGTATGCCACATGACGGGGCTTGATATGCGGTCAGACGGATACGCCTCGAAGAGGCAGAAGTTCATAGCCCAGGGCAAGCGAAGCGGCGCCCTGGGTATAATGTGCCGTGGAGCCCGCGCCCTGTAAGGGCAAAAGTACTGAAACAGAGTGTGTTATGTTTACTTTTGCCCTTGCAGGGCGTGGTGTGATGGGGTGTGGCGGTTTACCCAGGGTGTCGCTTCGCTTGCCCTGGGCTGAGGAGGTCATTGGGCTTTCAGCCCGCAAGGGTTGTCAGGGCCATGTGGCACGATACTATTTCTTCCACGGATGCCACTTCACTCTGCCGTTGGGCTAAAATACATTTAACTTATTCTTGTCTTCCACAAAGCCATAGGATGAAATTTGATTCTATTGACCATCTCTTTATCTTCGAACAGCAATTCTGGAATATACTTCTTGTCATTGAATTCCCGCACATATTCTTTCTCTGATTCTGTCAGAACCAATAGCTTTGAGAGAAAGTCTTTCACTTCTGTCTTGGCTTTTTCAAAGTCAAAATGCTCACTGCGCCTAAGCACAGGCAAGAGTTGCGAACGAATCTGCGGAAAGCGAATTTTGTCTATCTGCGGAAAAGTTGTGTATTCCGTAGGCGTAGCGTTGTCTTTTCTACTTGAGCCTACAGTCAGGTAAAAGACGGTTGCTTTTCTTAATAATGTTCTCTCCACATCGCTCATAAAGAGTTGATGTTCCACCATATTATAAACATCATAAATGTCACGTGCTGCACTTCTGCCAATCAATGCGTTTATTTTGGTGGCGAACAATTCGACAGGCGAAAGAGAACGTACCTTCACATCGCTCAGAAATGGAATGGACACATGAGTCTCTATGGCTGGCAGGATATGGCAACGGTCGGAATAGTTGATTTCTATCTTGATGCCATCGTTGTTGCCTGCGGCATTGGTATAATGAAACACCCATGAGTCAAGCGTATGCGGTGTCTTGGAGCCAGGCGCAAGATGATAACCATCCGACTCCATATAGCGTAGAATCTCGTTATTCACTTCTTGGCGAATGGAGAGCATGGATTCTCGGTCGCAATCCACAGTAAAGTCAAGGTCTATATCTACCGAGAGTCTTGGCAGTTGGAAAACGGTGAGATTGATGGCTGTACCACCTTTAAGCACAAGAGATTTAGACAGCAAAGGACTGTCATGGAAATAGTTGAGTATTTCCGCCAACCGCATCACCTTTTCGAGGTTGTCGCGAATAAAGCCTTGCTCCTTGGCAATGATGTCAAGAGCTTGTTTGTTATATGAGTTCATCTTCTTCTTTTGATGTTAGTGCTTGCGGCACATACATGCGCCATTTATTTACAAATGTATCCGACTCTTCGTTGTTAGTCAACCACTTGACGCTTTTGGTTCCCTTGGCTCGGCACAGCTCCAGGAGGGATTCGGAGATGTGGGCTTGTTCCTTGATTCGCTCCAACAGATAGCCTGTCTTCTGATACAGAAACGCCTTGTCGTATCTTGCGAGATAATCGATGAGCCTTTCCTCATTGAGCAAGACAATACCCTCCATGCAATGCAGCAATTCCTCGGTGCCCCCTGCTCGGTCGATGCGGTCAAAGCAATCCAACAAGGTGCTCTCCACATCCGTTACTCGCACGTATGGATTTCCCTTGGGAGTTGTCACACCAACGATCTCCTTTGTTTGTCGGCAATAGGTGTAATCCACATCATCGAAAGAAAAGGAATTGAAGCGAGTCATGCTTTTCACAAAAACCTCATTGAAGGGTTGATGAGCCAATCCATGAAATTCCAATGCTGTGTGATAACTGATGCAAGCTGTAGGTGACAAGTGGCTTCCTATCTCATACTTGTCGCAAACAGGTAAGCCCGACGCAATATCCTTCATACAATAGGTGTTGCGCCGTATAGCCACAATCCACCCTTGTTGCTTGTACCGAGCAAGCAACGCTTCCACCGATTTCACCTTGCCATTCAGAGCCTCAGAAAGTTCATCTAAAGAGAATATCCGCAGGTTGTATAATATACTCAGCAGTTCTGTCATTGTTTCTGATTTTGCGCAAAAATACAAAGTATAGTTTGTTTATGAGGAAAAGAAGAAACATTTTTATTGTTTTTTATAGGTTCTTTACCTTTTAGTAACTCCTCTGCGCCCTATAGTCACGAGTAGTCGCCTTACGGTTGTACTACGGCAAGGCTCTGCATGGCCTGTTCAACACTCAACCTTTAACATTCAACATTATGAGACCTGCGCCGCCGGCGCGGAGGATGAACCTTTATTTCCTGTTACATAGTGTGATGGCCAATGATGTGAGAGCAAAGGTCATGCCCACGATGCACACACCTAACCAGTTGGTGCGGCTCCATACATAGCCGGCACAGAATGTACCGAGTGAACCACCAATAAAGTAGGTAGTCATGAAGATGGTGTTGGCACGGTTGGCGGCTTGCGGAATCTCTTGCAGGCATCCGCTTTGGTTGCTGAGCTGCTGGCATTGCAAACCTATGTCGACCAGGATGATGGCTGCGATGAGCCCGGCGTAGGTGTCGCCGAAGAACAGGGCTATAGCCCAGGCCACAATCTGCGTAGCCGCTCCGAACAGACTGAAGTTATGAATGCCAAACTTGGGAATCTGTTTGCCTATGCCACTTGCCGCCACGGCGCCCATAATGCCGCAAAGTCCGAGCGTTCCTACCATGTCGCTTCCTGCCCTGAAAGGTGGCTGGGCAAGATGAAAGGCGAGGCACGACCATATGGCCATCATACTGCCGAAACCGAAGGCGGCACGGATGGCGTAGATGCGTACCGAGGGGTGGAGCACCATGATCTCCGCCATGGTGCTCATTAGTCCTCTGTACGTACCCTCATAGTTGCGCTTCATCTCAGGCATCATCAGTAGCATCACGCCCATGCAGATGAGCATCACGAAGGCGGCTACAAGAAACATCTCGCGCCATCCCAGCCATTCGCCGATGTAGCCGCTAATGACCCGTGAGGTAAGGATGCCCGTCAGCAATCCAGATAGCACAATGCCCATATTCCTGCTCTTGTTCTTGGGTGCCGAAAACTGTCCTGCTATCGGGATGAAGAACTGCGGAATCACCGAACAGGCACCTATCAGCAACGAAGCCCCCCAGAGCATCCATACGTTTTGCGCCACAGCCATCACGATGGCCATCACGGCTGCGATGCTCATGTTGGCAAGGATGAGTTTCTTGGGCGAGAACATGTCGCCCAACGGAATGAGGAAGAACAGGCCAAGCGCATAGCCTATCTGCGTGATCACGGTGATGAGGTTGGCGCTTTGCTCGGTAATGCCTATGTCATGGCGGATCAGTTCGAGCAACGGCTGGTTATAGTAGCAGTTGGCTACTGTGAGTCCTGCGATGACGGCCATCATTAGGAGAACGCTGCGGGGAATGCCCTGATTTTCTTTTAGCTGTATCATTTTGGAGGGTTCGTTATTCTTTTTGGATAGCAAAATTACCACAAAGTTCTTTCAATACACAATATTGTCGTAACTTTGTGTTATATTGTAGCCATTTGTTTGCATGCTATCGGCCTGACACTCAACCCTGAAGGTGAGGAGCGCGCGGTGGCGATGAAAAAAAACAGGGATTCGGGCGTAGCGTTTCCGGGTGGTAGGGTGTAATGTAAGTATGGAACGAGAAAAGTACATATCGTTGGTTGCGCAACTGCGGCAGGTAGCCTTGGCGAGGGCGTTGGCGCTGCTTGGCGACCATGCCGCCGCCGAGGATGTGGCCGACGAGGTGCTGCTGAGGTTGTGGGAGCGGCACGACGGCCTGCACGACGACCCCGAGAAGGTGAGCCGCTTGGCCAGCGTCATGGCGTTGCGCCTTCACGGCCTGCTCGTTTATTATTATCCCGACGGCCAACTGGTCGTGGTGCGCGCCGACGGATTAAACGCGTACCAGATTTGCATACCCCATTACAGCGCCGATTGGTTTAAGGCCAAGCGGAAATAAGATGAATCTATAATATCCTAACCCTCTCCCCCAATCGGTCGTAGGGCCGATTGGGGCCAAGCCCAACATTCGTATGAAACAATCCCTTTTACTACTGGCCATCATGGTCAGTACAGCCCTCACTGTGTCTGCCCAAAAACGGAAGATCGACCTCTGGGGCCACGTGTACGACCAAGTGACCCACCATGCCATTCGTGGCACCAAGGCCACCCTGATGCTGGCCGACAGCACCTGTTGGGCGAGGTGGTGGTGAAAGGCACCCGCATCAAGATGGCCTACAAGAACGACACCATCGTCTACAACGCGTCGGCCTTCCAACTGCCCGACGGATCGATGCTCGACGCCCTCGTGCGGCAGATGCCGGGCGTGGAGCTGAAAGACGACGGCACCATCCTGGTCAACGGCGAGAAGGTCGACTTCCTCACGCTCAACGGCCGCGCCACCATCACCCTCAACAAGATAGGCCAGCGCCAGGGCTACAACACCACAACGGGAGCCTTCACGCAGATGCTCGACAACGTGAGTAGGCCGTCGTGGAGCCTCAACCAGGAGGCCCACTTCAACCGCCCACTCGACACGAAGAAGCGGCTCGCGCTCGACGCCCATTCGCGCGTAAGCTATGAGGAAGACAACGACTTCGATGTGGTGCAATATTCCGCGTCGGACGGCCAGTCGGCGGAGGCCTTGCTGAAAAGCGCGCCACGGTCCACCGTGCGCACCCTCCTCAACACCGAGGACCTGCGGCTCACCTACCGCATCGATCGATTCGACCTCGCGGCCACGGGCCATTTTGCCTATCGCCACAGCACGAGCAACCGCGACAACTTCACCACGCTCAACATCTACGAGTACAACTATGGCTTCGCCATCAACTGCCGCTTGCCTTGGAAGCTCCAACTGGCCGCCGACGCCAAGATGTACAGTAGGCGCGGCTACTACAGCGCGGCGATGAACACCGACGACCTTGTGTGCAACGCCTCCCTCTCCCGGTCGTTCCTGAAGGAGATGCTCACCGTGCGCCTCGAAGCCTTCGACCTTTTCCACCAGCTTCGCAGCACCGAGTACACGCTCAATGCCCAGGGCCGTGTGGAGAGCTGGCGCAAGAGCATCCCTTCCTACCTCATGCTCCATGTTGGTTGGCGGTGGAGCCACATGCCCAAGAAGAAATCGCAAAGAACATGACATATAGTTCAGTGATCATTTTTAATCTAACAGCCTATAGGCGCCCAGCCCCGACGCGTTGTGACAATGCGTCGGGGCTTACTCTTCCCATTTCGGCCCAACGACCGGCAGGGGGTGATAATCTAATGACGATTTGGGATAATTGCGGACGATTATTTGCGTATGTCAACTAATAACCGTAAATTTACGGTGGAAATACAATCGCCGACGATTATGGCACTCAAGTTATATCCATTAGGCTTACAGACTTTTGAGCGAATCCGCAAGGAAGATAAGCTCTATATCGACAAGACGGAATACGTTTACCGCCTGACCCACACCAGCGGCACCTATTTCTTCTTGCGACGTCCACGCCGTTTTGGAAAATCCCTGTTTCTAACCACCCTCCAAAGTTACTTTGAAGGCAAGAAAGACTTATTCAAAGGGCTTGCCATCGAACAGCTGGAAAAGGAGTGGACCGAATATCCTGTGCTCCACTTTGATTTGAGTGGAGGCAAACACATGGATAAGCAACAGTTGGAACGGTATCTCGCATTCATTCTGGAAACAGAAGAGAAGAAATGGGGTGTCGCACAGCCACAAATAGATGCCAACAACCGATTGACAGAACTGATCAATACGGCATACGAGAAATCTGGCAGACAGGTTGTTGTGCTTATCGATGAATATGATGCGCCCATGCTGGATGTGGCTCACGAGCAAGAACAGTTGGATGCCTTGCGCAATATCATGCGCAACTTCTTCAGTCCTTTGAAATACAGCGAAGCGAAACTACGCTTTGTCTTTCTGACGGGTATCACCAAGTCCTCGCAGATCAGCATCTTCAGCGAACTGAACAACATCACCAACATATCCATGAATGATGACTATGCTGGTATCTGTGGCATCACCAAAGAAGAGCTCTTGACGCAAATGTCGGACGATATCGAAGCGCTTGCCCGAAGAAGAAACATAACGAAAGAGCAGGCCATCGACAAGTTGAAAGAGAATTATGATGGCTATCATTTCACAAGATTCTCACCCGATATCTTCAATCCCTATAGCCTGTTGAATTGCTTTACGGAAAACGAGTTCGGTTCCTATTGGTTTACTTCCGGCACTCCAACTTATCTCATCAATATGATGCGCAAATATCAAGTAGTTCCTACAGACGTCATCACACGAGTGGAGGCTGATGCCAGTGAGTTTGATGCTCCTACGGAGAATATGCCAACCATCATGCCGCTGCTTTACCAAAGTGGATATATCACAATCAAGGAATATCATGAAGACTACAACTATTACGTTCTTGATGTTCCTAACAAGGAGGTGAAAATGGGACTGACCAAGGCGCTGATTCCATCATATGTCACCCAGAATACGCTTGCAACAACCAATACTGCCCGCCGTATCGCACAAGCATTGGATAAGCGGAACATGGAGGAGGCATTAACCTTACTCCAGACATTCCTGGGAACGGTTCCTTACTGCAACAATACCCATTTCGAGGGGCATTACCAGCAGATGCTCTTCATCATATTCTCTCTGCTTACAGACTATCAGGTGGACGTTGAGGTTCATACACCCAACGGTAGGGTTGACATCGTATTGCTCACCCATACAGACCTCTTCCTGTTGGAGATTAAGTTGGGCAAGAGTGCACAGTGTGCCATGCAGCAAATCAACCTGAAGAACTATCACAAACGCTTTGCGCTAAGCGGCAAGCCAATAACCAAGGTTGGCATCAACTTCGACTGCACTACTGGGAATATCGAAAACTGGGTAATCGAAAAAGCATAATTTTCTTTTATATACACAAAAGTGTAATAACATTCTCGCGAACCTTGCGGAAGGCAAGGAGGTGATATACTTCCCCAAGTTCTATCTCTCGCCATTGTTGGAAGAGATGTGATTCTTGCATCAGGAGTTTTATAGGTTTTTGCTTGGTGGTTTCAGGAATAAAACGTATTTTTGCTGATGATAATCAATGAATGTTTTAAAAGGAGGAAGTATGAATACTTCAGTAATAAATGAGCCGCAACTTTTGGTGACAGTATCCGACCCCACTATGTTGACAAAGCTGAAAGACGCCATAAAAATGTTGAATGGTGTTAGTTCTATTTCTATTCTGAAACCTAAGAAGACGGGCTTGGAACTTGCTGAAGAGGACAAGGCGAAAGGTAGAGTAACTCAATGGAATTCTGTTGACGAAATGTTTGACACTATGATGAATTGACTCTCTTAATGCTGACAACCGGTACACATTCTGATGTGTTTGGCAAAACAAGAAGATAGAGTTTATGTTTCAAACGAACTCCTGACATCATATCATCTGATAGTTCGTGGCATGAAACAGCGCCTCGGCAATGTTCCTCACGCCCATCTTGGCGAAAAGGTTGCGCTTGCAAGCCTTTATCGTATCCACCGATTTGCACAGTCGGTCGGCAATATCATTCATCGTGAAGCTTTGTGCCGACAATCTCAGCACCTCGCGCTCCGTCTCGCTCAAGGTTATGCCTTCTTTCTTTTCCCACTTGTGGCGCGAGGTGGAATATTCAAAATAGCTACGCTCACCATTCTTCTGCATGATGATATGTCCCGGT
>OGJV01001312.1_pt1 | contig 10574 bp, 9 predicted proteins | sample 1572271 | NCBI WGS metagenome assembly OGJV01 (sample SAMEA2582107, study PRJEB24529) | metagenome | biome: Human gut stool | place: China | collected 2011
AGAATGGAGGAATGCCTTTACCTTGGACTACGATGATTCTCTGGCTCTTCATTTCTGTTATCTCAGCAGTGGGTAATGCAGGAGTGCCGATGGGATGTTATTTTCTGACCCTATCTCTGATGTCCGGTATCAATGCTCCTATCGGCATCATGGGGATCATTCTGCCAATCTATACCATTATCGACATGGTAGAAACGGCAGAGAATGTATGGTCAGACTCCTGTGTCTGCGCTATGGTGGATAAGGACTTGAAAGACCAGTAAATATAGAATAGAAAGACAACGAGTTGCGCCAATACGGCGAATACCGCACCAAGTGCCTCGTCCTCGAAGCATGGAATAAATTTGGATATAATAATTAAAAGATTATGGCAGAAAACAATGTAAATATCGAAATAAGAAATGATTTCAATCAAATATTTGGAATCATCAGCTATCATCGTCAGAGAGTTTCTAAAACCATTGACGATGAATCACTGCGCATGATATGGGAAGTAGGTGGATATATTAGCCACAAACTAAAAAATGCAGAATGGGGAGCAGGTATTGTACGCCAACTCTCAGAGTTTATAAGAACGCAAGATCCAACCATCAAAGGATGGAGCTATCGTACGATATATAAAATGGTGCAATTTTATGAAACCTATAGTAATGCAACATTCACAAAGCTCATAGAAACAACTAAGCTATCACAATTGACTCCTCTACAATTGCCAGACAATATAAAACAGGAGTTTGTGCCATTTGAAATGGCACAAACTAGTGAGTCCGAATTTGTGCCATTTGAAATGGCACAAATTCCAACAATCTTATTTTCAATAGGTTGGACTAATCATCAGATTATCATGAGCCGTTGCAAAAGTGATAACGAACGTTTGTTCTACATTCTGTTTGCGCAAAAGGAACAACTACAGAACAAGCAATTAGAGCGAGCTATCAAAACTGATACGATGGCTTCGATATTACGTGCCAAAGACAGCCAGTCCGACGCTCTTCACGCCACGTATGCGAAGTCACCAGCAATGTTTAAAGACACAGCATACCTTGACTTTCTTGGTTTGCCTAAGAAATACAAAGAGACAAGACTTCGTAAGGGGATTGTTGAGCATATGAAAGAGTTCATTCTTGAAATGGGAAAAGACTTTTTGTTCATTGATGAGGAACATCCCATCAAAGTCGGAGGGAAGACATATAAAATTGATTTATTGTTCTATCACAGACAGCTACAATGCATGGTTGCATTTGAGTTAAAAACCACAGAGTTCCATCCAGCTTACCAAGGGCAATTGGAATTTTATCTTGAAGCACTTGACCAAGAGGAACGTAGATCCAACGAGAACCCAACTATTGGTATCATTCTATGTAAAGAATCAGACATGGAAACAGTGCGTTTTGCTCTCAACCGCAGCATGAGCCCCATGATGATTATGCAGTATAAAGAACAATTGAAAGTGGGCGGTGTTATCCAACGCAGCATTGAAGAATATTGCAAATATATAAATACAGAGTCAGAAAAATAATAAAACGAGGCAAGTATATACAATAATTCCACTCAATTATCCTTCAAATGCCAAAAAGAGTTCGCCAACACTAAAATATAGTTCGCCAACAGCACAAAACAGTTCGCGAACCAAGAAAAAAAGTTCGCAAACAACATAAAATATTTTTAAGGAAGTTCAACTAAGCTATAAAATAGGAAACGAGTATATGGATTTAGAAAAATTACTAAGAAGTCTGCTCTACAGATTAGAAAGTATTGACGACGAAAGCAAATCTGCGGCCATCGAAGATAAAACAAATAAATTATCACATCAGATAGATCAACTTAAAAGTGACCTATCTGATGTTGCCTCCTTGTTTCATTTACTAAAAGACAACAAGAAGAGATTAACCTTGCTAAATATTGAAGACACGGACAATCTCCCCTGAGCCAGGATACCACCCATTTCACTCCGCTTCTATCTTCCAATCTGTAATATTATGCGTTGCCACATCAAAGTTAACCCCAACCTTTACGATTGGCAAACCGCTTAAAGCGAAGCGCTTAGGATATTCCTTAAGATCGATCTGCTTCATCGCTGCATCAGCATCCTTATTGAGCTTCAACTCAAAAAGATAAAGATGGGTAGCAGTTCTCAATACCATATCTACCCTTCCCGATGGAGTGCGAACTTCTACATCTACATAATTATCAAGAATAGAGAATATCACATACATCATCTGCTGATAATGCCCCTCAGAGTCAACATTGTTGCAATACGGAACCGTGGCCAGATAAGCCTGAAGCATCCGCATGGCTCCATCCATATCGTTGCGACGGATAAGAGCTGACATCTTGGCAATGGTCGTAGTTCCCTTCACCGTATTCATACCTATATAATTAGGTAAGAGACTACGGTATAGCCCTACCCGAATCTCCTTGTTAGGAATATCCAGGGTATAGAGTTCCGTCTCCGGATCGTACCCCTTGATGGTAATGTAACCACTCTGATACAATAAAGGCATAACAGATGACATACCTTCTGTTGGTGCATCAAACTCCGACTGGTCGGCTTCACAACTACCAATCTCCGATGGCATAACCTGGAATTTCTTGAGCATTTCTATCAGATAAGTTGGTGTGCCTGAAGAGAACCAATAATAATCCAAACAACCAGCAGCCATAGCATTCAGCAAACTATAAGGATTGAATATATCAGGGGATTGCGCCGCAAAATGATATCCATCATAGAACTCCCGTAAAGCTTCCAATGCTTGCTCTCTGCTCTTGCCCATTTTCTCCGCCAACACATCAACATCCGCAGACATCTGAGACTCCAATTCTTCCTTGGTAATACCACAGATTCCTGCATAGTCATTACGCATACTTATATTCGTAATGTTATTCAGTTCACTAAAGATACTCAATTGCGAGAACTTCGTAATACCGGTCAGGAAGACAAAACGGAGCATTGGTTCACAATCCTTCAACGGACTATAAAAATTGCGCATCACATTGCGAAGCACCGGCAAGTTAACATCGCTATGAACAACGTCAAGAAGAGGTGCATCATACTCATCAATCAGTACGACAACCTGCTTACCTGTCTTTTCATAAGCAGTCTGGATAAGCGAAATGAGACGGTCGTTCGCATCAACTGCAGGAGATGTAATACCCCATACCTTTTCCTGCTCAGCAAGTCGCCTTCCCAAATATCTTTCCAGCTGGTCTTTCTCCATGTGCTTACCTCCTGCCATACTAAAATGCAGTACAGGATATTCCGTCCACTCATTTTCCAGCTTTTCGATGGCTAATCCTTTGAAGAGTTCCTTTTTGCCTTGAAAATAGCTTTTGAATGTTGAAACAAGCAATGACTTTCCGAAACGGCGCGGACGACTTAAGAAGAAATGCTTGCCACCGCTATGAGTCATGCGATAGACATATTCCGTCTTATCTACATACAGAAGATTCCGAGTGATTATTTCCTCGAATGTCTGGATTCCTACTGGATATAATTTCAATTCTGCCATTGTTCTGTCTTTTAAGTTTCCGGTGATAACAACCTATCAGCCTATTCAACTGCAAAACTAATCATTTTTTCCGTAATCACCAAACATTTCTGCCAGAATCTACTCTTGGGTATTAAATAAGTAATCGAATATCTATGGAAAACTCTTATTTGAATTACAAAATCATTTCTCCTTTCACAGCACCCGCAATATATTGACATTCACACACTTAAGTGTGAAGGCATTTTTATCGACACCGCTTCACATCACTTGCAACAAGAGCAAACGATGGAACTAAAAACAGTAAACGACGGAACCAATACGAAGGGGAGAAAGAACGTTTGCCGGAGGGAGAAAGAATGTGGAAGAGAAGGAGGAAACATACCTTCTTACAATCGGATGACTCCCGTCATCCATATAGACCACTACCGTCATCCATATAGACGACCCGGGTCATCTATATGGATGACTAGGGTCAACCGATACGAAGTGAGTATCATTTATCCTTCTTCTATAGGTCCTTTCTCCCTCAAGTAAACGTTCCTTCTCCCCTCTAAATTTATTGCAACATTTATCGCCGATAGTATTGCAAACGCCTCTTTATTGTTGTATCTTTGCAATGATATTACTCAATAAACGAATTTAACCGATTATATATATGAATATCAAAAGAACACTGAAGAGACTGATCGACGATACTCAGTATGTCGCAGCACTCGAAAAGCAGAATGATCTGCTGAAAGAAAACCTTCAACAGGAAAAAGACAACCTCCAAAAGCAGAAAGAGGACTTCAGAAAGGAGAAGGAACAGAAAGTTGCCGACGAAGAGGCACAGTACAAGAAACGTAGCCGCAACTACCTCCGCCCTATCGCGGATATGCAGAAGTGGCTGCTGGAGAACTACGAGTTCCGATACAATGTCATCACCGATGTTTTTGAATACCGCAAGAAGGCTGAAGCAGAAGGACATGACTCCGAAGATGCCATCAAGCATGACTTCAAAATCATCGACAAATATGCCATCAACACCATCGCCATCGAAGTGCAGGAGGCTGGCATCTTTGTGCGCGATCACTTCGTAGAGCGACTCATCAAGTCGAAGTACGCCCACCCTTATCATCCTATCCGCTCCTACATCAATCAGGTGAGAGGTACCTGGGACGGAAAGGATAGAATCGGCGACTTTCTGCGCCGCATCAACCATTCTGACTATTGCCAGAAGATGGGAAGAATCTGGCTACGTGCCATGGTGGCACAGATGGCGGGATACGACGAGAAACATGCCAACAGCGTGATGCTCACTCTGGTTTCAACGACACAGGGACTGCATAAGAGTACTTTCCTCAGAAGTTTATTACCCAACGAGCTAAGAGATTACTACACAGATGATTTCTCGCTTAACCAAAAGGGAAATGCACAGAGAAAGATTGTAGAGTTTGCCATCATCAACGACGATGAGCTGGACAAGGAGAATCCGAAGAAGATGCCGCTGATGAAGACCCTGATGCAAACCATGAAGCCTAGTTTCATCGGTGCCTACAAGAAGAACTTCAACCGTCTGCCCCGCTCCGCCTCATTCACCGGCACCAGCAACCAGCGCGAACTTCTCACCGACCGCTCAGGCTCCCGAAGATTCCTGATTCTGGAACCCGACGGGATGATCAACGTAGATGATATCGAGCACGACCAGATCTATGCCCAACTATTAGATGAGGTAGAGCATGGCGAGCCTTACTTCTTCTCCAAGGAGGATGAAAAGGAGATACAGGAACACAATCTGCCCTATTATATCAAGACAGACCTGGAAAGAACCGTTGCCTCGTACTTCAGAACTCCAGAAGGAGGGGAAAAGGGAGAGAAAATGACCGCCGACATCATCCTGAAAAAGCTGAGAACGATGTATGCCAAGGGGGTTCAGGATATCGCCCTGAATCCCTTCAGCAAGATCCTGACCCACCTTTTCGGCAAACCGGAACATACCCGTGACGGCAATCTCTATCTTGTAAAGGAAGTAGGATAAGAAAAATGTCCTTTCACACTTAACTCTCTGTTTATCAACAACAAGAAGAGTTTTGTGAAAGGACGTTTTCTGCATTATCTTTTTTATCCCCTATTCTTCGGTAGATAATTATCGTTTTTACACTCCTATTCTTCGGTAGATGAAGACCCTACCTTCGCGCTCTCGAGTCATCTTCGGGAACTCGCCCTCGCAATAGCCAGACAGTACCTTCTGGGCATGATACTTGGTAACACCATGAAGACGCATCAAATCCTTTACCGTGATATAGCCATGCTTCTTGCAGAAATTGGTGATGTCCAGCAATTCCTGAGCCGACTCCTTAGGCGGGAAACTTACCTTCCAGGGAATACGGCTGCAATTTCCACCATAATTGACAAAGAACTCCTTATCAAACTCACGGGTGGTTTTCACCTCAAAACCCTCAATCACCACTTCATTGGCAGGAATCAGCTCACCCTCATGATACACCTTATGATATATATTGCCATCATCATCCTTATGGTCTCTCAATTTCAACTTAGGTTTGATGATGAACATATCTCCTATCTTCACCTCCATACCACTGGAAAGTGCCATCATCGTCTCATCCTTGATAGACTGGATGGCTGCCAGAAACTGAGGAGTAGCCATCTGGTAATGCTGACGCATACCATCACGCATATTCTTGAAATCATATACATCCCTATATACAAACTGAGGATGAATCAAATACTTGCCAGTCTCATCTTTCATCGGAGATCGGTGCTCTATATAACCTATCGGTCCTGTAGCTCTTGGCATAATCTTTCATATTTTATACAGTCTTGTGAAGAAGACTCCTGCGTGAAGTTCCTTACACGATGCAAAGATACGAAAAAATATCAAAACCCAAACAAAAAGATAGAGAAAATCATATATATAATAAGGTGTACGCACACAATTAGGCTACATGAACCTTTACGAAAAGTTAAAAGATTGTCTTTTTTCTACTTTTTATGCATTTTTTCTTTCTTTTTGTTGGTTATTTCAAGAAAAAACTATATCTTTGCAATCGCAAACAATAAAAAAGAAATTTCAAACACAATAAAAGATAAAGATTATGAAAGCATCTGAAGTAATCGCGAATCTCCAAAGAAGATTCCCAAACGAGCCGGAGTACATCCAGGCTGTTAGTCAGGTTCTCGGTACTATCGAGGAAGAGTACAACAAGCACCCTGAGTTCGAGAAGGCAAACCTCATCGAGCGTCTCTGCATCCCAGACCGCATCATCCAGTTCCGTGTATCTTGGGTAGATGACAAGGGTAACGTTCAGACTAACATGGGTTACCGCGTTCAGCACAACAACGTAATCGGCCCTTACAAGGGAGGTCTTCGCTACCACAAGTCTGTAAACTTGGGTATCCTGAAGTTCCTTGCTTTCGAGCAGACTTTCAAGAACTCTCTTACTACTCTCCCTATGGGTGGTGCAAAGGGTGGTTCTGACTTCTCTCCACGTGGCAAGAGCAACAACGAGGTGATGCGTTTCTGCCAGGCTTTCATGACTGAGCTTTACCGTCACATGGGTCCAGACGAGGATGTTCCTGCTGGCGATATCGGTGTTGGCGGCCGTGAGGTAGGTTACCTCTTCGGTATGTACAAGAAGTTGACTCACCAGTTCCAGGGTGTCTTGACCGGTAAGGGTCAGGAGTTCGGTGGTTCTCTCATCCGTCCTGAGGCTACTGGTTACGGTAACGTTTACTTCCTCTGCAATATGCTCGCTACAAAGGGCATCGACATCAAGGGTAAGACTGTATTGGTATCTGGTTCAGGTAACGTTGCACAGTACACTATGGAGAAGTTGATCCAGTTGGGTGCTAAGCCTGTTACATGTTCTGACTCTGATGGTTACATCTACGATCCAGACGGTATCGACCGCGAGAAGCTCGACTACATCATGGAGCTCAAGAACGTAGAGCGTGGCCGTATCAAGGAATATGCTGAGAAATATGGCGTGAAGTATGTAGAGGGTGCTAAGCCTTGGTTTGAGAAGGCTGACATCGCACTGCCATCTGCTACTCAGAACGAGATCAACGAGGAGGCTGCCAAGGCTCTCATCGCAAACGGTGTATTCGCTGTAAGCGAGGGTGCTAACATGCCTACTACTCCAGAGGCTATCAAGGTATTCCAGGATGCTAAGATTCTCTACGCTCCAGGTAAGGCTGCCAACGCTGGTGGTGTGGCTGTTTCTGGTCTTGAAATGAGCCAGAACTCTGAGCGCCTGAAGTGGTCACGCGAGGAGGTTGACGCCAAGCTCCACGACATCATGAACAATATCCACGCTAACTGCGTGAAGTACGGTACAGAGAACGACGGTTACGTAAACTACGTAAAGGGTGCTAACGTAGCCGGATTCCTGAAGGTAGCTAAGGCTATGATGGCTCAGGGTATCGTATAAAAAAAGATAAAAATCGTAAAAAGATAAAAGGATTTAATCATTTATTAGTTATTAATAGAAGCGGCGGGCTCGTGAGAGTCCGCCGTTTTGCTATTGTCCTGAATCGAAATTCAGAAACGGGTGCCGAAAAATGAATGTATTCTAAACGAATCAGACCGGAGTATCTTCCGGATTCTCCTTGAAGAGATCTTCTGCCTGAGGAAGCTCATCTTCATCAAACCACTGTGCGAGCTTGTCGTGAGCCTTCTGCTTCGCATCCTCAGAAACATCTCCCCATACCTTATGAAGCACGAAGATGAGCACTGCCAGGTCATCGCTCAGTCCCGCTATCGGAATGGCATCGGGAATCACATCGAGCGGACTGATGAGGTAGCCCAGGGCGCCGATAATCATCGCCTTGTCCTTGAGCGCAACCTTGTCACTCTCCAGCGTATAATAGAGAATGAGAGCTGCATAAACCATCTTGGCACCTGCACGCTTTGCCACGTGCGAAATCTTCTCGACAAATGCACTCTGAGTGAATTTGTCCTTATAAGCCATAAAATCAGGTAAATTCATATCTTCAATGCTTTAAAGTTATTATCTTTTTTCATAGAAGAGTACAGCCTTGATAAAGGTCTCCATCTTCGTTTCCTTGTGCTTGTTCACACGGTAGAGGATCACCATCTGGAGCAATGCCTTGCAGAAGCAGGCGAGCAGCAGACCGATGATGATGGCGATGATGGTGGTCATTGCCTTGCCGTTCTCATAGATAGGCGACTTATCTGGGAAGCAGGAAAGGATCAATACGGGGATGACGGTGATGAAACCGCCCACCGTGAGCTGCGTACGCTTGGAACCGCCCATGTCGAGGATGGCCTGCTTATCGAAGAGATAGTCATCCAGCTCCATGCGGGTAAGTCCATAGTTCTCCAACTTAGGGAAGTCGGGCTCATCGCCATACTTCTGCATCTTGTTGGTTACCTTGTGCTCAAAATCGTCTAATATCTGCTTTTCCGGTTCTCTAAGATTCATAATTGCTGGTTATTTTTAAATGGTTTGAAACACCGCACCATACATTGCATAGACAGGTATATATGTCTCCATACCTTATTATATATATGATGCAGAAAGAACTAAAAGAAAGAAAGCAGTGCTCCTATAAGCCGAGTTCTGTACCCATACCGTCAGAAACGATACGGGTGCCTGTCATTTATCTAGTCCCAGAGTCACCCCTGGGCTCAAGCACTCTACCCTCCGCAGCAGCCCGAAGGCAATCGGACGAGCCGCCCTCAATCTGCGGTTTACATGAGCTTACAGCTCCCAGATGGCACAGCCTGGCGATCACCCGCCAGCTGGTGGTCTCTTACACCACCTTCTCACCCTTACCCGACACTAAACCACGATGCCCTGCCGGAGCCTGACTTCGCTACGGAATAAGTTTCGGGCGGTAATTTTCTTCTACCGACACCTACTGTCACCAATAGCTTCTATTTTCGGAAGTGGGATGCCCTACGCTGCCCGGACTTTCCTCTCGCACCCCCCAGTAGAGAATGCCAGCGACAAGCCGGAGCACTGCTTTCGAAATGCAAAGATAGCAAAAAAGTTCGACTTAACCGCCAATTTCTCTGAGTTTTTAAACTCTTTTCGCTTTTTGGGGATGATTTTACGGCTTTCTCATCCCGAAAGACTGACATTCCAGTCATCTTTTTCTCTTGTTCCGTTCACATTCGTTTGCATATCAAGAAGTTTTAATTTCATATACAAAACTATCATTTTTCAGAAAAGTAGCAAATAATTGTAAAAATAGGGCTATTCTTGTTTAAGAGCCGTTAAAGTGTTAATTTTAAATGTTAAAACGGAATAAAAAATGGCTCAAAGTTATACGTATATCAAAAAATGACTCTATATTTGCATTCGAAAAGCTGAGGCAAGAAGCTGACAGATTTGGCAGACCCGAGGGTTTTGGCATAGAATTGGCAGAAGGCTAGGCGTAACAATAAAAAAGGAAATAATAATAAAAAGGATATTAAACATGAAAAAGGTAACTAATTATGTAATGGCAGTGCTATGCGTAGGTTCGCTAGCATTCTCAACAGGTGCTTTCATGAAGGTGAACGCTTCACCAGCAGTAACTGCAACAGCACCAGGTCAACCAGTTGATCTCACTTACGCAGCAGAGAAGGCTCTGCCAGCCGTGGTACATATCAAATACGTACAGAACTCGAAGGTAAAGACCGTAGATGTTCAGAGCGACCCATTCGGCGGATTCTTCGACCCATTCGGATTCTTCGGCAATCCAGGAGGTCAGGGCGGCACACGCAAGCAGCAGGTGCAGACTCCTAAGAGAGAGGCTACAGGTTCGGGCGTAATCATCAGCTCAGACGGATACATCGTAACCAACAACCACGTGGTGGAAGGCGCAGACGAGCTGACCGTGACCCTGAACGACAACCGCGAATACTCTGCACGCATCATCGGTACCGACAAGACCACCGACCTCGCCCTCATCAAGGTGGATGGCAAGAACCTGCCTACCCTGCCTATCGCCAACAGCGACAATGTGAAGGTGGGCGAATGGGTCATCGCAGTGGGCAATCCATTCGGACTCAACAATACCGTTACCGCAGGTATCATCTCTGCCAAGGCACGTTCGCTCGGTGCCAACGGCGTG
>OGJV01001319.1_pt1 | contig 10562 bp, 7 predicted proteins | sample 1572271 | NCBI WGS metagenome assembly OGJV01 (sample SAMEA2582107, study PRJEB24529) | metagenome | biome: Human gut stool | place: China | collected 2011
TTACCGTGCGGACTACCAGGGTATCTAATCCTGTTCGATACCCGCACTTTCGAGCATGAGCGTCAGTTACGCACCCGTCAGCTGCCTTCGCAATCGGAGTTCTTCGCCATATCTAAGCATTTCACCGCTACACGGCGAATTCCGCCAACGTTGCGCGCACTCAAGCTGGGCAGTTCGCGCTGCAGTGCAGACGTTGAGCGACTGCATTTCACAACACGCTTGCCCGGCGGCCTGCGCTCCCTTTAAACCCAATAAATCCGGATAACGCCCGGACCTTCCGTATTACCGCGGCTGCTGGCACGGAATTAGCCGGTCCTTATTCATAAGGTACATGCAAAAAGTCTCACGAGACTCACTTTATTCCCTTATAAAAGCAGTTTACAACCCATAGGGCCGTCATCCTGCACGCTACTTGGCTGGTTCAGGCTCTCGCCCATTGACCAATATTCCTCACTGCTGCCTCCCGTAGGAGTTTGGACCGTGTCTCAGTTCCAATGTGGGGGACTTTCCTCTCAGAACCCCTACTGATCGTCGTCTCGGTGGGCCGTTACCCCGCCGACTAACTAATCAGACGCATCCCCATCCGCAAGCGACGGATCTTTGTTCCTCATCAGATGCCCTCTAAGGAAAACATAAGGTATTAGGCCGCATTTCTACGGGTTATCCCTTACTTGCGGGAAGGTTGGATACGCGTTACTCACCCGTGCGCCGGTCGACGCCCAAAGGAAGCAAGCTTCCAATGTCGTTTCCCCTCGACTTGCATGTGTTAAGCCTGTAGCTAGCGTTCATCCTGAGCCAGGATCAAACTCTCCATTGTAAAGTATCTTGCGGACATTGCCGACAACGGCCGAGGCCGGAGGGCGTGTCCAAGTTTGTCTGTCTCGGGACGATTATCCAAATCTTTCGTACTGCCTCCGCAGGGGAGGCCGAATTGATCGGTTCGTTTTTTACCCAAGCGCCTCAGGAACAACCCTTGGCGCTCGCTTCTTGTACTACTTCTCTGTTATGTAAATCTGTTCAAAGAACTCTTTCTTTCGTGCCTCTCAGTGTGTCACCGTGGCGGTGTTCCTGAAAAGCGAGTGCAAAGGTATAGCTTTTTGGGATTCCCTCCAAACTTTTGCAGAAAAAAATGAGGATTTTATGCGAAGTTTTCGGATTGTTTGACAAAAGAGGGGCGAGCAGGGGCAGTACACCTTATATTATTAAAGGGGCTTGTGGGCTTGGGGCTTACAAAGGGGCGGCGGAGCGCAGGCTAACGGGTGGGCGCAAATATGCGCCCAAAGGGAACGGGAAGGACGAAAAGGAGGAAAAAGATGGGAAGGGGGAACATCAAAAAGGAGAAAAAAGCATGCAAAAGAAGAAAGAAAAAGAAGAAAAAAGAGAAAAAAAAGGAATGGGAACGGCACAAAAATGAGAAAAGAGGGGCGAATGACCCGCCCCTCAGTATTTCAGAATGTAAATTCGTTGGTTGTCCACTCGTCATCCGAGCTAAGGTCAACGTTAAAATCGCCCTTGCTATCGGCGTTTTTGCTGAACAGTCGCCCTTTGTAAACAGTAATCACGTTGCGCTGGATGGGCGCGTTAGCTATTTCTTTCTCGAATATTCTATTGCTATTCTTATCATGCGTGGTTACCGTCACATTCAATCCCTTGTTATCGGCTTTTGGAAAAGAGTAAACCTCAAAGTTACGGACTGTTCCAACCATGTCATCGGTTATGTTAAAGTTTTCCCACTGCTTGGAGTTGACACACCCCACCCCATTGATGGCATCGAATGTGGAGCTACCGCCCGTATAATATAGGCGGACCATTTTAACATCAGCGGTTACCGCATCCGTGGCCTGCAATCGGAACATGGCCACCGCGCGCTTCAACTTCAACTGATAAGTGCAATCTTGTTCGACATTGATGCTATCACTATACCAAAACGTATCGGTCACCTTATTATTGGGGAAAGTGATCTTCGCCGGATCGGTCATCGTTGCAATGCCATCACAGCTATGCGCAAGCACCACCACCAAATAACGTCCCTCTTTCAACGACAGGTTGACAGCGCCGAAATCAGCATCCGATGCCTTTTGATTGATTTGCTTTACCCTCGTTCCATTTTGGTAAATGGCAAAGTTGATCTGTGTGCATGCTTTCCCCACATCCGTTGCACGACTCGTGCTGGTGCTTCCAAATGGTATTTGTTCAAACTGTGTGACTTGAAAACGGATCGCCACACCATCAACAGCGCCGCCTCCCCCATCGTCTTCGTCGAATACGGCTTTTTGACACGAGGTGAAGGCGGCGCTCATTATAAAGAACGCCATGAGGCGAACAAATAGTTTCATATGCGGTCAAGTGTTAGTTTTATTTGCAAAGATACAAGATAAAACAACACATAAACGCAAGAAATCGGAAAAAATTACAAAAAATCTAATGTCTTATAAGATTCTTCCCACCAACTGAAATTTAAGGACAGGATAGAACTTCCAGTTTTCGATAAACTTAGAGATCTTGTCACTTTCTTCACCAGCTCCAAGGGTACCGTCAAGTATCTCATGGATATCGAGTTCCTCGTCATTCTGATAGACCTTCAATGATCCCATAAACTGGCATCCGAGTTCCACGCGGAATCCCAGACGATTTTTCGGCACCAAACGTCCAAATCCCAATCCCAGGTAAGGGCGGAACGAGTTGCAACGAATATCGCCATCTACATTGCAGTTCTCATCCAGCTTCACCTGATAATCGGCGAGTGCCACACCCACCTGATCCAAGATCTCCTGCTTGTAGCCAGGATATCGATTGATGAAGTTCTCCAGTTCATCGCTATGACCACTCAGCTTCGCGATTTTGTTACCACCGACTGAGAAACCCGCAGCCACAAACAACTTACTATTGCCACCAAAAGGATACACGTTCGCTTTGACATTGAATGTCGTGCGAGCGAAATCGCCCTTCAACTCCATTGTAGAAACAGGAATGGGCACGTCAACACCCCCCATGTTCAAAGAACCGTTGGTTTCCAGATCAACATCAGCGTTCACCTTAAATCCCGGCATGACATTGACACCGGCCTCTAATTCCAAGAAATTGGTGACAGGAGTTGCTACGCCCAAGCTGATACCCTCGGTACCTGCACCCACGTTCAGACCAACATGATTGAAGGCCGTTCTCTTAAACTGCGCATAGCCACTGGTTACAAACACAAGGCTCAAAGCAGCCATCATTACGATTTTTTTCATCACAGAATCTATATAAACAGTTAATATTTTATCATTCAAACTTACTTCTTCTTATTAGCCTTCCACTCGAAGAGATAATCGATGCCACTGATCTTCACCTTGACAAACAGATCATTGGTCTTACGGTCGGAAGTATAGAGGTAACCCGACACCACCTCACCCGGATGGATGGTGGTTCGCTCCAGGTATCCCAGGTCCTCCGGCATCTTCTCCGAATACTTCATACGATTACCGGCCTCCAATTGGCGCATCTTGCAAATGCGCATTTGGAAATTCTTCAGGGTGTTAGACGAGCCAGCGTCGAACACCTGCGCTCCCAAGTTAGCGTTCACATTGTTCTCACGTTCGGTCTGCACCACCACCTTGTTCTTCACCTTACGCTTGGCTACCTTTTTCTTAAACTTCAAAATCTTATTGTCGTATTCGTCAGCGCCAACCAGTTCGAAGTCCTTACGCTTTCCACCCTTCATGTCGTAGATCTCGATTTGCGAGGGGTCAATGTCCACGTTGATCATGCTCTTGTTGACTATAAACAGTCCAATTTCCCTATAATCGCCAATATTCTCGCCCACCATAGAGTTGCTCACGCCCACGATAAGTCCGTTCTTGTTATAATATGGCCATGCCACACCATTCTTATATTCGGTCTCAATTTCCTCAATCGACGGTGTTTCCAGGATAGGCTGATTGTCGGTTGATGAATACTTAGAGTAGTTACCGTCTGCATCCACCACGACATAAAAGCCCTCAGACGCATCGTTCTTGTACGGTGTCAGCGTGCACACCCTGCCATCCTCTGTGAAAACGGCGCCTACCCCCAGCTTCTTACCCTCTTTCATGAAGAAGTGCTCCTTAACGTTGCCATTCTCATAATAAGAAGTGTACTCATTGGTGAGTTTTCCGTTCTCGAAAGTCTTCTGCTCCTTCAACTTACCATTCTTAAAGTAGTTGGTTACCAAGCCTTTGAACTCGCTCTTCGTATCATCAGCCTTGTCGAGCTCCACGAAGACGCCTTCGCCTTGCAACTCGCCCGTCATATAATAGGTGCGAAACTCCTTGGCAGCCATCGAGTCGGCCGGATACAGTGCCAACCGATAATAATTGGCAAACGCCTTGTTCTTCGTCACCTTCCAGTTCCTATTATAATAGATGGTGTCAAGACGGTCTTGCGGCTCTGGGGGCACCACAGGCACAACCGTATCCACCACCACCGTATCCACTGGGGCGACAGGCACTTCCTCTACAACCTTCGCCACCTCAACTTTCGGGGCTTTCGTTTTTTTGGCACGTTTCGCCTTCTGAGCGAACGCATCATGTCCCCAACAGAGGGCAATCATCATAACCACGACGATTGAAAACTTTTGCTTCATCTTTCCTTTATTACATTAAATACTTAAAAACCTATCGATCAGTCTCTTTCTAAACAACCGTCCCACCTTCACATAGTCGATCTCATCGAATGGAGGATAGAAATGGCACACATTGTCGACCACCTCAATCAGGTAGTTCACGTTAACAATATACTTCTGGTTGACTTGCAGGAAGTGGTTGTCGAGCGCCAGCAGGTCGGTGCTCTTCACATTGCGTTTCAGTTTGATGGCCTTTTTGGTCTCAGCCACCACCACCTCCCAGCAGCGCATATCGTGGTCGTATTGGAATAGGCACACGTCATCCTTGTCGACCACCTTGAAGTCGACCGAATTGGTATAGAACAGCAATTTGCCGTTCAGCGTGGCCGGCATTTCCCGGTCTCCTCTCTCCACGATCCGTTCATGCTCCTTCTCCAAGCGTTTCACCACCGTGTCGAGTTCCTTCGTATCGATGGGCTTCAGCAACACATCGAACGCCTGCTTTCTGAAGGCCGTCACCACAAACTCATCGTATGCCGTGTACATCACCACCTGACAGCGCCCATGGGTAAACGCCGACAACTTGTCGATAAAATCCAATCCATTGACATCCGGCAACTGAACATCCAGAAACAGCACGTCTGGCTGGTGCTTGTTCAACAGGGCCAATCCGTCCAAAGCGCACAGGGCATGCCCCAGCACCTCCATGTCGTATCGGGTTTCCAACAAGTCGGCCAAAGCCAATCCTGCGTTCTTGTCATCGTCGATGATTACAACTTTCATACTGTTTGCGTTAATCGTTTCAAATTTACATTACGAAGCCATCGGGAATGCACACCTGCGCCTTACATCCCAACACCCTTCCATCATCCGCCTTAACATTCTGCAAGGCGAATGTCATCTTGTTGCGGTTATGCTCGTTTACAACCGCCAATGTCTGGGTAATGATTCCCAATCCGGTGCGTTTCTTGCCTTTCTTGCGAATATCAAATCCCTTTCCATTGTCCACAACGGCAACCACCGTGCTTGCCTGCTCACGTAGCACATCAATCCGCAGCGTCTTCTTGCCATCCCAACCTCTCAAGCCATGCACCAAGGCGTTCTCCACCAAGATCTGCACAAACATCGAAGGAATGCTGGTGTTCTCCAAGTCCACCTCGGGGTCCACCTCAATGGCATAGTCGAAATCGTCGCCCATCAACGGACTCTCCAACGTTAGATATTGCCTGACGAAATCCAACTCAGTTCCCAGCGCCGCCTTCATCTGGCACGACAGGTCGAGGTTGCTGCGTATCAATCGCGCCAACGTAATCAGCTCGTTCGCCTCGGCCGTATTGGCATGCAATATCTTGTTGTTAAGCACGTTAAACACAAAGTGGGGCGATATGCGGTTTCGCGCCCCCTCGAGTTTCAACTGCAACATGCGTCGCTTGCTCTCCTCCAATCGTTTGCCCGACCGCATGCTCTTCATGACAAAGAACATACACACCACCAGCACAACCATCAGCGCCGCCAAGGCCATCTGTCGCGTCTTATTGAGTTCCACCGACTTATGTTCGAGCGCCAACTCATGGTGCAACTTCAGCGTGTCTTGCGCAAAACGGTCCATAATTTCCGAAGCGCGCATATTGGTCAGGTTGTGCTCCAACGAGTCGTTTTTCTGCATGTCCTCACGCAAGTTCTCGTAGGCCATCCTATAATTGCCTGTGGCCAAATAATATTTGCGCAAATACTTGTTGCGTATCTGTCGCAAGCCGAAGGCTACCTGGCTCTCGGCATCCGACCCCAGCAGGCGTCTCTCGTCGCTCAGTGTGCGCGCCACAGCCGCCATATTGCCTTTCTTCACATCCTGTCCGATATGAATGGTGTTGCAATAATACACCGCCGTCACATCATGGTTGGCCACCAGGAAAGGCTCACACTCTGCCAGATACTTCTCCGACAAGGCAATGCTGTCGAGGTTGAGATACACATCGGCCATGTTGAGCTTACAGAGATACATGTCGAAGCAATTCTCCTTACCGTTCTTTACAAGCAGCCTTTCCAACTGCAGGAACTTGCGAAGCGACTGCGGATAGTCTTTCTTGTAATAGTAGAAACTGCCATAGTTGTTCAAGTAATAAGCCTGCATCGACAGCGACAACACCGAGAGATAGGCTTCTGTTTGTTGGTAACACTTGAGTGAGCTCTCAAAGTCGTTCAGCTTCAGATAGATGTCGGCCAATCCCACATAAAGCGTCACGTTCTCCTCCTTAGGCAACTGCAGGGAATCGACGAGAAACAAAGCCCTACGATAGCAACCGGCCGCCTCCCTCAACTGGTTCTTGTAAACAAACGCGTCGCCCAGGTTGGCGCAGATGCTGGGAGCCTGATGCTGCATATCGCTCCGCATGGAATATTCATAGGCCAACCGGTAGAGCCTCACCACCTCGTCCGCCTTACGATGGAAGTTGTGGTAGTTGATAGCCTGGCAGTTGTAAGTATATGCCAAGAGTCCGTTGCGTCGCGGTGTGTCGGGCTGACTGAGCGCAAACCGTATCGTGCGGTCCACGTAGTTGACCGTAGAGTCGGGCGTATCCGATTGGCAGAACCACCTACCCTTTCTAACGTAACACTCATAGTACGCCATGCTGTCCTTCGCTTCGCGCATGCCTTTCTCAATCTCCTTCAAGGCGTCGGGCGACTGTGCTCCGAGCAATTCGTCCAACTGGTGCAACCGGCCGACACGCTGCGCGTCGGCCTTCTCATCTACAGTGTGTCCACACGAAGCCATCAATCCCATCAGGAGCAGCAACACGAGCCCTATATTTTTCTTGCAATTCCTTTTCATTTTCTTCCTTTATCAATCAAACAGTAGTTATTCACACTGCATAATTAATAAAAACGCAGCAAACCAGCAAGCCTTTGACGCTATTTTATCTACTTTTTAATCGTTTATCTACTCATTTCCTTACTACAAACCCACACGTGTCCACAAACCGGAAGGCGTGATCTCCGTCCTACGCGATCCATCTGAAACGCGAAAATAGGTTGCCGCATGTGTATCGTGCGGCAGCCTATCTCGCTATTGTCATTGGTTTGTTTCATTCGGGCAACACCTATGTTATTTTCTTCCTACCCTGTTCATCTTACCCAAATAACGAAGCTTGTTGGCAACGGTCTTACTGTTGGCGCGGCTTCTTGTGTCGTCGTCTCCAAACATCAGCTCCAACCAGTCTTCGCTGATGCCATCGAGAACCGTCACCATGATTGGCGCATCCGCATCTTCCCATGTGGCGTCCTCATCTATAGGAGAGCTGCCAGCGTCGTATTCTATCATCACCAATGTTTGTTTCTTGGCCGAGTAGTAAATAACTTCCATGTAACCGGCCTCGTTGTCCTCGCCCAATTTGTCGAGGCCCAACTTAGCGGCTGCCGCCCTCAAGGTCTTATAGTCGGCCTCATCACCATTATAATATATCATTCCGCCCTTACCCAGGTGTGGGCTCTCAGTAATGTTCATGGCCAACGGCGCCTTTACATCCAACTGTGGCGTGAACGACGGGAAGCCTGCATCGCGAGGCATAACGTTGCGTAAGGTCTTACCTGTAAACAGATGGTTGAACTTCATGTTTTTCGCCACAATCTTTGCGTTCTCATCGCTCATCCCTTGTTGTTTGCTATAGAACGTTCCATAACCGCTCAAGGCGATCACGAAAGCGTCGTCGGTCTTATCCACCGTACACTCCATGTCTTTGCCATCTTCCGAATAGAAGGATCCTCCCGTAACCGTGTTTTCCACCATCACACCAACACCCTGATCGTATTTCGTCTGGTCCTTGTTGTAGTTGGATACCTGCATACCCATGTTTACATGTTGCTCATCGCCAGGAACCAACAGCAAGGTCCCATCCACCACGCACACCACATTCTGCGCACCGTTCGTTGTTGGCACTGGCCAATCCACATCGCCCAGCGCATCCGAATAGATATGTATCTTGTTTTCACTGGCTCCGCCGTTCCCCTTCATTTTCAACAGCACACAAACATCTTCCTTACGAATGGTAATCTGCTCCGAGGCTTCCTGTCCGCTTTGCGAGCGGGCTTTCACCACAGCGTCGCCCTTCATTCCCTCAGGAACATATATGCTGAATTGTCCATCTTTATCGGTCTGTACGCTTTCCGTACAGGTCTTACTGGTCTCCACCCATACCGAAGCTCGCATACCTTGGCTTTCGCCATCAATAACCTTACCATACACGCGCACCAATCGTGGCAACACAATATCTACCTGGCGCTGCTCTCCAGGAGTAAGGGCGGGCACATCCACCTTCACCACCTTATTATATCCGCCGTAATTCTTGGGCTTCACCATGATGCTGAAATCGGTGTTGGCCGGCACAACCTGACTGTAATAGCCGTTATCGTCGGTTACGCTCGAAACCACCTGCCCCACATTCACACGCACACCAGGCAACCTATTGCCGTCCGTATCCTTCACGTAACCCATCACAAGGCCCTGGTTCTCAGGCCAGTCGAGGTTAACCCATGAGAAGTGGGACACTTCTCCCACATAGACATCGCCTTGCAAGGTGGCGCTACCCTCTTCTTCCCAAAGGCCCGTCTTTTCGTTGAAGCTCCACAGGGGAATGCTGGCGGGTCGGTCGCTTTCCATTCCAGCAGGGATGGGGAACGTGAGCTGGGCCTTCACGCCCTTCCTCAGTTGCAGCTTTTCGCCATTGTCGCCAAACATGTTCAGGTCGGCCATGCCATACGATAACAATGCTACTCTCGAGTTGTCCGAGCGCACAGCAGCCAGATCGCCGCCGGGCATCATCTCGGCAAAACTGTCGTGGTTGGGATCAAGATACACCATCTCCGTCTTCACCTTCCCCGAGTAGGTCTCGTCGTCGCCGTCTATCCGGTAAGCGTTCTTCGGCAGATCGATGGTCATGTCTCCTGCCGTCAGGGTTTGCGCCGTCGATGCGTTGAAGGTCTTGATGGAGGTATAGTCGTTGTTCGCCTTCTTGCACATCACCACATTCCAAGTATCGTCATAGGCAATGGGAGCGGAGCGCACCACGTCAAAATAACCATCCTTGCTGAAGCGCACAAGCGATCTTCTTTCCACCATCGCCTGCTCCGAGAGATCAAACAATCCCTCAGTATTGGTTGTTGAACTGGCTGTACCCGAGGTTACGAGCACACCCTCAAGCGGTGTTCCATTCACATCCTTCACTATACCCGAGAGCGAATACGACACCATATTCACCTCAATGGGATCATCACCCGGCTCATCCGGGTCTTCATCAGGGTTCATCAAACTTTTCAGTTCGCTACACGAGGCCAACGACAACAATAAGGCCATCAGGAAAAACGAGAAACGATAAAACTTATGATTCATATCCCTAAAAGTTAGTTAGTGGTCTAATTATCCAATTGCAAAATTATATAAAAATTTGCAAAATCTCATTTCATAACAAGCGCACGCGGTGTCTATACGTCAATATTGTGGTATAAACGTCGCTAATTCTCGCTTATTCGGTTTCAAATAATCCGTGGCGATGAGTCGCGCTGCATAAGGCCTCACGCTCCCATCGCAAAAATCGCTCACATCTTCCTGTTTAGGACAAAGACATGAGCGATGCGTGGGTGGAGGAAGTTCAACACCAACTTTCCCCTGAATATTTCCAAAAATCAGAGACTTTATATCAAGTGGGTTACTTTAATTTTCTTATACATCTTTCCACCCAAGCCTAACATTGCCATTGTATTATCCTTGATGATAAGCTCACCCTTCTGCAGCCCTGCAATTTCAGATTTTATTTCCTGGAACTCTCGACCGGTAACTCCGAAGAGGTCTTTTATTATACTATCAGAAATGCTCTGCTGCTTCATGATCAACGGATATTGTGCATTAGCCAAAAAATCAAAATACTTACTCTTGAACAATAGTTCGTTAAAATTTGAGATAAAGGCTAAGCAGTTTTACGCTGCCAGC
>OGJV01001320.1_pt1 | contig 10560 bp, 6 predicted proteins | sample 1572271 | NCBI WGS metagenome assembly OGJV01 (sample SAMEA2582107, study PRJEB24529) | metagenome | biome: Human gut stool | place: China | collected 2011
CACGCGGCCGGCCTACGCCGACGGGCGGGTCTGGTGGACGGAGTACCGGCGTTCGACGCTCTTCGAGCAGCGGGTCAACTCCCAGCTTTGCTACATGGATCTGGAGCGGGGGACGGCACGTACTTTCGTCGGGCGGCGCAATGCGCTCTATCCGACGCCGGCACCCGGGGAACTGGCCTGGGTCGAGTATAATCCCGACGGGACTTATACGGTCGTAGTGCAGCGCGACGGGCAGCCCGAGCGGCGTTTCGGCACGCCCCGCCATACCGAGATACACGGGCTGGCGTGGGACGACGTGACGCTGGCCTACTATGTCATCGTGACCGACGACGCGGGCATGTGGCTCGGACGCATCGACGACGAAGGGGTGTTCCCCCTCACCGAGGGGGCTTATATCACACTGAGCAACCTCAGGGCAGGCGGCGGAAAGCTCTATTACGGCTCGATCGCCTCGGGCAGGGACGAAGCCCACTGCTACGACCTGATGGCCCGCCGCGAATACCGCATCACCACGTCGGCCTTCGGTTCGTTTTCCCCGGCGCCGTGGCACGACGCCGCGGACGGCGAAGGGGTGTTGCTGACCACGTATGACCGCAGGGGGTACCGCGTCGCCGCACAGCGGGTCGCGGACAGTACGCTGGTCCCGGTCGCCCCCTCGAAGCTGCCGCTTAACGTCGTGAACCCCGAACGCAAGCGCTGGGACGTGGTGAACCTCGACACGGTGCGGTTCACCGGGGCCGATTCGCTACGTCAGAGCGGTACGTTCCGCGCCAGGCGCTACCGCAAGGTGCCCAACCTGGTGAACGTGCACAGCTGGATGCCCGTGGCGTTCAATCCCTTCGATGCCGTGGACGAGCATAATATCAACCTCAATCTGGGCGTTACGCTCCTGTCGCAGAACCTGCTGTCGAATACCGAGGCTTATGCCTCCTACGGCTGGAACCGCAACGAAGGGTCGCTCTTCAACCTCGGCGTGCGTTACTTCGGGCTGGGCGTGCACCTCGACCTGGACGCATCGTACGGCGGCAACCAGCTTTTCTATTCGCTGGTGTCGTACGATCCGCAGACGGGCGATCCCATTTACCAGAAGCGTCCCAGTCCCGACAAATACTACTCCATAGGGCTCGCCGCGACGCTGCCGCTCTATTTCCAGCGGGGGTACCACACCCGCCAACTGTCGGTGTCTGCCGGCTGGAACTATTCGAACGGCATGGTCGCCAACCTCGACAAGATCGAATGGGATCGCGGGCAGATCTCCAATATCCAACGCATCGGCTTCCGCAAGGGACTGCACAAACTCTCGTTCGGGCTCGGTTATTCCGACCAGGTGCGCATGGCGCACCGCGACATTGCGCCCCGGTGGGGTTATACGCTCAGCACGCTGTATACGTTCAACCCCGCGAACGTGCATTTCAGCGACCTGATCTCGTTCTTTGGTCAGGCCTACCTGCCTGGCCTGGCCGCCCACAACTCGCTGAAGGTGGCGGCCACCTACCAGACTTCGGTCGGCGGGTACAAGTTCCCTGCGGGCTATGCGCCCCTGAGCTACAAGTCGACGCGGCTCATCCCGCGCGGCTTCTCGTCGGCGGACATCGTGTCGAACAATTATACGGCCGTGTCGCTCGACTACCAGCTGCCGGTGTGGTATCCCGAGGGCGGCATCGGGTCGGTGCTCTATTTCAAGCGTATCCGGCTCAACGCAGGCGGCGACTACGCGCAGTTCCGCCGCCCTGCGGGCAAAGGCATGGATTGGCGGCGGATATGGTCGGTCGGCGGCGACATCGTGTTCGACATCAATGCTTTCCGCCAGCCTGCGTCGGCGACGTCGACCTTCAAGCTGTCGGTCTACCATCCCAGCACCGGGGGCGTCTGGTGGGCCGCGGCCGTGGGGCTGCCGTTCTGATTGTAATAAATTTTGTATCTTTAGCGCAAATTTCAGGCCTATGGCACAAAGGAAAAAGGCGGGCGTCAGCCCGAAAACGATAAAATGGATATGGGGGGTGGTCTTCGCACCCTTTGCGTTGCTGGCGGTCATGTTGCTGCTGACGGCCCTGGGGCTGTTCGGGCGCATGCCTTCGTTCGAGGAGCTGGAGAACCCGCGCAGCAACCTGGCCACCGAAATCTACTCCGAGGACGGCAAGGTGATCGGTTCCTTCTTCGTGCAGAACCGTTCTTATGTGCAGTACGAAGACCTTTTCCCGGCCGATTCGGCATTCCACATCCGGCTCGACGGGCATGACATGCCGCCGATCGTCGCGGCGCTGATCGCAACCGAAGACGCCCGTTTCCGCACCCATTCGGGGATCGACATCCCTTCGCTGGCACGTGTGGCGGTGAAAACCGTGCTGTTGCAGAATACGTCGCAGGGCGGCGGTTCGACCATCACGCAGCAGTTGGCCAAGAACCTTTTCCCGCGCGACACGGTGCGCAACCGGGGGCGTATCGTCCGTTCGTCGAAACTCGTCGTGTCGAAACTCAAGGAGTGGATCACGGCGCTGAAGCTCGAATACAACTATACGAAGGAGGAGATCGCCGCCATGTACCTCAATACGGTCGAATACGGCTCGAACGCCTATGGCATCAAGTCGGCGGCGCAGACCTTCTTCAACAAGGAGCCGCACGAACTGAACGTGCAGGAGGCGGCCGTGCTGGTGGGGGTGGTGAACGCCCCGACGCGGTATTCGCCCGTGCGCAACCCCGAGAACGCCCTCGCGCGGCGGAACCTGGTGCTTTCGCGCATGGAGGATGCCGGGGCGCTGACACGCAAGGAGCGCGACTCGATCAGCGCCCTGCCGATCGTGCTCAACTACAAGCCCGTGTCGCATAACGAGGGCACGGCGACCTATTTCCGCGAGATGCTGCGCCTTGTGATGAACGCCGAGCGGCCCAAGCGCAACCAGTTCTACACCGAATGGGATTACGACCAGGCCGTGAAGGAGTACGAGGAAAACCCGCTCTACGGCTGGTGCCGCAAGAACCGCAAGGCCGACGGCACGCCCTACAACATCTACCGCGACGGGCTGAAGATCTACACGACGGTCAACTCGACGATGCAGAAATATGCCGAACAAGCCGTGCAGAAGCAGATGCAGAGCGTGATCCAGCCCCGTATGGACGCGCAGTACCGCAATACGAAGACCCTCTTCATCGACGCGACGCGCGAGGAGCGGGAGCGGATCATGCGGCATGCCATCCGTTATTCGGATCGCTACCGCGAGATGGAGGATGCCGGGGCGAGCGCGAAACAGATCATGGCGGCGTTCGACAAACCCTGTTCGATGAAGGTCTTCACGTACCGGGGCGAGCGCGACACGCTGATGACCCCGCGCGATTCGATCCTGCACCACAAACGGATCATGCGCGCGTCGTTCGTGGCGCTCGATCCCCGCACGGGGTATGTCAAGGCGTATGTCGGCGGCCCCAACTTCCGCTATTTCAAGTACGACATGGCCAAGCAGGGCAAGCGGCAGATCGGATCGACCATCAAACCCTTCGTCTATACGTTCGCCATCGACCACCTGGGGCTGACGCCCTGCACGATGGTGCCGAACCTGCCCGTGACGATCGAGACGGCCAACGGTACGGCCTGGTCGCCCAAGGAAGCGGGCAAGGTCGAGTACGACGGCGTGATGCACCCGCTGCGCTGGGGGCTCGCCCGCAGCCGCAACAACTACTCGGCGTGGATCATGAAGCAGGCCAAGCAGCCCGCCGCCGTGGCCGACTTTATCCATAACATGGGCATACGCAGCTTTATCGACCCCGTGCCGGCTCTCTGCCTCGGTTCCTCGGAGTCGAACGTCTTCGAGCTGGTGAGCGCCTTCTCGACCTTCGCCAACGAGGGCGTGCATACCGATCCCATCTTCGTGACGCGCATCGAGGACAGGCAGGGCAACGTCATCGCCAACTTCATCCCCCAGTCGCAGGATGCCGTGAGCGAGCGCACGGCCTATACGATGCTGACGATGTTGCAGGACGTGGTCAACTCGGGTACGGCCGGGCGGCTGAAATGGCAGTTCGGGCTCAACGACATGGAGATCGGCGGCAAGACGGGCACTTCGAACAAGAACCGTGACGCATGGTTCATGTGCGTGGCGCCCAAACTGGTGGCCGGCGCATGGGTCGGCGGCGAAGACCAGGCAGTGCATTTCGTGGCGGGCGGCGAGGGCAGCGTGATGGCGCTGCCGATCGTGGGCGACTTCATGAAACGGGTCTATGACGACGGGCGCCTCGGCGTGAGCCGCGCCGACCAGTTCATCCGTCCGGCGATGATGCCGCGCTACGACTGCGACGAGGAGGTCGATCCCGACGAACGCCCTACGGAGCCCGGGATCGCCGAGGACGACAATTTCTTCGATTGACAGGGTTGCCGATGGATATGGCGAAGGGGCGGATCTCAGATCCGCCCCTTCGCGTTTTTTCCTGCGGGGAGCCTGCCGGGAGACATCTTTACGGGATGTCCCGCCGTGCAGCCTGCCCCGGGTTACTCTTCGGCCCGGAAGGGAACCTTCACGTCGTGGGGCATGGTAACGGCAGTTGCGGCCTGCCGTTCTTCGATGCCCATTGCGTTGGCTACCGAACGTCCCGACGGCCCGTAGTCCGTGGATTTGCGTACCATCGTGTAAGGCCCGACGAAGAAATCCTGGTAGGTGTAGGGATCCATGGCCTGCAAGTAGTAGTTCGACCCGTTCTTGACGTTCCAGAAGTCGGCGGACACGATCGTGAACGTACCGCCGCCGGAGAGCGAACCCTCACGGCCCGTGATGTTGCCCTTGCCTTCCCCGTCCGGTTTCGCGTAGAGCAGGTACGCACTCGTGTTGAGCAGCCCGTAGGCGTTTGTCTGGTGGTTGAGGATACGCGGGAGCAGCGTCAGTGCCCCGCCGTCGCCGAGCGTGCCGACCTCGCGTTTGAACAACTGGAAGCCTTTGGTCGAACTGACGTAATTCGCATCGACTTCGTAGTCGTCCTTGATGACCGTATAACCCCATCCCCGTACGAGATAGGTGCCGTCGATCGTCCTCGGACGAATTTCGATGTCGAAGCTGTACGCGGTCTTCGATTTCTCGGACGAGGTCGATGTGACAGTCCATGTACCCAGCCATGCCTTGTACCCGTCGGCCATCGTATCCGGCAGTGTGCCCGTCGTCACGCTCTGGCGGAATATCTTGGTCGTTGAGGCCATGGTCGTTGCGTCGATACCGAAACCGACGAGGATATATTCCGCCTGGTCGTACAGGTAGTTGAACGTGAGTGTTTTCTCACCCGAGTAGAGGTCGCCGGCCGCAAGCAGGTCGCAGATCGCGTTCCGCAGTTGCTTGTCGGTATAACCTGCGATCTCCGAAGGCAGGAACGCCGCCACGTAGTAAGTGTCGGAATTGGATGGGGTTACAGTCACTTTGACCGTATTGAAGGTCGTTTCGACCGCCCCGTATGTGAGGATATTGTCCGAGGTAACGGGTTTGGGGCCCGAAATGATGAACGAATCGTCCTCGTTGGCAAAATAGTACTCCTCCTTCAGATCGAGCTTCTGGGCAGTGACCCCGTTGATCGTCAGCGGTTCGTACAGCTCGATGCCGGTCTTGGTGTAGATGAACGGCGCGGCGTAGCTTTCGATGCCTTTGTCGGTTTCCTGCCTGATCGTGAGGTTCCGGTAGAGGAACTTGCCCTCCGAGGTGGTGATACACTCCAGCGAGTCGCCCTTGACGACGCAGACATAAGAGGGGAACTCCATGTCCGAGGCAGCGTTCTTGTATGCCTGCATTTCGGATGCCCAGTCGCTGGTTTCCAGCGGCGTGAGGGTGTAGAGGCTTCCAGATTTGACACCTCGCAGCATCACCTTTTCGGGTGTTGCGCTCAGGACAGTCCACAGGTAGTCGCCTTCCAGCCCCTTGTAGTTCGACCCGTACCCGTCCGGATTGCGCGGGTGGGCGAAATAGTTGATCAGCTCGTTTTTCGTGTCGATCGCCAGCGTGGGACCCGCTTCCTGCCCTACGGAATAGAGGCTGGTGGCGGTCGTCGACGCGCTTTCGATCTCCGAGCTGACGGTTACCGTGCCGTCGTCGAATTTGAAGAAAAGGTTGAACCCCCCGAAGGTCTGTGTGGGGTTGGGGTAGTATTTCACGGCCCAGCCGTTCTCCGCGCCTTCGAGCACGGAGATGGCGTTCTTGACGGCCTCTTCGATCCGGGCGCTGGCGCTTTTGTCAAAATAATCCTCCTCCTCTTTCAGGCACGAACTCAGCACCAGGGGGAACAGCCCCAGAAGTATTATCGCTAATTTTTTCATGGCTCAGTTTTTTTTAGTTAGTCGTCGAGGGATTCCAGATCCATGTCGGGGACTTCGTCCGCACGGCGCAGTACCGACTCGCGCAGTTCGTCGATGTTGATGTTCCAGCTGTTTTGCAGGTAGTTGCGGACGATCTCGAATTTCTGGTTGATGATGGCCGCACCGTCGGCGCCGGCCGTCGTGAGCAGTTTGTCCCAGGCTTCCTGCGGGCGGGTGACGTAGATCGAGATCAGTTCGACGAAGTCTTCCGTATCTTCGGAGCCTGCATAGCGGCTGATCAGCCCGACCTGGAGTGCCGAGGCGTCCGTTTTGTAGGTATCCCAGCAGGAATCGCCCACATAGAGCGTTCCGGTGATCTCCTTGAAGTCGGTGGTATAGGGCTTGGTCTGGTTGAGGATGTGCCCGAACTCGTGGTGGATCGTCTTGAAGTAGTTCGTGCTGGCGTCGATCGAGGCTATTTGCAGGGCATCCACATTGAAGAGCGTGATCTTCTTGCCTCCTTCCGCCGTGCCGGGCTTGTAAAGGCCTTAAAAGGCCCCCAGGGCGGCTATCAGCTTGCCCGGAATGCACAACAGCCGCTTTTTTCCCTCTCCGCATTCCCTGAACATGGCGCGGCCGGTGAGGAAGATGATCTTCGGGAAGTAAGCACGGATGAAGTCCCGGCTGCCCGTCACTTCGTCATAGGGCTCAAGGCAGAGTGCGATGACCAGCTTGGCCAGCGCGATCGACTGGTTGTAATCGGCGGGCGTCAGGTAGTAACCCATGCTCGACTCGATGTCCGTGTAGCGGTATTGGAATTCGATGTTGTAGGGCGCGAGGTAATGCCTGTCGAGCCAACGGTCGAAATCGTTTTGCACGACTTGCGGCGGCTGGATCACGCTCGTGGAACTCAGGTCGTCTTCCGAGCAGGCTGCGAGTACCGCGGGGAAGAGAAGCAATACGAGGAAATATATGAGGTTCTTTTTCATAATCGAAAATCTTTTTTATCGTTTTTACCGGGGGTTGGCCGTCAGTCCGGCGGCGATGACGTCGGGCGGCAGTTGCAGGCAGCGGCGCGGGTCGCGGTTGCCGCCTTCGTCGGTCATCGTGTCGGTCACCTTGACCAGAGTATCCTCGTCCTGGTCGATCAGGCGGCGGTAAAGGGTGATTCCGTAGCGGCGGGTGTCGAACCAGCGCATGCCCAGGTGCATGAATTCGATGCGACGCATGAAGAGAATCGCATGGATCATGTTCTCCTGCGTGCCGGGGTCGATAACGAAGCCCGGGTTGAGTTTTTTCTTGGCCGTACGATACATGTTCTTCAGGTCGTCCTCGGGTTTTTCGGGATCCTTGGGCGTCATGTCGTAGCCCAGGGCATCTGCCCATTTGTTGATCGACTCTTCGGTCAGTCCTTTGTAGTAAGAGGCGGTGAGCTGGTTCTGCGCCCACATGTTCATGTCGGCCAGGGCGGCCGGATAGTCCTTTTTCATGATATAGGCCTCGGCACGGTTGAGCAGCGCTTCGTCGCCGCTGGCCACCACGAACAGCGAGTGGGTGAAGCCGATGGCCTGCACGGGGTCGGAGTATTCGAAGAGGTACGGCACCCGCGGAAGCAGGTAGCGCCCTGACCCGTATACCCATGTGCGGAGCTTCCAGCCGTACTTGCTGCCCAGGGGGCTCATCGTGGTCGCGGATGTCTCGATCGTCTCGTAGGCGGCGATCGACTTGCCGTGCGTGTAACGGTTCTGGCTCCCGTAGTTGCAGAAAATCGCGCCGGCATTGGAAAGTCCCGTCGAGATAAGGTAGTTGGCCTTCAGCGACGTGGAGTTGTACGCTTTCGAAATGTCGTTCAACGGGTTGCGCGGGAATGCGGCCAGGTAATCGAGGTCGCGGAGCTGCGATTTGGGATCCGACCCGAGCGCCATGCTTGCGTATTTGATGGCGTTGTCCCAGTCCTCGTGGAACAGGAAGACGCGCGATGCGAAGCAGCAGGCGGCCTTGTAGTTGAAATGGTACTTGGGAGCCGAGTAGATCGCGTCGTCGATGAGCGGGATGCCGGTTTCGATGTCCTCGATCATCTTTTCGTAGACCCTGGCTACCGTTCCCCGGCTGTATTTCGGGTTCAGCTCGGTTTCGGCGTGTTCCATATAGGGTACTCCGAGGTCGTCCGGGTGGTTGGTGTTGTAATGCATGCAGAACATGTTGACCAGTACCCAGTGGGCGTATGCGCGGCAGATGAGCGCCTCGCCTTTGGCGGCCTGGAGCTTGGCTGTCTTGGCACCGCCCAGTTCCTCGATGGCCGCGAGCGCCTGGTTGGCCGCGGCGATCGCCGTATAGGCATCGCCCCATACCGCGTTGGGGTTTTCATTGGTTTCGACCGAACTTACTTCCTGCCAGTTGTAGAGCTCTTCCTGAAGTTGGTTGTAACTCTTTATCGAACCATAGTCGTCGACGTTGTCCGACGAGAACTCGGCGCACATGTTATAAGTATTGTCCGGGTAGGCCGACACCAGCATCTTGACGACCTTTTCTTCGGTATCCAGTTCGGCGCGGCTGTCGGGCATCTTGTCCAGGAAATCGTCGCATGACGCGAAGGCAATGGCAGCCAGCGCGAGGCCGAACGTATAGAATATGCTTTTTTTCATCTTGTTGTTCTCTTTGAAGTGTTAGGGACTATAAGCCGATGCGGATGGTCAGCGTGAACTGGCGGGGAACCGGTGCCGCGACACCTCCGGTGTTGAAGAACTCCGGATCCTGGCCGTTGAGTTTCTTGTCCGCGTAGATCAGGAAGAGGTTGGTCGCCTGAAATTTTACGGAGAGGCTCTGGAACTTCAGCTTCGAGATCAGCTTTTTCGGGAAATCGTAGGTCAGCGATATCTCCTTCATGCGGATGAAGTCGCCTTTGGCGATGCGAGCCGTCGAATAGTTGTAGGCGCTGTAAGCGCGCGACAGGTTGTTGTTGTCGTGGTACATGCGCTGGGAAAGGATCGTCGGGATGTTTGTTTTCTTTTCGTCGCCCGTTACCATCCAGCGGTTCTTGAATTCGCGCGGCATAGCCGTGAGATCCGAATAGTAAGACTTGAATACGGGGTTGAGGCGCACCACGTTGCCGAACGAGTAGGTGATGAAGACGTTCAGCTTGAGCCCTTTCCACTGGAAGACGTTGCCGAACGACCCCATGTCGGTCGGGTCGACCGAACCCGAGTACTGGAGGAAAGAGAGGTTTTCACGCTCCTGGAAGTTGATGCCGGTCGTCGAGACGTCGCCGTTCTGGTCGAGGAATGTCGGGAGACCGATCTCGTTCAGCCCCATGAAGGGGATCGAGAAAAGCGACCGTACGGGGTAGCCTTCCAGCGTGAACCCGCTGCCCGCCACCAGATCCATCACGCGCACCGAGGTCTCGAGTTTGCTCACCTCGTTGTGGATGTGCGAATAGATGAAATCGGTCGTCCAGCTGAAATTCTTGGTTTTGATGTTCTTGGTCGAAAGGCTGATTTCGATGCCGTTCGATTTCATCTCGGCGACGTTGCCCTTCTTCTTGATGATACCGCCGATGCCCTGCGTTGTCACGTCGCCGATCAGGTCGAAGTTGTTACGTTTGTACCAGTCGACTACCAGGTTGATGCGGTTGTTGGCAAAGCCCATGTCGGCCCCGATGTTGAGCTCGTGTTTCTTCTCGTAGGTGAGCGACGAGTTCTCGAGGTCTTCGATCTTCAATCCCGATTCGCCGTCGCCGGCCGACGGCCTCCAGGGGGTGTAGGCGTTGATCACCACGCGCGAGTTGGTCACCGTCGACGGGCCGCGGTCGGCAGTGAGCGAATAGGACGCCTTCAGCGACAGGTGCGACAGCGCGGGCTGTGCCTTCTGGAACCAGGACTCTTCATGCAGGTTCCATGCGCCTGAAATATTCCAGGTGGGCAGCCAGCGCGACTTGCGCGACTTGCCGAGCTTGTTGGTGCCTTCGTAGCGGAACGTGCCGTTCACGGTATAGCGCCCTTTGTAGGAATAGGTGCCGTTGAAGTAGTAGGCGTTGTTGCGGTAGTAGGTGTCGCCCAGCGTGTAGTATTTAGACCCTTCTTCCTGTCCCTTCTTGAAGATCCGGTAGTCGTAGAACGGCGTCATGCCCATGTCGTATTGCAGGCCCCAGCCGCGGAACCAGGTGTTGTGCCGGTCGATCTTGTTCACCTATGCATGTCCGGGACTCCATTGCACGGGTTGAAGCCCAACGGGCCGCAGCATTGGAGAAAGAACGCCAAGCAGATTTTGCAGCACAACAACAAAATACAGAAACACTGCAAGCC
>OGJV01001326.1_pt1 | contig 10534 bp, 8 predicted proteins | sample 1572271 | NCBI WGS metagenome assembly OGJV01 (sample SAMEA2582107, study PRJEB24529) | metagenome | biome: Human gut stool | place: China | collected 2011
AAGAAACCGGTAAGAAAGCGACCGTGGCGTTAAGTGCGACAAAGGATGTTCAAGATGCCATTCTGAATGATACGCAGCGTGCGAAATTAGTTGACATTATTGATATTCGTTACTGGCACTATAAAGTGGATGGTCTTTATGCTCCCGAAGGTGGAAAGAACCTGGCTCCCCGTCAGCATGCCCGTAAAATGAAAGTAGGTAAGGTTACTTTTGATGAAGCTTATCGGGCGGTGAGTGAATATCGTAAGAAGTTCCCGGAAAAAGCGGTTACTTACTATGCGCAGAATTATCCGGATATGGCTTGGGCTGTCTTCATGGCAAGTGGCTCTTGCTCGGTTGTTCCGGTTGCCGATGAAAGCTTTTTAACTGATGCGGCTGCTATGGATATGGAGGATACTGGTACAAATAAGTATCAGAAACTGGTAAAATCTGGTATTGGAAGTATCATTTATTCCCATTCTGCAACAGATATTCCTGTTCATTTATCACCTGGGAAATACATATTGAAGTCTGTTGATCCGAAGACCGGAGCAATAACGGTGATTGCTAAACGATTGAATATTAAAGATATATATATGCTTAAAGCAGAGGAAAACAAAGATTGTATTTATTGGTTTCATAGAATTTAGTACATGGAAGGAGAACCGGACTTATTTTGGTTCTCCTTTTTAATGAAAATCTGTATTATTTAGCATATATGTTTTTCAGCAGGTTATCTGTTTTTTCGGTCCAATAATCAAATATTACCTAAAAAAGTAGCGTATCCTCCCTAGTTTTGCATCATCATCAAAACAACCTATAATTAGTATACTGTGATGGAACAAAACTTAAATGATAAGACAGCTTGCTTGGTAACCGCTTTCCAATCGGGAGATGTAAGTGCATTCTCTACATTATATGATATGCATATTAATCTTCTATTTAATTATGGATGTAAGTTAACTACTGACAAAGAATTGTTGAAGGACTGCATTCATGATGTCTTTGTAAAATTGTATACAAAGAAGGCTGAATTGGGTATCATTGACAACTTCAAATCATACCTCCTCATTTCCTTGAAAAACAAGTTATGTGATGAACTTCGCAGACGGATGTTCATGTCGGAAACGGCTGTTGAGGAACTGAATCCCGTTGCAGCAGGTGATGATGTAGAACATCAATATTTGGAAAAGGAAAAAAGTTGTTTTGAAAATATAAAAGTAAAACATTTGTTGGCTCAATTATCTCCGCGCCAACGTGAGGCACTTACCTTATATTATATAGAAGAGAAGAAATATGAAGATATTTGTACCATTATGGATATGAATTACCAGTCGGTACGAAATTTGATGCATAGAGGTATTACAAGATTAAGGGAATTGGTAGGATAATATTTTAAGTTTCCAGGTGAGTACAACTTTGAACCACTATCCGTCATAATGAAAAATGATTGTAACGTGGATACAAAAAAGATGTATAGCAAGGTAGAAGACTTTTTGAAGGATGACGACTTTATCAAGTATGTTCTGGATGATGCTCCTGAATCAGCTTTTCATTGGGATAAGCTTTTAAAGGAGCACGCAGAACTGCTGAAAGTATTTGAAGAGGCCAAGAATGTATTATTGGTTTCTGATGAAGCAATGGAAGTAATGACTTTATCTGAAGAAAGAAAACTAAAACATCGTATTTTTACTACATTAGAGATAAATAATATGGATTATTAATTAATTTGTTAACCATAGAAAAATGAGAAAAGACATGAAGAAATGTCCTAAGCCGTTGGGTTACGGAATCAGACGAACACCTGTTGTGTTAGGATTATCAGCTGCATTATGTATGCCGGCTGCTTTTTCGTATGCAAATGTTGATAATGGAATGGATCGTGAATCTGTTCTATCTGTTATGCAAGGAAAAACAATCAAAGGACAAATCTTGGATGAAACAGGAGAGTCTATGATTGGAGTTTCTGTGTTGGTAAAGGGTACGACTATAGGAACCGTTACTGATTTTGATGGTAATTATACACTTGAAGTGCCTAGTGGAAAGAATATATTGGAGATTTCCTATATAGGTTATAAGACTAAAGAAATTACTATTGGGAATAATAGTCTGATAAATATAAAAATGGAACCTGATACACAGGCTTTGGATGAAGTTGTGGTAATAGGTTATGGTACTGTGAAGAAACGTGATTTGACTGGTGCGGTGGCTTCCATGAAAAATGAAGATGTGACAGTTGCTCCTACTAGTAATGTGATGGAGGCTTTACAAGGAAAAATTGCAGGTATGGATATTGTGAAGTCTAGCGGGCAGGTTGGTGAAGATGTTTCTATTTTGTTGCGTGGCTCTCGTTCTATTTATGGTAGTAATGAACCGTTATTCATTATTGATGGTATTCCTGGGAGTTATAGCCAGGTGAACCCTTCTGATATTGAGAGTGTGGATGTATTAAAAGATGCCTCTTCTACTGCTATTTATGGTTCAGCAGGAGCTAATGGCGTAGTCATTATAACAACAAAACGTGGGAAGGAAGGAAAAGCTACTGTAAACTTTGATGCATATTATGGTTTCAGTGGTTCACCTAATTATAAGCATGGTATGGTTGGAGATGAATGGGTGAATTATCAAAGAGAAGCTTATAAGTATAAGAATGGAGATTACCCTTCTGATATGTCTGCTTTATTTGGTAATCAAGATTATACGGATGCTTATAATGCTGGAAAGTGGATTGATTGGATTGATGAAGCCTCAGGTAATACAGCTACAACCCAAAAATATAGTCTTTCTGTTTCAGGGGGTAGTGAGAAGACTAAGATATTTGCTTCAACTTCTTATAATAGAGAAGAGGGTTTATTGAGTAATGACAATCTTAATTATTATTCATTGCGATTGAATATTGATCAAGAAATTTTCTCTTGGGCTAAAATGGGCTTTACTTCTAATCTAACTTATCAAGATAGAAATCAAGGAGTGAAAAATACCTTTACAAAAGGTCTTTCATCATTTCCTTTGGGAGATGCTTATGATCAAAATGGGAAAATAAATCATGAATATATTACAGGACAATATTCTCCATTAGGTGATTTTATTGAAGATCAATATGTGAATAATACTCGTTCCACTTATTTGAATGTTAGTGGTTATTTGGAACTGAGTCCAATAAAAGATTTTACTTTTACAAGCCGTATTAATGGTACGCTCAGTGATTCTCGTCAAGGACAATATTGGGGAGATCAATGTAATGCTAATAGACCTAGTTATGCAGGTTCACCTCATGCTGCTATTACTAATAAGAACGCATGGAATTATACATGGGAGAATATTCTTTCTTATAATACTACTATTGCAAAAGATCATAATATAGGTGGTTCTGTTATTACTTCTTGGAATAAGAATCAAAATGATAGTAGCTTAGCTGCAGCTAGTGGTCAAATGGTAGATCGTTGGTCATTTTGGCGATTAGCATCCGGCGCATCGCAGCATGTTGAGTCTGATTTTGCTCAAACACAGAAAATGTCATTTGCTGTTCGTTTCAATTATTCTTATAAAGGTAAGTATTTGTTTACATTCTCAAATCGTTGGGATGGTGTGTCTCAGTTCTCAGCAGGGCATAAGTGGGATAGTTTCCCTGCTGGAGCAATTGCATGGCGTATCTCTGACGAACCTTTTATGAATGTGGCAAAAAATTGGTTGAATAATTTAAAACTGCGTGTAGGATATGGTATTACAGGTAATTCGGGCGGGGTGGATGCTTATGGTACAACTACACAAGCCTATGTTTATACCGGTAATGGACTTACTTTAAATGGTCAAAACTCTTCTTTTACTCAGTATACAGGTACTTATGGTAGCAAGGATTTGGGTTGGGAAAAGTCTTATAACTGGAATGTTGGTTTGGACTATGGCATATTAAACAATCGCGTTGATGGTTCTATCGAATGGTTTAAAACAACAACAAAAGGTTTGCTCTTTAAACGTACTTTGCCTATTACTAGTGGTTTGACCGGTTGGGGATCCCCATTATCTATTTGGCAGAATATTGCTGAAACTAGTAATCAAGGTGTGGAAGTCACCATTAATTCACATAATATAAAAACCAAAGATTTTAGTTGGAATACCACACTATCTGTAACATGGAGTAAAGAGAAAATAGAAAAATTGCCTGACGGTGATTTAATTTCTGAAAATTTGTTTGTAGGGCATTCTATAAAGTCCATCTATGGCTATAAATATACCGGAATTTGGGGTACAAATACTCCTCAGGATATTTTGGAGGCTTATGGTGTTAAACCCGGTTTTATTCAGATTGAAACTTTGGAAAAAGATGGTGATGGTGGAGTACACAAATATAGTACAAATGACCGTCAAGTGTTGGGACACACTAATCCGGATTGGATTGTTGGCTTGAATAATACATTTACTTATAAAAATTTTGATTTGTCTGTATTTGCAATGGCTCGTTATGGTCAAACTATTAATAGTGATTTGTTGGGTTATTATACGGCAGAACAAAGTGTAACAACAAATCAGTTGGCTGGAGCGGATTATTGGACGGAAAATAACCAGGGAGCTTATTATCCTGCTCCAGGTACAGGATCGGAACAAAGTACGGTCATCTCAGCTTTAAGAGTGCGTGATGGTTCATTCATAAAAGTGAAAAATATCACTTTAGGATATACTTTTCCAGTTAATATCTCACGTAAGGCTTTGATGGAAAAATGCCGTATCTATGCAACTGCATACAATCCGTTTATTTATGTAAAGGATAAACAGTTGAAGGGTACAGATCCAGAAACAAACGGTTCGGATGCATTCCCTACTTTTAGACAGTTTGTATTCGGAGTTAATTTAACTTTCTAACTTTTATATAGGAGATATTTACAATGAAAAATATATTCAGAAAACTTACTTTATATTCAGTGGCTTTAGCTGCTGTATCTTTCAGCTCTTGTTCGTTGGAAGAAAATAATCCGGCAGGCTTTACCAAGGAAAATCTTGCTACTTCTATTGAAGGGTATGAAACGTTGGTTAACCAGTGTTATTTTGCTATGGAAAGATATTTCTATGGTACGGATAGTTGGATGAGTTTGACCGAAGGTGATTCAGACCTTTGGACCTATCAGGCTAATCAATCAACTTCATACACCCAATGGTTTTGGTTCTTTGCAGGAGCATCTCCTAATACCACTTATACAAATAATTGGTGGAATGGTACTTATGATGGAGTAGGCTCTTGTAATGAAGCAATTGCATTGGCTGGTTATGCACCATATAAAACGCCGCCGATTGTACAACAAAGGTTATGATCGCAATAGGTTCTAGAACTATACCTGCACCATATTGTAGTGCCATAATGACACAGAACATAATAATTGGAGAGATAACAAATCGCCCTACGATACCACCAATAGAATCCTTATTGAGGCTCATACTTTTAAGACCTGCATCATGAAGTACAATACCAATATAAATCAGGGATAATGGTGTTACCATATCACCTAAGTAATTCAAGGTAGTATGCAAAATTGGAGGTAAAGGAATTTCAAAGAACAAGAAGATAAGTGCCACAAAGAACCCTAGCAATGGTGGAGGTAATAACTTCTTCAAATCGAATTTAAATTTCTTACGCTTTGCCTCTGTAGCTATTGTGCTATTACTTATACCATCAGCTTTATTATTAAAACCTAATTCAGCATTGGGCAGTGGATCTAATTCTATAAGGAATACCCCTACCATCCATACAGAAATAGTGTTACCGATATAATATAACAAGAAATATGGTAGCGCATCTTGACCAAAGAGGGCGATTTGCACTGGCAATCCAATAAATAAGCAGTTATCATTTACTACCATATTGATAAAAATACCACGTCGTCCTTTAGGAACTTTCAACATTTTCATCATAATAAACGCTACGATATATGCTTTTACATAAGTTAATGTAACGGCTAGCATCCCATATCGAAGATCCCATAAATCCGATGTATGTAGATGATGCAATACAGATACGAATACACCGGCTGGTAACGCAACAGACATGATAAATCTAGATAGGTTACCACTAAATATAGGGTGAAACATCCCTCGCCCTTTTAATATATATCCCAACGATATAAGCAATACAATAGGTATAATGCTCTGTAAGGATGTAAGAAAAACCATAGTAAACCTCCCGTACAGTTTATTCGTAATCTATCATACCATGTTTTTAACAAAACATATATGTATATAATTTTCCTACAAAAGCAATATGAATTTTAGAAAATGTATCATTCTTAACATATTTTAGTACGTATAAGTTTTATAATTAATTACAATAGTAGTATTATTTATTCACAAATATTTGATATACTAAAATTATACTAATTGTACAATTTTTTACACATATGAGGTGATATTATGACAAAACCATTTATTGGTGTATCTGGCAATATCTTACGAGATACTAGTGGTGCCTATGTAGATTTATTACGTTCTTACGTAAACCATGATTATCCACGCTCCATTGAAGAGGCTGGTGGCATTCCAGTTATTATTCCATTTACAAAAAATCTCGACGTAGCCCGTGAAACAGTGGCAAAACTTGATGCCTTATTATTATCTGGCGGTCACGATGTATCCCCACTTAATTATGGTGAAGAACCATTACAAGGTTTAGGTGATGTATTTCCTGAACGAGATCAATTCGATTTTACTTTACTGAAAGCAGCAGAAGAAAAACAAATTCCTATCTTTTGTATTTGCCGAGGCATCCAAATTTTAAATGTATATCGTGGCGGGTCTCTATACCAAGATTTGAAGTATGACGAAAACTGTACGATTAAACATTCCCAAAACCAAACCCCTTCTCTTGGCACGCATACGGTAGACATTGAGTTTGAATCTAAATTAGCTAGTGCTATTGGTCGTTCCACATGGATTACAAATTCTCACCATCATCAAACAGTAAAACATGTTGGTAAAGGATTACAAGTGGTAGCAAGAGCTAAGGATGGTACTGTAGAGGCTTTAGAGGATTCTTCCTATCCTTGGTTAGTAGCCTGCCAATTCCATCCGGAAATGATGTCTGAAACAGATGACAATGCAAAACGTTTATTTGCTGCCTTTGTAACAGCAGCTCGAGAAAATATAACTAAATAATAGGAAGGTTTTAGTATGAAAGAAACAGGAAAATTTGGCTTTTGGAGTATTGTACTCCTAGGCATCAATGGTATTGTAGGGACTGGTATCTTCCTACTACCAAACAAAGCGTATTCTATCATTGGTTCCGCTAGTTTAGGCGTCCTACTATTTGACGCCGTTATTGCAGGTTGTATCGCCCTTTGCTTTGCAGAAGCAGCTAGCCTATTCACACGTAATGGCGGTCCTTATCTATATGCAAAGCACGCATTAGGTGACTTTTGGGCCTTTGAAGTAGGCGTTCTCAAATGGATTGTAACTGTTATTGCTTGGGCGGCGATGGCCGTTGGCTTTGCTACCGCACTCGGCGCAGCAGTACCAGCATTAAGTAATGATTTTGCAAAAGATGTCATTTCAGGTATCTTAATCATAGGTCTTACGATTGTAAATATCTTTGGTGTTAACGTATCTAAATTCGTTAATAACTTAATTACCATTTCTAAGCTCGTCCCTCTTGCTTTATTCATTGCGATTGGTATCTTCTTTATAAATGGTGCTAACTTTACACCAGTCTTCCCTCAAGACACCTATGTAGATGGATCATTTGCACAAGCTGCGGTTCTTTTATTCTTTGCCTATACAGGATTTGAAGTTATTGCCATTGCTGCAGAGGATATGAAAAATCCTAAAAAGAATTTGCCACGTGCTATTATCATGTGCATGCTTCTTGTATCTGTCCTATATATGGCCATCCTTGCCGTATCAATTGGTGTACTTGGCACTGACTTAGCAAATACAAAAGCTCCAGTACAAGATGCGTTTAATGCAATCGTTGGTCCTGTTGGTATGTATATCGTATTAATAGGTACCTTAATCTCTATGGGTGGTATCAACTTTGCAGAAGCTTACTATGCACCTCGTGTAGCAACATCCATGGCAGAAGATGGTATGTTGCCAAGTGCTCTAGCCAAACGCAATCGTTACAATGCACCATATGTAGCAGCTATTGTTACAGCCATTGCTAGTGTATTACTCGCATGGTCTGGTTCCTTTACTACACTAGCAGCTATTAGTGCGGTATCTCGTTTTACACAATACCTACCAACTTGTTTGGCTGTTATTATCTTCCGTCGTAAATGGGCAGATAAAGCTCGGTCCTATACTATCCCTGGTGGCTATTTAATCCCAGTTATTGCGATTGGCACATCCCTATGGATGCTCGCCCAAGCACAAACTAACCAATTACTATGGGGGCTAGGTGGCTGTATCGTAATCTTGCCATTCTACTACTCCTACTGGAAAAAGAAAAAAGCTGGGCTCATTAAAGACAATGATGAGATGTAGTATATTTTCTGAGATACTACCAGTTAAAAATAAATACTTTTAACTGGTAGTATCTGAAAAACTATATATATTCCTTTGTCGTTTTATATCAAAATAGCAGGAGGGGATGTAAATGGGGAATCTAAAATTTCATATTGATGATACTTGTGTTAAGTGTGGTGCGTGTGCCGTAGATTGCCCTGTTCAATGCATCACCAACGGGGAGACTCAGTTTAACATCGGAAAAGGCTGTATTGGTTGTGGCGATTGTTATTCAATCTGTCCCGTTGGAGCTGTAAAAATGTCTAAATGCGAGGATCATAAAGTATAGTCCATTGAAAAGCTAGAGTCCCTCGAAAGGTTAGAGCCTATTAAAAATTATTTCCTCGTATTAAGTTTGTTATATAGTAAAATCCGAACATTAAAATCTTTTCTATAAATTTTATACGGAATATATGGAGTCCATATACTTCGTATGATATAATGAAATGTAATGAAAATTAGCGTTTGCTTCGAAAAAACGCACCCCCAGTACAGAAATGTATGGGCATTAAAAAATAGTGAATATACTTTCACAAATAGATGCATACGGAGGAACTATGGAAAACAAGGAATTTGTTATTGTTGTCGATTTCGGCGGTCAATATAATCAGTTGATTGCACGCCGTGTTCGTGAAAATCATGTATACTGCGAAGTATATCCATACAACAAAGCGCTGGACAAAATTAAAGAATTAAAACCGCAAGGTATCATCTTCACAGGTGGCCCTAACAGCGTGTATGAAGAAAACTCTCCAAAAATCGAAAAAGAGATTTTTGAACTTGGTATTCCTATTCTTGGCATGTGCTATGGTATGCAATTTATGGCGCATACATTGGGTGGCGAAGTTAAATCTGCGGACAACCGCGAATTTGGTAAAACACCTACTAAAGTGGACACTACATCCCCGTTGTTCAAAGGCTTGGACGAAGACCAAGTTGTGTGGATGTCCCACGTTGACTATGTAGCAAAAGTACCTGATGGTTTCGAAATCGTTGCTCATACAAAAGACTGCCCTGTTGCATCCATGCAAAATAAAGAACGCAAATTATACGCTATGCAATACCATGCAGAAGTATTGCACACTGAACATGGTAAAGAAATGCTTCACAACTTCTTGTATGAAGTATGTGGTTTCACAGGCACATGGACAATGGCAAACTATGCAAAAACTGCTATTGAAGAAATCCGTAACACTGTAGGCGATGGCAAAGTATTGTTGGCATTGTCTGGCGGTGTAGATAGCTCCGTTGCAGCAGCTCTTATTTCTAAAGCTGTTGGCGACCAATTGACTTGTATCTTCGTTGACCATGGTTTAATGCGTAAAAACGAAGGCGACGAAGTTGAAGCTGCTTTCAAAGATTCCGGCATGCATTTCATCCGCGTCGATGCAGAAAAACGTTTCTTAGATAAATTGGCTGGTCTTGAAGATCCAGAAGCAAAACGTAAAGCTATCGGTGAAGAATTCATTCGTGTATTCGAAGACGAAGGCCGTAAAATCGGTTCCGTTGACTTCTTAGCACAAGGTACAATCTACCCTGACGTTATCGAGTCCGGTACTGGCGAAGCTGAAGTTATTAAATCTCACCACAACGTAGGTGGCTTGCCTGCAGTTGTAGACTTTAAAGGCCTTATTGAACCATTGCGTAACCTCTTCAAAGACGAAGTGCGTGAACTTGGTTCTGAATTAGGTTTGGCTGATTACCTCGTATGGCGTCAACCATTCCCAGGTCCTGGTCTTGCTATTCGCGTAATGGGTGAAATCACTAAAGAAAAACTCGATATCTTGCGTGATGCGGACTACATCTTCCGTGACGAAATTGCAAAAGCTGGCCTTGATCGCAGCATCAACCAATACTTTGCAGTATTAACATCTACACGTACTGTAGGCGTTATGGGCGACTTCCGTACATACGACTACACATTGGCATTGCGTGGCGTAACAACAACAGACTTCATGACTGCTGACTGGGCACGCATCCCTTACGACGTATTGGACACAATCTCCCGTCGTATCGTAAACGAAGTACAACACATCAACCGTATCGTGTACGATATTACATCTAAACCACC
>OGJV01001346.1_pt1 | contig 10381 bp, 7 predicted proteins | sample 1572271 | NCBI WGS metagenome assembly OGJV01 (sample SAMEA2582107, study PRJEB24529) | metagenome | biome: Human gut stool | place: China | collected 2011
GATTATAAAGTGTGATTTTATAGTTTTTCTGTTGTTAGTTAACAGAAAACACTAATTCTGCATTCGATTTAAATTCTATTCGAATGTCACAACTTCCAACATTAATAGCCGACCTCGCCCTGATTCTGATTTGTGCCGGTATCATGACGCTTATATTTAAAAAGCTGAAGCAACCTCTGGTACTGGGGTATATTGTTGCCGGCTTTATCTGTACCCCACATTTTAAGTTTACTCCTTCGGTTGTTGATTCTGCCAGTATTCATATCTGGTCGGAGATTGGTGTAATCTTTCTTTTGTTTGCATTGGGACTGGAGTTCATGGCGCGTATTGTGAATTGTGCCGAAGTGTTCTTTATCCTGAACATTCTGACCGACCATGTGAGCTTCCTGTCCTGCATCCTGATTATGGCTTTCACTTCCTTGTTTGCCAACCTGTTCTTTTTCTCGCCCATGCAGCTTGGGGCACGCGAGGGAGGATTTGCACTGGCGATAGGAGGGCTGGCCATTCCGAGTGCGTTTGGCATCTATACGGGACTGATTACCCGTGTGCGTGAATTGATATGGATTGTAATTGGCGTGTTGCTGATGAAAGTCGGCAACGGCACCCCAAATAAGACAAAAGATGAGTAAACTGACAGATGTAAAAGGCGTAATCTTTGATTACGGAGGAACTATCGATACGAACAGCCGCCACTGGGCGGAAGTGTTGTGGAGCAAGTATGAAGAATTTCAGGTGCCGGTAGACAAGACAAGTTTCCGCGAGGCATACGTGCATGGAGAACGTACGCTGGCCCGTGTGCCATTGGTCAAGCCAGAGCATAACTTCCACGATGTGTTGCGCATCAAGACCGATATTCAGGTGAAGTACCTGGTGGAACAAGGCAAGCTGGACGGAGAAGAAGCCTGCCGGGAAAACTATGCGGAAAAAGTGGCCGACAGTTGCTACCGTTATGTGTTGGACGTGCTGGAACGTACCCGTCCTGTAGTGAAGGCACTTTCCGAACGCTACAAGCTGGTGCTGGTATCCAATTTCTATGGAAATATCCAGACCATCCTGAAAGACTTCGGTTTGTTTGATTTCTTTGCCGACATCATCGAATCGTCGGTAGTGGGAGTGCGTAAGCCCGACCCTGCCATCTATCGCTTGGGGGTGGAAGCCATGGGGTTGCCAGCCGAGAATGTGCTGGTAGTAGGAGATTCCTTCTCCAAGGACGTGGTACCCGCAAAAACCGTGGGTTGCAAGGTGGCCTGGCTGAAAGGTGAAGGCTGGGGCAACGAAGAAATAGATGAAACACCTCCGGATGTAATCATCACCGATTTGCCGGAACTCTTGTCGTATGTATAAAGGAGGGGCACGGATGAAGAAAAAAGGAATTGCCCTGGTGGAACGCCAATACCTGTTCCCCTTTGTACTGATTACGTCCCTCTTTTTCCTGTGGGGATTTGCTCATGCCATTTTGGATGTGCTGAACAAGCATTTCCAGGAGCTGCTTACCATTACCCGTACCCATTCAGCCATGATTCAGGCTACGATGTACATGGGATATTTCATCATGGCCATTCCGGCCGGATTGTTTATCAACCGTCACGGATACCGTAAGGGTGTGGTGCTTGGATTGTTGCTCTACGGAATAGGCTCGTTGCTGTTCATTCCCGGACAATATATAGCTTCGTTCAATATGTTCCTGTTCTCGTTATTCGTCATCGGATGCGGACTAACCTTCCTGGAAACGGCCGCTAATCCGTATGTCACAGAGTTGGGAGCACGGGAAACGGCTGCCAGCCGACTGAATTTCGCTCAGTCATTCAACGGGCTGGGATGTATCTTTGCACCGATTCTGACCGGTCTCTTGCTTTTCTCCGACGAAGACAAAGGAGCAAGCGGTAATGTGGCTCTTCCGTATGCCGTGATGGGAGTGATTGTCCTGCTGGCTGCGCTGGCTTTTATGCGCGTACGTCTGCCGGAAATTCCTCATGAGGAGGAAGTGGATAGTGAAGGCCATCGCGTAGGTCTGTGGGCGCATAAGCTTTTTGTGTTCGGACTGGTTGCACTGTTTGCCTACGAGGTATCCGAGATTTCCATCAATAGTTTCTTTATTAACTACGTGACGGAAGTTGGCTGGATGAATGCCCGCGATGCCTCGCTGGTACTTTCGTTCGGTGGATTGGGATTGTTCATGGTAGGACGTTTCGTGGGAAGCTGGATTATGCGCCGTGTCCGTGCCGAGAAGATGCTTTTCTGGTGTGCCACGGGAACGGTTATCACAACGCTGCTGGTGATTTTGGATTTAGGTTCTGTATCGTTTGTAGCTCTGCTTTGCGGTTATGCCTTCGAAGCCATTATGTTCCCCACCATTTTTGCTCTCTCTCTGAAAGGGCTGGGCAGCCATACGAAGCGTGCCTCTTCCTTCCTGATGATGTCGCCGGTGGGCGGTGCCGTAGGTCCGGTACTCATGGGACTGGTAGGAGACTACGCCGATATGCACTGGGCATTTATCGTACCTTTCGTCGGCTATGTAGTGGTGTGGTTCTATGCCCGCCACATGATGCAGCAGAAAAACTAATGCCACTTTTTTTTACGGAAAGCATACATAAAAGAAGCGCGGAACTCTTCAGTGTCTCCCGACACCGTGAAAGTTCCGCGCTTCTGCGGTTAGTGATAATTATAGTAAGTTATTTGTTTTGAGGAGCCTGTGGACATGCTGGGCATACATTCGGGCATCCCGCGGGCATTTTTCCTAGTTTACCCATTTCGCCATGTCTCATCGGGAAGTTTCCTTTGTGCATTTTATCCGGTTGAGTCATGTTGAATACCTTTTCCAGCTGGCGGGCATTCAGAATCTTCTTGAATGAAGCATAGTACTTCTTCTGGGTATCGAGCACTTTCTGACGAACTTCAAAGCGCTGTTCGATGTCCTGCTGAATCTGTGCGTCTGTACGTTCGCACGGTTTTACTTTATTTTCTTTTGCGGCTGGACGGCATTCTTTCAAGGCGGTCAGGTATTCCTTGTAGAGAGAAGTAAACTGAGCTAATTTGGCATCGTCCAGCATCAGTTGTTTTCCCATACGCTGAGCCTGTGCTTCCATGCGTTGTTCCGGAGTGAGTTTTACCTTGCAAGGCTTTTCAGCTTTTTCCGGACAAACCTGACGTGCAGCATTTTGTGCCATTACACTTCCAAAACCTAAACATACGGTAAGAATCAATGTAGATAATAAACGAGTTGTTTTCATTGTAGTCAAAATTTAAAAGTGAATAATCATTTTCAGTGCACTTACGACTTTAAGACAATGAATCCCTCTCGTGGTTTATTGGGAAAATGCTTTTTTAACATTTTAGGGTGATTAAATTTTTGAAGTGTGAAACCCTTTGATGAAAGTTGTGAAAAATGTAAATTAGCTTAGTAAAATGAATGCAATCAATTCTTTTTTCTTTCCAAAAGATGTGGAAAATATCACTGAATCAGCATATTCTCAACCTCTTCCAGGCATCCGTCTGTCTTTTCTGGAGTGATATGTAGCAGGCGAGCCAGCAGGGAATAAATCGATACATTACGGAATTTCGGAGCCTCGTATCCCTTCTTGAAATCCGGTCCGCATGCCCGGAACATCACTTGCATATCGTCGTAGGTCGGGTCGAATCCATGGGCGCCCGGAAGTGTCTTGTTTCCTTCTTCCACCAGCCAGCCTAAATCAGGCAGCACAATGATGTCGCCCACACGTGGATTGCTTCCATAGTTCAAATAAGCAGGAATATCTTCTTTTTTCCATACCCGTACGTGATTCAGTCCCTGTAGTGCCTGATACACGGAGTCGTGGTATTCCGGTTTCGTATAAATCTGTGCCGGAAGATTCCCGTCAATCAAGGAATACCATTTTTCGTTCAACAGGTGCTTGATGGGTACAAAGCGGTCTGCGCTGACAGTCGCCATTCCGTGGTCGGACGTCACAATCAGGTTGATGTCCTTTCCGAAAGGCAAGCTTTGAAGTCCTTCCCATAAGTATTTCATGAGGGCATCCAGCTCTTCCACGCAGCGGCGTGTTTCCTTGCTGTGCGGACTATAAGTGTGTCCGTAGGTATCAGAATCCTCGAAATAAATCATAACCAGCTGGGGGCGTTCTTCTTCCGGCAGCTTCAGCATTCTCAGTGCTTCTGCCACACGCTCCGTCTGGGTGAGCCGGGGTTTCTGGTCGTACACGTGATAGTAGGTGGGGTGCTGTCCTTTTACGGCAATGTCAGAGCCTACCCAGTAGATGTTTCCCGTTTTGATGCCCTGCTTCTGTGCGGTAATCCAGATAGGTTCTCCGCCATAATAAGACGCATCGTTGCGGGTTTTCAGGTTGCTCATTTTGTAAAGCTCCTGGCGCTGAGGGTCCCAGAATGTGTTAGCCACAATGCCGTGGTGGTCGGGTACCAATCCCGTAGCAATGGTGTAATGGTTGGGGAAGGTTTTCGAAGGGAATGATGGAATCATGGTGGCCTTTACACCTTCACGAGCCATTCGGTCGAAGAACGGCGTGTCGTACATCTGCGGGTAGTCCCAGCGAAACCCGTCGAGGGATACAATGACGGTGTAGTGCTTTCCGGCCCACATAGAGAGGCAGATGCACCACATCATACACAGCGAGATAAGTTTTTTCATAAGTCTGGTTATTGTTAGAGGATGATAAAAAGAAAGGTGTATTGCCGTTCTTTTGTGGGCAATACACCTTTTATTAAAGGGTTAGTCTTTCATTAGAAAGTCAGTCTTACACCCACCTGGCAGTGCCAGCGTGAGCTGATGTCGCTCTTCTGGATTTCAGCTTTGTTGTAAGAGAATACTGCATTTCCAGTAGTTTTGTCAAAGTATTCCAATGTCAGCGGAGAGAGGTTGTAAGCTGATTCATAGCTTGCACCCCATTTCTTATTCAGCATGTTGGCAAAGTTAATGATATCGAACGTAAATTCCAGTTTGCCCATACCTTGAATATTGTAGATGGTTTGTGCCAGATGCAAATCAATTTCATGCTCCCAGTTGCTCAGATTAGAATTACGTTCAGCGAATTGTCCTCTGTGGTTCTTAGCATAGCTGTCGTTCTCAATCCATTGTTTGAAGGCAGCGCGGCTTTCTTCGGCTGTCATAGATAAAGTTTCGCCATTTTTGTCAACCCCAGTGAAGACCATTTTGCTCAATTCTTCATCAGTCGGAATGTATAACAAAGAGTTGCCTGAGAATCCGTCTCCGTTAAAGTCTTGCTTTTCATTCATTGTTAAACTATAGCGGCTTCCTGAGAATCCGTTATAAATTACAGAGATTGTAGTGCTTGTCCAGCCGTTCCAGTATTTCGGACTGTTGTAAGAAGCCTGAACCATTACGCGGTGAGGAATGTCAAACTTAGAGAAACCAAGTTCATTCTGTGAGTTAGTATCTACTGAGTAGTTGTATTTCCAGTTAGAATAAGCTACAGAACTTGTACCATCATTTACTGATTTAGCATGACCAAAGGTATAAGATGCTGATAAATCCAAGCCAAAGTTGAAATGTTTTTCCAGCAATGCAGATAAAGCGTATGTATATCCTTTGTTCGTATTTCTCAGATTGATGATGCTATAGTAGGCACTTTTTGTATTACTATATTTAGGTGCTGCAGAAGCTTCTACTCCAGGAATTGCATATACTTTTTCACCGGTATTGACTGCGGCAAGATTTTCAAAGAATACATTATTCATAGTCTTTGAATAGATACCTTCCAACGTCATTTTTACATCACCTGGCAACATCTGTTCCAATGCAAGATTTGCACGGAATACTTGCGGGTATTTGAAGTCTTTAGATACAGTTACAATATCCGGGCTGAAATAACCACTTCCAGAATTCATGGCTCCTTGAGGGTCATTGGCATAATCACCTAAGTTAGGAGCTATATTCAGATAGTTTCCTTCTGCATCTTTTTTATTAATGGTTGTTCCTTTCATTTCCATACCTGTGTTATTGAAAGCATTTGACAACCATACAAAAGGTACACGGCCTGTAAAGATACCTACACCACCGCGCAACAAGGTTTTATGTGAGTCGTTAGTATACCAACGGAAGCCTACACGCGGTGAGAACAATACTTTAGCACTTGGATTTTCGCCTACGCGTGTATTGAATCCTTGCTGTGCTGCATATTCATTGAAAGTTGGGTTTTCGGTTGGGTTGTTGAAAATAACCGGAATATCGATACGAAGACCGTATGTCAGGTTGAAGTTGTTGTTGACATCCCATTTATCCTGTGCATAGAAACCGAACTGGCCTGATTTCATGGCAGGAGCCCATTGTGTATCACCTCCAGTTAATTCTGGGTCGGTGTATTTATAAGAATATTGATACGGAGTATCTGCCAAGAATTCATTTAAAGAGTTGTAATACCAAGAACCGTTTACAGCCTGGATGAACAGGTTCTTCATACGGTAGATTTCATTGTGTGTACCGAATGTCAGTGTGTGGTTACCCAAATACCATGAAAGGTTATCTTCGAATGTATAGATGTCCTGATCCAGATAGTTGGCACCAGAAGAATATTCTGTACCGATGTTTACTGTGATATTAGTTTTTTGGTCATAACCTCTCACGTTTTTGATCTGTACAGTGGGACATTGATAACACCAATCACGGTGGTCGCGAATGAAGCTGGCAGAAGCACGGAACTCGTTGTACAAATTCTGTCCCAAATGAGAAGTTAACTCTGCTACGATAGAATTTGTTTTGTTGTTCATGCGGTAACCACTATTGGTGAACATGTAAGTTTTTGAGTCTACTCCGTAGTTGTCATCGTATGAGTTGTTGTGCTGGTAACGCAAAGCCAGTTTGTGGTTCTGGTTGATGTTCCAGTCAATACGAGCCAGCAAGCCGAATGATTTGTTGTCAATGTTAGGCTGTCCGTATCCTTCTTGAATACCAGTTAGTTTTGCATATTGGTCAGCAATCTGTTTGGCTACATCGTTGGTGATATAGCTGTCGGTATATCCTGGATATACGCTTGAAGGATAAGATTCTTTCTTCGCTTCTGCACTTACAAAGTAGAACAATTTGTCTTTTACGATGGCACCGCCCAATGTTCCACCGTAAGTACGAGTATACTGCTGAGTGAGCGGAGACTTTTCATAACCGCGTACGGCACTGTATTTACCATACATGTTCTGGTTGTTGAAGTAAGTGTAAGCCGAACCGTGAGTGGTGTTAGTACCCTGCTTGGTGATGGCATTGATACCACCTCCGGTAAATCCGCTCTGACGTACATCGAAAGGAGCAACGACTACTTGGATTTCTTGGATAGCATCCATAGAAATCGGGTTGGCACCTGTCTGGCCACCGTTAGTTCCGGATGCGGACAAACCGAACACGTCGTTACTTACTGTACCGTCAATCTGGAAGCTGTTGTAACGGTTGTTTGAACCGGCGAATGTGATACCTCCGTTCTTTGAAGTCATTGCCATCGGCATGTTCTTCACGATGTCGTACACGTTACGGTCGACTGTCGGAGTGTTTTCGATTTTCTGTGTAGAGAAGTTGTGTGCAGCTCCGGCATTCGCTTTTGCATCGGCTACGACTACGACTTCGTCCAACAGCTCTGAACTTGGTTTCATTTCAGCATTCAGGCTGAGTGTGTTACCCAATTCGAGTGAAATACCTGTAAATGCAGTTTTGTTGTAACCTACGTATGAGATTTCAATTTTGTAGGGACCACCGGTACGCATACCTTGGATGGTGTAACGTCCATCTACGTTTGTTACTGCACCGTAGAGAGTTCCTGACGGTTCGTGGATAGCTACCACTGTAGCACCGATAACCGGGGCTTTGGTTTCATCTAAAACTTTTCCGCTGATAGCAGAAGTTGTTACCTGAGCATTTGCGCCAACAGCCATAGCTGAAACGACCAATGCGGAGTACAGGAATTTGGAATGATGTACCATAAATTTTTTAATTAAATAAATTGTAAATCTATTTTCGCGTGGTTGTTCGCTAAATACTTTGTAGTTAAGTTCGTTGAATCTTTTTGTATTACTTGTTTTTTCTGTTGCAAAGTTAAAAAATCTTTTCAACGAATAATTAGAGAGTGGACGATTTAACAAATTAGGCAGTCGATAATTAACTTTTTTATTTTCCTATCGGATAGGGAATATAGAACGACAGACTCCTTTTTTCTTGATTTTGTGTGAGTTGCATAATTCAGGTAATATGTAATAAGTTTGTAATTTGTGGACTAATGAAAGAAGAATCTGACAAGGTTATTGTATGAATCCTGAATTTATTTTCATTTTGCTTTGTGGTTGACTTTATTATGGACATTTGTTTTTTTGTCTATTTTTGCAGAATGAAAGTAAGAGTTTATCAATATGAAACAAAAATTGGAAGAGAATAAAGGAATTCCGGCTTCGTTACTGTGGATACTGGCCATTATATCAGGACTTTCTGTGGCGAATCTGTATTATAATCAACCGTTGCTGAACCGTATCAGTGAGGATTTGGGTATCTCGGAGTTTACAGCTAACCTGATACCTATGACCACACAGATTGGGTATGCGCTGGGATTGTTATTTATTATCCCTTTGGGGGATTTGTACAAGCGGAAGAATATCATTGTCATTAATTTTCTCTTGTTGTCGGTGGCGACTTGCAGTATTGCCATGTCGGTGAATGTGTTTTACATCTTGTTGGCCTCGTTGGTGACAGGGATTTGTTCGGTCATGCCGCAGATTTTTATTCCGATTGCTGCACAGTTTTCGCTGCCTCAGAATAAAGCACGTAATGTGGGGATGATGGTCAGCGGTCTGCTGACCGGTATTTTGGGTTCACGGGTAATCAGTGGTTTTGTAGGCGAATACTGGGGATGGCGTACGATGTATTATATTGCAGCCGTTATTATGCTGCTTTGTATTTTTGTGGTAGTTCGGGTGTTGCCGGATATGCCACTAAATTTCAAAGGCACGTACAAAGGACTGATGAAATCGCTTTTTACGCTATACAGGGACAATTCTACCATTCGTCTGGTATCTGCACGGGCCGGACTCTGTTTTGGTAGCTTTCTGGCGCTTAGGGTAAATGCGATCAGTACGCACAGGTCAATGATATTTTCTGTGATAATGCTGATTGGGCTGATCGCAGATGCTATACCAAGCACCATCAATATATTAAATATATTGGAACCGATTGCATTTCCAAGTGCCATATCCACTTCATTCTTTCTGGCTGCTACGATGGATGTAACAAGCTCCGGAAGCGATGTTCCGATTGAAACGATCGTAAGCCCGATCAGTGTCTGGCTCATACCGAGATCGCTTGCGATTCTCGATGCAGCATCAACTGTCACATCTCCGCCGACAGCGATTGCGATTGCGCCGCCAATGATAAACAGTATACTCACAGGAACGGAAACAAGCTTGATCTCCTCGTCCGATCCACCTTCGATCTCGACCTTCTTACCTTCTTTACTTGCCTTCATCGCAGTCCGGATCATGTAGATAATATAACATGCAAAAAGCACTATGAATATCACACCATCCAGATGTCCAAGCGTCATACCGGTCTTATCACCAAGTCCGACAATTCCAAGAAGCATCAGAAGTCCGGCACAAATAAGGGATAACGGGATATCTCTTCGGATTGTTTCTCTTGCAACATTCACTGTTGCCAATATCGCACACACACCAATGACAACCATCAGATTAAAAATATTGGAACCGACAACATTGCTGACTGCAAGCTCATTGTTGCCTGCAAGGGATGCAGACACACTGACTGCGGTCTCCGGAAGGGATGTTCCCATCGCAACGATGGTAAGTCCGATAATGATTGACGGCACATGCAGCCGCTTCGCCACGCTGGAACTTCCCTCCACAAAGAAGTCCGCGCCCTTGATAAGCAGTACAAAGCCTATCACAAGGAATACAAGCACAAGGGGAAATGGTATGGAGACCAAACGGATCGGCGCACAGACGCTGCGCTTTTCACGTCCGCCGCGCGTGGAGAGCTTTGCCAACATCGGCGCGAAGCTGGAGGGACAGGGCCCGATGGCGGACTATTTTGACGAGCTGAGCGAGGATTCCTTCTTCGGCGAAAAGACCTGGGAGAAGGGCGAGGCCCGTATGCAGAAGCGCGTGCTTTCCCGCGCGCTGGAGAAGGCGACGCGCAGGCCGGAGGAGCTGGACCTCATCTTTGCCGGCGACCTTCTGAACCAGTGCATCGGCACCTCCTTCGCCCTGCGGGAGTTCGGCGTGCCGCTGTGCGGCTTGTACGGCGCGTGCTCGACGACGAGGGAGGGCTTGGCGCCTGAACAGATGAGCATCGACGGCGGCTTTGCCCGCCGCGCTGCGGCGATGACCTCCTCGCACTTCTGCACCGCCGAGCGGCAGTACCGGATGC
>OGJV01001363.1_pt1 | contig 10222 bp, 8 predicted proteins | sample 1572271 | NCBI WGS metagenome assembly OGJV01 (sample SAMEA2582107, study PRJEB24529) | metagenome | biome: Human gut stool | place: China | collected 2011
ACTTCTTCCGCAAGCTGTTCGGAATAAGAGTATCACGCCACGTTTTCAAGAAAGAGGTTATTATCCACACACCAGACTATACCCGCATCTGTCAGGATTTGGACAAACTTTGTCAGGAATGTGAAACCTACGGAGAAAGTCATAAGCTGCTGGGACCACCGAACTATTATCAGGTGTTTACCAATAACAAGCATGATGACGCCATCAAGGAAATCAGTCTGCAAATGGAAGGACTCGTGGAAGAACTGTCCAATACGAAAGACGGAGTATTGCTGAACTTATTGAACAATTATCCCTTCTTATCTGTAAAGGCCCATAAGAGCGTATCGGACAACCGCTGGCTGAATCTGCTGATTGGAATCATCGTTCCGGCCGGACTGCTTATCTGGCTGAACATCTGGCGCTATCGCGTGCGCCTGGACAAAGATTTGAAAACCATTGTCAAGAATAACCGCGACATACAAGAAAGAATCAAAACAACATTCTAAAACTATCAATATCATTATGGAGAAAATCAAACTGAATACAATTGAAGAGGCAATCGAAGATTTCCGCAAAGGAGAATTCGTCATCATCGTAGACGACGAAGACCGCGAGAATGAAGGCGACCTGGTAGTGGCTGCAGAACTGATTACCCCGGAAAAAGTAAATTTCATGCTGAAACATGCAAGAGGTGTACTTTGCGCCCCTATCACTATATCACGTTGCGAGGAACTGGATTTACCGCATCAGGTATCCAACAATACTTCTGTATTAGGAACTCCGTTTACCGTTACCATCGATAAACTGGAGGGATGTACTACAGGTGTATCGGCTGCCGACCGTGCTGCTACAATCCGTGCCTTGGCTGATCCGACTTCCACACCGGAAACATTCGGCCGTCCGGGACATGTCAACCCCTTGTATGCACAGGAAAAAGGTGTATTACGCCGCGCCGGACATACAGAAGCCTGTGTAGATATGGCACGCCTGGCCGGTTTATATCCTGCTGCTGCCCTGATGGAGGTTATGAATGAAGACGGCACCATGGCCCGTCTGCCGGAACTGAAGAAGATGGCCGACGAATACGGTTTCAAACTGATTTCCATTGCCGACCTTATTGCTTACCGTCTAAAACAGGAATCACTGGTAGAAAAAGGAGTGGAAGTAGACATGCCTACCGAACACGGTCATTTCCGTCTGATTCCGTTCCGTCAGAAAAGCAACGGTCTGGAACATGTAGCTTTAATTAAAGGTACATTCTCGGAAGACGAACCGGTACTGGTACGTGTACATTCTTCATGTGCTACCGGCGACATCTTCGGCTCTATGCGCTGTGATTGCGGCGACCAGTTGCACAAAGCCATGGAACAGATTGAAAAAGAAGGAAAGGGAGCCATTATTTACCTGAACCAGGAAGGACGTGGCATCGGACTCATGGAAAAAATGAAAGCCTACAAGTTGCAGGAAGAAGGAATGGATACGGTAGACGCCAACATCTGCCTGGGCCATCAGGCCGACGAACGCGACTACGGAGTAGGTGCTCAGATTCTGCGTGAAATCGGTATCCACAAAATGCGCCTGCTGACAAACAACCCAGTGAAACGCGTGGGACTGGAAGCTTACGGACTGGAGATTGTAGAAAACGTACCTATCGAAGTCACTCCCAATCCGTACAACGAGCGTTACCTGCACACCAAAAAAGAAAGAATGGGACATACCCTACATTTCAATAAATAATTAAGAAGAATTATGGAAACAAATAATTTAGTAAAAAGCTATGCCAGCAAGGCAGCCCAGACTGCTTTGTTCCGCAGCGTATATCTGTGGATGACACTGGCACTTGTCATCACGGGCTTTGTAGCCATGTACATAGCCAAGTCGTACACCCTGATTGAAACCATCATGCAGAACTCCATCATGTTCTGGGGATTGCTGATTGCTGAAGTAGGACTTGTGATGTATCTTTCTGCCCGCATACACAAAATCAGTTTCACCACGGCTACCCTTCTGTTCATCGCCTATTCGGTATTGAACGGTGTTACCATGTCCGTATTGTTCCTGATTTATACGTTAAGTTCCATCGCTACCACTTTCTTCGTGACAGCCGGTACATTCGGAGTAACCGCCCTCTACGGGTACATCACCAAGAAGGATCTTACCCGTATCGGCAGTCTCTGCCTGATGGGAGTCATCGGACTGATTATCGCTTCGCTGGTCAACATGTTCCTGCACAACTCGATGATGGACATGATTATTTCCTATATCGGCGTGCTGCTCTTTGTGGGACTGACGGCCTACGATTCACAGAAAATCAAGCAACTCCTGTCACACGATGACATTGAAGTCAACGAAACCACACAGAAGATTGCCCTGATGGGAGCCTTGACACTGTATCTCGACTTCATCAACCTGTTCATTTACCTTCTCCGGATACTTGGAGACAGAAAATAAACCTTTTTAGAAGCTAATTTCTTTTATATGTGGAAGAAATTAGCTTCTTTTGCAAAAAATTTCCAACTTTAATAACACAATAACATGAACCAACTTTCAGATCGTTTGAATAGCCTGTCGCCTTCAGCTACATTGGCTATGTCACAGAAAAGTAGTGAACTTAAAGCTCAAGGGGTTGACGTAATCAATCTGAGCGTGGGAGAACCGGATTTCAATACACCGGATCACATTAAGGAAGCCGCTAAAAAAGCTATTGACGAAAACTACTCTCGTTATTCTCCAGTTGCCGGATACCCGGCTTTGCGCAACGCCATCGTGGCAAAATTGAAAAATGAAAACGGTCTGGAATATACAGCCACTCAAATCAGCTGTGCAAACGGTGCCAAGCAGTCTGTCTGCAACACCATCATGGCTTTGATCAACAAAGGTGACGAAGTAATCGTTCCGGCTCCTTACTGGGTGAGCTATCCGGAAATGGTGAAACTGGCAGAAGGTACTCCTGTCATTGTACGTGCCGGTATTGAACAGGATTTCAAGATTACTCCTGCTCAGCTGGAAGCAGCCATCACTCCGAACACTCGTGCCCTGATTCTTTGCTCTCCGTCTAACCCGACTGGTTCAGTATACACCAAAGAAGAATTGCAGGGACTGACTGAAGTATTGGCTAAACACGAACGCGTAATCGTTATCGCTGACGAAATTTACGAACACATCAACTACATCGGCAAGCACCAGAGCATTGCTCAGTTTGCAGAAATCAAAGATCGCGTAGTGATTGTAAACGGTGTGTCTAAAGCATACGCCATGACCGGATGGAGAATCGGTTTCATTGCCGGACCGGAATGGATTGTAAAAGGTGTAAACAAACTGCAGGGACAATATACTTCAGGTCCATGCTCTGTATCACAGAAAGCTGCTGAAGCTGCTTACACTGGTACTCAGACTCCGGTAGAAGAAATGCGTAAGGCATTCGAACGCCGCCGCGACCTGATTGTAAAACTGGCGAAGGAAATTCCGGGATTCGAAGTAAACTTCCCGCAGGGAGCTTTCTACCTCTTCCCGAAATGTGATTCTTTCTTCGGCAAGAAAGACGGCGACCGCATAATCAATAATGCAGACGATCTGGCTATGTACTTGTTGGAAGTAGGTCACGTGGCTTGCGTAGGCGGAACTTCTTTCGGTGCCCCTGAATGCATCCGTATGAGCTATGCTACTTCTGACGAAAACATCGTAGAAGCTATGCGCCGTATCAAGGAAACATTAGCTCGCTTGAAATAAGCAATTACAAACCAAGTATAAAAAACAGCTTTGGAATTTTCCAGAGCTGTTTTTTTATGCGCCTCACAAACCTGTCAACTTAGTCAGGAATCAATCTTCAAACTGACAACTATTTTCAGTACACCTCAAACGCTTAAACGTTTACAATAAAACGCCTAAGCGTTTGAAGTAAAACTCTTAGGCGTTTTGATTGAAACGCACTTGCATTCTCACACAAACGCAAGTACGTTTTTTCAGACAGATAAAATTAAAATACCTATTAAATTCTCATTTTATTCATACAGAATATTTTCTCACTCTTTGGGAAAGATAAATCCGACTAAGAACAGAAAGCAAATTTATTTGATTTTCAAAGCCTTATCATAAATTTCCTTTCCGTCTTTATTTACCACCTTCATACTTATTTTACCATCAGACAGATCTAATCGCACGGCAGAATCATATCCCTGTTCAAGCATAGGAAAACTATTTTCTACCGTATTAGGTGCGTGATAGAAAAAACGATGAGTATGTCCGGAAACCAGTAAATCCACATCCGCCTTGTTCAGCAAAGGCAAAAAAGTATCACGAACCTCCTTCCAGCCCCAAAAAACATTTTTCTTTGCTTCTTCTTCCGGAATCGCCAAAGGGAAATGACAAATCACAATATGATACCGGGCCTTTTTATATTCCTTACTCTTCACCAACGCTTCCAGCCACTTCCTTTGTTCCACCCGATAAGCAGAATAATCAGTAAAACCAGCATACACTGGATGAGAGTCAGCTTTATCTTCTCCACAATCGAGCATTACAACCATCACATCTCCCAATAAATAACTTCCATACACTTTTCCGTCACTTTTTGGAAAATAAGAAGGAAATGTGCGTGCCAGATTACCACGGGTTTCATGATTGCCACGAACCACTTCAAAAGGAACAGATGATGCAAAAAGCTTTACGCTGGTATCAATAAATGCCGAAAAAGGATTTTCATTACTTGACTTTTCCATATAATTCATCATATCTCCTGCATAGAAGAAAGAAGTACAAGTCTGATAATCACAATAACGCAATAGCTTCTCTAATAGCTCTGGACGGTTATGAATATCGCTGGTAATGAAGATGCTCGCTCCTTTCTGACGAGGATCAATGGTTTTAAACGAATACCATTTTGAACTTAAACTATCTCCAAACACCACTTTATAAGGCTGAAAAGACTTGACTTCTTTTGTACAAATACGATATTCATACTCTGTTCCAGCCTTTAAATTTTCAGTACGAATCTTAAAGAACTGTGCATCCGCATTTCTCAATCCATGAGCAGTCTCATAATAGCTCTGTGAAGCAGAGCTACCCCGCTCCCGCACTTCCAACCTGGAAAAAGAAGACTTTGAAGTATGGAATACAACCGTAACTCCATCTTGTCTCATTTCTTGCAAATAAGGACCGTGGTCTATCTGAAAAGAAGACTGACCAGATACATTCATACCCAATCCCCACATACATAGAAACAAAAATCTTTTCATAGCCTCACAAAATTATCAATATTCCACCTTGTAATCCTTACGAATCTTCTCCCCTTTCCAAGCCTTCTTTGTTGTCCAGTCTGCCGGTTCATCTGTCCAAAATGGATTATCAGCTGGAAGTCCTAAAGGCAGAAAGCTCAAAGTTGCCATGTATAAACTTCCAGTAGAAGTATATCCATCCGCAGCTTCCGGCTGATGACCGTTAAATCCTAAAACCAGCCATCCCTCTTTATCAAAATTCTGATTGCCCTCATACATATTACGATGTACGGCAGTCAACGCGCAACGCACCTGAGCCGGCTTAATAAATTCAGGCAATTTTTCCCGAAGAGCCGCATCGGCCAATGACTGGAAGGCAGCTGTACGATAAGTTACAGAACGTCCAAAAGCCGGATAAGTCCCATCAGGGCCTATGATACGTTCACAAAACTCTGCATGGCGAACCATACGACGCAAAGCTTGTTCGTATTCTTTCTGGCTAGCCCAGCGGAAAGGAACCAATGTTTCCAGCATAGCCACCATCATAGGATTCAACACATACGAGTTATAGTAATCCATACTGAACTTACTGCCATCGCTATACCATCCGTCACCGACATACCATTCCTGGATTTTATTTTTTGAGACACGAAGACGAAACTGGTCAGCTTTTTCTCCCTGCTGGAGCAAGAAGGATTCTGTCAATCCCGTAAACAACAGCCAGTTATTATACGCTCCCGTTCTGTCGCGCAGGGCTTTGAAAGAATCAATATAACGCTGCTTGGTAACCTCATCCAACGGTTTCCACAGTGCCTCGGGAGCACGCAGGAAAGCATGAACCAGATAAGCCGCATCCACAATAGGCTGTGCATGTTTGGTAAAATTCAGCTTATCGGGAGAACTGGGATCTACCGCATTCTTCAAACCTTTCAGCACCTCTTCCCGCATCTGCTTGCGCAACTTACCCTCTTCTGTGTCATCATCGGGCAAAGCCAGCCAAGGAGCCACTCCGGCCAGCGTACGGCCTACCGCTTCCAAATGAGTCATTTCATCATACCCCTTCGTTTCGCCACTAGCTGTCTCAACCGGCATATTCTTGTGAAGTGTACCTTCTGCCAGATTATGAATTACAGGATAAGAAATTTTCCAAAGCCATTTCACCCACTGAGCACGATCCTGAGCACCGGTTGTCTGCTCAGTCACGACTTCTTTCTTTTTGTTACGTGCCTGTACATCAGAAACTGTACACAAAAAGGCCACTAATAATAACCCAACTAAAAAATAAAATTTCCGCATATTCTTTTAAATATTACTTTTTCCTACAAATTTAACAAAAACATACTCAGTTCGCCAAATCTGGCAAACCGAGTATGAATTTTCAGCTAAAATAAAGATTGCCCATTCAACAATAAATCATATCGATAAAGAGCTTCTAAGAAATAATAATCCGCATACGTCAAAGGTACATCTATCTCAGAATTCTGCGGAATTGCCCCCGTGCTATGCATCAGAATAAAATTACCATTCTTTCCTAATTCTGCACGATATTTTTTGCTTCCCAATGAATGCAAAATAGTTTTAGCGCCTTCCAGGTATTTGGCACTCTGACTGCCTTTCACATAGGTGCTCAGTTCCAACAAGGCAGAAGCCGTACATGCTGCAGCAGAAGCATCACGGTAGTTAGTTACTACATTATTGGCATTTGAACGCACACCCGGAGTGTATCCCGGCTGGTGTGCATTGAAATCCCACCATGCCACTTTATCGGAAGGAAGATTCGGATGATCCAAGTAAAAATCAGCCATCTTCTCAGCCGTCTTCAAGAAACGTGGGTCCTTTGTTTCACGATAGCACATCGTAAACCCGTAGATACCCCATGCCTGTCCTCTTGACCAGGCTGAGTTGTCAGAATATCCCTGAGAAGTTTCTCCCTTAATCGGTTTTCCTGTTTCTTTGTCATAATATACAATATGGAAACAGCTATAATCATCACGTACCTGATTTTTCATCGTATTTTCTGCATGAGAAATAGCTACCTTTCGGAAAGAATCATCACCTGTCACCTTAGAAGCATAAAACAGCAATTCCAGGTTCATCATATTGTCAATAATGACGGGGAAATCATATACCTTGTCACCATGCCAGGAACGAAACCCATTCCAAGACTGAATCACTCCTGCCTTCGGACGGAAACGCGTACAAAGCGAACGTGCTGATTCCACCAGAATGTCTTTATATTCGGGCTTTGGCTCAAACCGGTTGGCATTTCCATAGCTGCAATACATCATAAAACCTATGTCATGATTATCTGTAAAAGTCTTCATAGGTTCCATTTTTTTTGTATAAACCAAAGCAGAATCCTGCAGAGGCTTATTATCAAGGTATTCAGAAATATACCACAGAGAACCGGGGAAGAAACCGGCCGTCCACAAATAAATGCTTCCCTTGGAAACCGTACCATCTTTACGCAGACTATGCGGCATCACTCCTTTCCCTTCTTTTCCTTGAGCCGGAGTCTTCAGCATCAATTCATATTGTCGGGCTGCAAACTCCATATTTTCCCGAATAAATGTTTTTTCTACATCCTGCGCCTGGGAAAATCCCAGGGCGCAGAAACTTAAAGCAATAGTCAGTATCGTTTTCTTCTTTTTCATGGTTTTAGTGTCAATTTATCAAATAATACTCTGTCTATATTACCATCCAGGATTTTGTTCTCCCAGATTCGGGTTACTCTCATATTCTTTTGCTGGAAGAGGCCATAAATAATCACGTTCATTAAACACACGATTATAACGAGGTCCTCCTAAAAGATCATCATAAGTGAAATTCAATTTTTCCTCGCAAAGTCCCCAGCGTTTTAAATCCCCAAAACGGTGTCCTTCACATGCTAACTCAATCGCTCTTTCATGCACAATCCGTTCAAAAATCTCCTCCTTAGTAGAAGCTCTCAAATCACTATTTTCTCCAGTCCTTGACAAGGAAGGCATCTTTACATCATCACGTTCATTACGTACACGATTAATCAACGCAATAGCCTCATCAGGTTTGTCCATTTCGTTATAACATTCAGCCAGCATCAGCAATACATCTGCATAACGAATCAACGGGAAATTAATAGGCACATGTTCACGATTGGTCAAAGTACCATTCATGTCACCTTCTGGCACAAATTTCCGCCACAGATAATCATACCAACCACGATTGTTGCGGATTTGCCCTTTGTTCTCATTGGTACCCGGAGCCACTACAAACTCCATCATTTTCGGAACTGTTCCATTGCATCCATAATACTGAGAATAAGGAGTAATCAATGTCATCTCCATTCTTGGGTCACGCTGCTCATACATTTGACGAAGCATGTCTTTCTTTTTAGGATATTGCGCAACCGTTCCATCCTCTTCATTCAAAGTAGCCAAAAAGGTTTCCTTCTGAATTGCCGGTGAAGAAGTAAATCCTGGAATCCAATCTTCCCAACTAAAAGGGGACCCGTCATTGTTCTCATACATATCCGCCAATATATCGGTAGGAATACAGTTATTCCATCCACCTCCATAGGAAGAACGGCTTCCCAAACGAAGGCCAAAAGCCATTCCATATTCTGTTCCTGTCCCTCCCATATTCTGAATAGCAAAAATCATTTCATTGCTGGAATCTCCTTCTGGTGTAAACAATTTAGCATAACTATGATACAATCCATAATTATATCCTCTTCCATCCGGGTCATTTACAATTTCTTCAAAGTCGGCCGCAGCTCCAGGATAATCCTTTGCATACAGTTTCACTTTTCCTCGTAAAGCAACAGCAGCTCCTCGGGTAGCACGCCCGTATTCCGTCTGTTCCCAATGCACCGGCAACACATTGATAGCTTCCTGCAAATCATCCAAAATAAACTTCCGTGTTTCTTCTACAGTAGAACGAGGTTTCTTCATCTCCATATACTCTTCTTCTGCTACGGTAGTTTCATCATACAAAGGTACCCCACCATAAAAATCTAACAGATGGAAATAATACAATGCACGCATAAATTTAGCTTCTCCCTTATAGATGGCTTTTTGTTCTTCCGGCATATCTACTCCATCAATATTACGAAGCAAAGCATTCGCCCGTGCAATACCTCCATACGTATCTTTAAATTTATTTTCTATCACCGAGGTACGGTCTGTATAAGTGCCTTCTATCACAGTTTCGTTCATTCCATACCCAATCTCTCCCAGTCCATCTTGCCAGAAATACGCTCCAAATACGTTTTCTTTTTTCATCTGGTTATAAATACTCATCATTCCCTGATGAGCATGATTTTCCGTTTTCCAAAACGTTCCTGAATTCAACTTATCATGCGGAAGCTGGTCCAAATCAAAACAGCCAGTAAGCAACCCCGCAGCAGCGAATAATAATATATATTTTTTCATATCACAAATCTTATTTAAAATGACACATTAAGTCCGAATGATGCCTGACGCATGGAAGGATAAGTAAATTTATTTGTCTCCGGATCCATACCAGCATAATCAGTGAAAGTAAAGAAGTTTTCCAAACTACAGAACAAACGTACCCTGCTCAGGGAAGCTGCTTTCACCCATTTTTCAGGCAGTGTATATCCCAACTGGATATTGCGAATTTTAAAATACCGCTTATCTGTCTGCCAAAGCGTACTAGCACGGGTATTACGTCCATCTCCTGTCAACAATCTTGGGAAAGTAGCATCTGTAACTCCCTTATGCCAACATCCATCTGCAACTTCCTGACTAATTTGATTTCCATAAGTTACATAAGTAGAACGCATGGTAGTATATACCTCTTTCTGGCTACCTGTACCAGAAAGCACGGTAGAGAAATCAAAGCCCTTCCAATCAAATCCTAATGTAAAGTTATACATCAAACGAGGAGTGTCGCCATAGCCTAAAGGTACTCGGTCATCATCATTAAAGATACCGTTTCCATCCATATCCTTATATAATACATCTCCTAATTCGGCACAGTTGCATAAGTCCGTGGCAATATAATCATGTTATCCAAAGATTATGGAC
>OGJV01001370.1_pt1 | contig 10143 bp, 7 predicted proteins | sample 1572271 | NCBI WGS metagenome assembly OGJV01 (sample SAMEA2582107, study PRJEB24529) | metagenome | biome: Human gut stool | place: China | collected 2011
TTCTCTTGGGGGTCCAAGGGGGCCATTCTCTCACGTGAGAGAATGGCCCCCTTATTCCGTGCAGCGCCCGCGGCGCTGCTCCCCCTTGCAGACTGCAAGGAGTCTATTCCATCTTGCATAATTCCACGATTATGGTAACAAATCGAATTTCTGTTCTGCCACAAATTTTCCAATTCCAGAATTATGTAAATTTCGACACACGCCTATCTGCACAGTATGTTTTCCACTCCGCGGAAATCAAATCAATTTTTCCCTGTCAAATCATGGGATTTTGAGAAATCCACTTGTGTGGAAAACTCTGTGGAAACTGTGGATAACTCACCGTAGAATCTCTTTATTGAATTTATTATGTTAATCTGTCAGTTTCGATCAAGCATTGCCGCATCGCGGCGGATTCTGTCGGGAACGCGGCTACTTTGACAGCTTTTCGCAACTTCCGTCATGTCTGCTGATTTTTATTTTTGCCGTTCTGCCGAATCACAAGAGCCTTTCTGCACACGCATTTTGCAGAAGCTCTGCAAAATATACTATTTGTATAGAAACTGTAAAGGCCCTGCCAATTTCTCGGCAGGGCCTTTTTTAACACGGTGTTTCCAGTCCGTAACACCCGCTCACGGTGTCTAAAAAGAGCGGCAGGTGCAGCGGGCGGTACGTGAACCAGACGAACGCGAACAGCAGCGCCCACAGAAGTACAAAGCCGATGAGCTGCATCGCGCCCCCGCGCAGCGCGCCATCGGTCAGCAGGCGGTAACTCACAAAGTACAAAAGCGCGTCGGCGAGGAAGAAGATCGTGATGTTCACCCAGTCAGGGAGCTTGCCGAACATTCCCGTCAGCGTGTAGAAAAGCGCCGGAATCGAGACAAGGCCCAGCAGGATGCTCGCCGCCTTGACGGCGAAGAAGTTCCGGAACGCCTCGGAAAACACAATAAACTCCACCACCGTGAACACGAGAAACGGGATAAACAACAGCTTCATGTGCTCCCAGGTCGACTCGTTGACCGCCGAAAACACCGCGATCACGCGATTCCCGCCCGTCCATTCGTACACAAAGTGCAGCAGCGTCCCGAAAAGGCCAGTTGCGATAAAGCCGACAATCTCCCATCGGCGCAGCTCCCGTTTCATGCTCCGTCCTCCCTTTCCGCCCCGGTCAAGCCGGGCAAGCACTATAGTCTACGCGGGAAAGAAGGGCTTTATACAGCAAAAGCCGCCCTAAACGGGCGGCTCTTGCATTTCTTCTCTTATTCGGCAAATCGCGGCACGATGACGCCCGCAGGTGCGTTCTTCGTCAGCTCGAAAGAGTTCCCATCAAGTTTGTGGATCTTCTTTGCCTCATACAGCGCCAGAAATTCATCGAGTGTGCCGATCTCAGGGTAGCCGTGCGCGCCGAAGCGGTAGTGCATCGGCACGAGCACGCGCGGCGCGATCGCGTCCGCGACCTTTTTTGCCGTCTTCGCGTCGATCGTATAGTACCCGCCAACGGGAATCAGCAGCGCATCGCAGCCCTTGACCGCCGCAAGCTGCTCCTCATTCAGCTCGTGGCCGAGGTCGCCGCAGTGCACGAGCGTCATCCCCTCTGCGCGCAGGATATGGATGGCGTTCTCGCCGCGAAGTGAACCTTTCTTGTCATCGTGGAACGTTGAAACCGTCTCGACCGTAAACGGGCTCTCCGATTTGTCGCGCCCCGAGAGCGTCACCGCCTCCAAAAAGGCGTGGTCGCGGTGGCCGTGTGAGCACAGCGCCTCGTCCGCCTCGATGTGCAGCGCAGGATACGTCTCTACATAGTAGGGGTCGAGCACGACGCGCCAGCCCGCGCTCTCGACCACAAAACAGGAATGGCCCAGCCAGATGATGTTCATGGTGTTTTCCTCCTTAATTCCGCGTCATTCAAGCTCATCGAGCGTCATGGAGAAGCTCTCCATGCAGTTGACCATGAAATAGTCGAGCTCGGGCATGTGCATCTCGCTCAGCGCGCGGCGCGTCTGCTCCGCAGCCTTTTTGAATTCCATGTTGCCCGCCTTGAGCTCTTCGACGCACTTGATGTAGGCCGAGAGCTTGTCCGCCGCTTTGACGAGCTTTTTCGTCGTCTCGTCCTCGATCTTGATGATGGGCTCATAGTCCGCGCGCAGTTCGTCCGGCAGCATGGAGAGCAGCTTGTCGCTTGCCACGGCCTCGACCTTGCGGTAGGCGTCGCGGATCTCGGGGTTATAGTACTTGATGGGCGTCGGCATATCGCCGGTCAGGATCTCTGTTGCGTCGTGGTAGAGCGCGGCGACCGCCACGGCGTTCGCGTCCGTGGGCAGACCGAAGACACGCGTGCGGATGAGCGCGAGCGCGTGCGCCAGCACCGCGACCATGTGGCTGTGCTCCTGAATGTTCTCCTCCTCGGTGTTGCGCATGAGCGCCCAGCGCTTGACACAGCGCATGCGGGAGATATAGGCATAAAAATGGTTGGCCATGCGTTATTCCTCCAACTCGCTGCGAAGACTGCCGCCGTCGACCGCCGTGATCTTCACGTTTTTCACCTGATTATGCAGGCCTTCCTGCGCGACGGATACCTCCATATAGTTCGGCGCGTGGCCCGCGCTGCCGCCCTTGCGGTCGCGCTCAAAGAGCACGGGGAAGATCTTGCCCACGCAGCACGCAAGATACGCTTCGTGCATCGTCTTGGCGACAGCCGAGGCGCGCGCAGCGCGCTCTTCGCGCACGGGCATGTCGATCTGGCTCATCTCCGCAGCCTTCGTGCCCGGGCGGATGGAATAAGGGAAGACGTGCATGTCGGCAAAGCCGACGCGCGCGATGAAGTCAAGCGTCTGCGCGAATTCCTCCTCCGTCTCCTCAGGAAAGCCCGTGATGAGATCCGTCGTGATGGCAGGGTCGTCAAAATACTGACGCAGCAGGTCGCAGGATTCCATATAGCGCGCCGTATCATATTTGCGGTTCATACGCTTTAAGGTCGCGTCGCAGCCCGACTGCATCGAGAGGTGGAAATGTGGGCAGAGGTAAGGAAGCTTCGACGCCCGCTTGCAGAATTCCTCCGTGATGGTCCGCGGTTCGAGCGAGCCGAGGCGGATGCGCATGTCGCCGCCCTCGCGCGCGATGAGCTCCAAAAGGTCGATGAGTGAGGTCCCGTCCTTGAAGTCCGAGCCGTAGGACGAAATTTCGATGCCCGTGACCACGATCTCACGGTAGCCCTCCTCACGCAGCGCTTTCACCTGCTTTGCAGCTTCGTCCATCGGCAGCGAGCGCACGCGCCCGCGTGCGTAAGGAATGAGGCAGTAGGTGCAGAAGTTCACGCACCCGTCCTCGACCTTGAGCATCGCGCGTGTGCGATTCACCATACCGCCCGCGGGCAGCACCTCAAAATCGCGCCGCTCCCAGACGTCGTCGACATCGACAATAGGCGTTTTGTCCTGTGCCGCGCGCTCCAAAAGGTCGATGAACTTCGCACGGTCATTCGTGCCGGCGATGACGTTGAGCCCGAGCTTTTTGACGTCCTCGGGATGCGTCTGGGCGAAGCAGCCGCAGGCGGCGATGACCGCGCTCGGGTTGCGGCGCTGCGCCTGACGGAGCATCTGGCGCGACTTTTTGTCGCTCACCGCCGTGACCGAGCAGGTGTTGACAACGTAGGCGTCCGCCGTCTCCTCAAAGTCCACCAGCGTATGCCCGCGGTGCAAAAGCTCCTGCTCGAGTGCCTGCGTTTCATATTGGTTCACCTTGCACCCGAGGGTGCAGATCGCAACTTTCATGTATGTTTGTATCCTTTTCCGCGATTTGGGCGGTAAAGTCCCGCTTTTTTCTGCCGTTTCCGACGTAAAGCGTCCGCCGCCCTTGCTTTTTTATTTTTATATTGTATAATCATTTGAGCATTCTGACAAGACCAAAGAAAGGATTTTCCCGATATGATCTATCTCGATCACGCGGCCACCACCCCCGTTCCCGAAGAGGTGGCGCACGCCGTTTACGATACGCTGGTTTCTGGCTGGGGCAACCCCAGCTCGCAATACCCCATCGGAAAGCAGGCGCGCGACGCTGTCGCCGCGGCGCGCGAGACGATTGCCGCCGCGCTCGGCTGCAAGAGTGAACAGTTCGTCTTCACCTCCTGCGGGTCGGAGAGCGACAACTGGGCCGTCCGCCTTGCCCTGCACCAGAACCGCCACGTCGGCAAGCACATCATCACGACCGCCGTGGAACACAGCGCGATTCTCGAGACCTGCAAGGCCCTCGAGCAGGAGGGCTGCTCCGTCACGTACTTAAAGCCCGACAAGAACGGCGACATCACCGCCTCTCAGGTCGAAAGTGCACTGCGCGACGACACCGCGCTCGTCACGATGATGCTCGTCAACAACGAGACGGGCTGCATCTTCCCTGTGGCCGAGGTCGCGCAGCTTCTGAAAGCGAAAAAGTCCCGTGCCCTGCTGCACACCGACGCGGTGCAGGCCTTTTTGAAAATTCCGTTCCGCGCCGACACGCTGGGCGCGGACCTCATCTCCGTCAGTGCGCACAAGCTCGGCGCGCCCAAGGGTATCGGCGGCCTGTATTTGGGCGAGCGCATCCGCGCGCCCAAACCGCTGATCTTTGGCGGCGGGCAGGAGAGCGGCCTGCGCTCCGGCACAGAGGCCACGGGCCAGATCGCAGGCTTTGCCAAGGCGGTCGAGCTGCGCGCCGACCATCTCGATGAAAAGCTCGCCCACGTCGCCGCCATCAAGGCGTACGCCGAAGAAACGCTGCTTGCCCTCGACGGCGTCGTCCGCATCGGCGACGGGACCGCGCCGCACATCCTGTCGATCTCGCTCGTCGGCTACCCGTCGGCGAATGTCGTTACGGAACTTGGCGCACAGGGCATCTGCATCTCGGCAGGCTCAGCCTGCCATCGCGGGCAGCTGAGCCACGTCTACCGCGCGATGGGCCTTGACAAAAAGGCCGCCGCGGGCGTGCTGCGTGTCAGCTTCGGCCCCGAGACGACGAAAGAAGAGATCGACGCACTCGTCTCCGCGCTCAAGGCGCACCGCGACACGCGCTTCCCCATGCTGTAATTCCACGATTCGAGGTTTTTATGTTCTCCTATCTTCACCAGCCCAAGGGCTTTTACAAGCATCTTTTTCTGCTGGCGCTGCCGGTCATCGTGCAGAATTTGATCACCACGTCGCTCGGCTTTCTCGATACGTTCATGGTGGGACTTCTCGGCAGCGATCAGATGTCCGCCGTCACGGTGGCGAACGTGCCAGTCTTCATCATCCAGCTCGTCGTCTTCGGCCTGCAAAGCGGCTCAAGCGTGCTCATCAGCCAATACTGGGGCCGCGGCGACCGCGAGAGCATCAACCGCGTCATGGGCATCGGCTTTATGATCGCGGGCGGCGTGAGCGTGCTGTTTGCCGCCATTCTGTGCGCGTTTCCCGCGCAGGTGCTCTACCTCATCACCGACAATCTGACACTCGTGGAGCTGGCCGAGCCGTACCTGCGCATCGTCGGCTTCTCCTACATTTTCAACTCGCTTGCCTCCATCTACATCGGCATGCAGCGCAGCATCGAAAATCCGCGCTTCGGCATGATTGTCTTCGCGATCTCGATGCTCTGCAACACGCTCGGCAACTATGTGCTGATCTTCGGCAAGCTCGGTCTGCCCGCGCTCGGCATCACGGGTGCGGCGGTAGCGACGCTTCTGTCCCGCGTGGTGGAGTTCGTCGTCGCGTTCTCCTACGCGTTCCGCTGCCGCACGATGCCGCTCATGAAGCACGCCATCCTCCGCCCCGGCATAGACATGCTGCGTAAATTCCTGCGCTACAGCGCGCCGGTGCTCATCAATGAGACGCTCTGGGGCACGGGCTTTTCGATGATCACGGTCATCATGGGCCACATGGCAAATAGCAGCGATCTCATCGCCGCCTACACGCTCGCGGGCAATATCGACAAGCTGATGACCTCCGGCGTGTTCGGCATCGCGGCGGCGGTGTCCGTCATCGTCGGCAAGGAGATCGGCACGGGCAACTTAAAGGGCGTTTACAACATTGGCCGCGCGCTGTGCTTCACGGCGTTCGCGTTCGGCATTGTGCTCGGCCTCGCCGAATACACGATGTTCGTGACGCTGATGCGCCCGTTCGTCATGCCGCTCTTCTCGCTCTCGGCGGTCGCCGAGCGGCTTTGCAGTGTGATGCTCATGTGCTATGCCTGCGCCATCCCGCTGCACAGCTTTTCAACCACGATGGTCGTAGGCGTGCTGCGCGGCGGCGGCGATGTGAATGCCTCGCTCTTTATCGACAATGTTCCCCTCTGGTGCGGCACGCTGCCGATGATGTGTCTGCTCGGCCTTGTGCTCAAGGTGCCGAACGAGGTCTTCTGCCTCTGCCTGATGATCGAATATATCATCAAATCCCCCATCGGCCTTTACCGCCTGCACTCCGGCAAGTGGATCCACGACATCACCCGCATTGACGAATAACAAAAAAGCGGAAGGGCGCTGCCCTTCCGCTTTTCCATTCTCATTGTCAAGTTTTTACTGCGCGCTCCCGCCGCATTTCTCTCAGCACCGGCACGCTGACACACAGCGACGCCGCCACAAAGAACGCGATGCCGACCATGCGGTTCACGCTGATATGCTCGTGGTACACGACGACCGCCAGCGCCGTTGCCAGAATGGGCTTGACGAGATAAACGAACGACGCCTCCGTCGCAGAGGTGTACTCCGTGATCTTCGCCGTGAGCAGAAAGCCGATGGCCGCGCAGCCGATGCCGACATGGCACAAAAGCAGCGTCGTTTTGAGCGTAAAGCCCGTGAAAAACGGAATGCCCGCGAATATCTCCAGCCCCAGGCTGCTGTAAAGCGCACCGACCGCCGGAATCTCACCGAGCAGCAGCAGGAAAAGAAGCTCCAGACCGCCGATGAGCATGTTGAACGTCGTGATCACGAGCGCGCCGAGCCGCGGCAGACGCAGCTTGCAGAGCGTACCGTAAGTGGCAAACAGCAGCGTGGCGGTGATGATCTCCAAAAAGCCGCGCAGGCTGATCTCAAGGTGCGCGGGATTGAGGATGAAGAGAATGCCGGCAAGTTCCACGCCGATGGCCAGCAGATGGTTCTTTTTCAGCGGCTCATGCAGGATGAAGTGCGCCAGCGCCACCGCGAACACAGGATTGCCCGAGTAGATAATCGATGTAGCTGAGGCGTCCATGTGCAGCACCGCCATCTGCAAAAGCGACATGTGCAGCGTCACCGTCAGAAAACCGAGCAGTGTGAAATAGCCCCAGTCCGCCTTTGTAAGCTGGATATCCCGCTTTTTGAGGTCGTTCAGTGCAAAGGGCATCAGCGCAGCCGCGCCGAGCAGCACACGCTCGACTGTCACCTGCATGGGTGCAAACGCGCCGCCGAGCGCCTTGAGCGCGACCTCCGTCGTGGAATAGAGCATCGCGGCAAGCAGGATATAGAGATATCCCCGTTTCCGATCAGTCGTCATCTTCTTCCTCCTGTGCCTCGCCTTTGGCGAAGCAGCATCATTGTATGCCCCGCTGTGTTAAAATGCAATCCCAATCCGCTTTGTTCGGACGAAAAATGCCGCCCCGAATCGGGGCGGCATTTTGATTGCGGAACAGAAAATTACTTGGCAGTCTGCGCGGCCTTCTTGTTCTCCCACTTGGTAACGCACAGCGCGCAGGAGACGTCGCCCGTGATGTTCAGGCAGGTACGCCCCATGTCGAAAAGACGGTCGATGCCGTAGATGATCATGATCATATCGACGGGGATGTTCATCGCCTCAAGCACCATGGCAAGCATGATCATGCCTGCGCCCGGCGTACCGGCGGTGCCGATGGAGGCAAGCGTCGCGGTGACGACGATCGTGACCATCTGGCCAAGGGTCAGCGTCATGCCGCAGCAGGTGGCAAGAAAGATGGTGGCGACGCACTGATAGATGGCGGTGCCGTCCATGTTGATCGTCGCGCCGAGGGGGATAACAAAGGAGGAAACGTCGCTCTCCGCGCCCAGCTCATCCGCGCACTCCTTGCTCAGAGGGATCGTGGCGGCAGAGGAGGTGGAGGTAAAGGCGAAAATCATCGCGGGGGATGCCTTCTCGAAGAAGGTGAAGGGGCTGATGCCCGCAAACGCCTTGGCAGAGAAAGAGTAGCAGAGGACTGCATGGACGATGTAGCCGAGGTACGCGCAGCCGAGCACCACGGCAAGAGAGCCGAGGATCTCAGGGCCCTGCGTGGCGACGACCCACGCCATCATCGTAAACACACCGATGGGGCTGAGGGCAATGATGAACGCCATCACACGCTCGATGACCGCATAGAGCGTGGAGACCAAGTCCTTGGCAAGCTTGCCCTTTTCGCCCGCGGCAAGGATGCCGCCGCCGAGCATCAGCGCGATGACGATGACCTGCAGCATGTTTGCGTCGGTGAAGGACTTCCACATGTTGCTCGGGAAGATGGCGACCAGGGTATCCATGAAGTTGGCGCTGGTGGCCTTATCCCAGACCGCGCCGTCCTCCAGCGCGAGCGTGGGGAACCAGCCTGCATTGTTGAAGAGGTTGGCAAACACCAGGCCGATGACGCAGGCGCAGGCCGTGGTGACAAGGAAGTAGGCGACCGTCTTCCAGCCGACGGAGCCGACCTTCTTCATATCGCCCATGGAGAGGATACCGTCGATCATCGACAGCAGCACGACGGGCACGACGATGAACTTGAGGAGGTTGACGAAGATCGTGCCGAAGGGCTTTAAGTAGTTGGTCGTGAACTCGGGTATTCCCAGCTTATGAAAGGCATAGCCGGCCAGAATACCGAGCAGCAGCGCAATTCCGATCTGCTTCGGCAAGCTTAGTTTTTTCTTTTCCATGCTCCACACACACTTTCTAAATGAAGATCCCCCATTTATAGGCATTATCAATAGGGGTCGCACTTATTTTACTGCATTTAATTTCATTTGGCAAGGGCTTTTGCAGGAAAAATTTCGTTTTGCTGCCCGCATTTTTGCACAAAGATGATGGATATCTTTCATGTAAATTGGTCAAAATTTCGGCTTGCAATCTTGCCTGCTTTCGGGTATTCTTGGTCAGACGACAACAAACGAACAGGAGGAACGACCCATGATGCTCTGCACCGCGCCGAAAAAGAAAAATTCTTCCGTTGGTATTGCTGTTTCTGTTTTTATTGATATTGTTTCTTTTGACCGGTAAGTTTTCTTACCGGTCTTATTTTTTGCCCACGCGGGGCCCAACCATGTTTATTCAAATGAGAATAAAAATAAGAAGAAAGCAAAGAGGGAAAATCACATGAAGAAAGAACTCGGACACGAAGCCATCTACGACGCCCGCCAGCTGGGCACCCCCAGAATGCTGATCCTGGGCCTGCAGCACATGTTCGCCATGTTCGGCGCGACGGTGCTCGTCCCCATCCTCGTGCAGGGCTACGGCCTGCCGCTCTCCATCCAGACGACGCTGCTGTTCGCGGGCTTAGGCACGCTGCTGTTCCACGTGTGCACCAAGTTCAAGGTCCCCGCGTTCCTCGGCTCCTCGTTCGCCTACCTCGGCGGCTTCTCCACGGTCGCGACGATGCCCGCCTATGAGGGCATGGACCCTGAGCTCAAGCTCGCCTACGCGCTCGGCGGCATCGTGATCGCAGGTCTCCTCTACCTCGTGCTCGCACTCCTCTTCAAGGTGCTCGGCGCGAAAAAGGTCATGCGTTACTTCCCTCCCATCGTCACGGGCCCGATGATCATCATGATCGGCCTGAACCTCTCCGGCTCCGCCATCAATAACGCCTCCACCTGCTGGTGGCTCGCCCTCGTCGCTATGGCCATCATCGTGGTCGCCAACATCTGGGGCAAGGGCATGGTCAAGATCATCCCCATCCTGCTCGGCGTCGTCGGCTCCTACATCGTCGCGGTCATCGCCGGTCAGGTCGACTTCTCCGGTGTGAGTGAAGCAAGCTTCCTTGGTTTCCAGCAGTTCGTCATCGCCAAATTCGACGTCTCCGCCATCCTGGTCATGGCCCCTATCGCCATCGCGGCTATGATGGAGCACATCGGTGATATCTCCGCCATCTCCTCCACCACCGGCAAGAACTTCATCGAAGACCCGGGCCTGCACCGCACGCTCGTCGGCGACGGTCTCGCCACCGCGTTCGCCGGCTTCTTCGGCGGCCCTGCCAACACCACCT
>OGJV01001371.1_pt1 | contig 10136 bp, 6 predicted proteins | sample 1572271 | NCBI WGS metagenome assembly OGJV01 (sample SAMEA2582107, study PRJEB24529) | metagenome | biome: Human gut stool | place: China | collected 2011
TACATATCATATGCCAGCATCGGTATGCCAATCAAAAATGAAGGACTTAGGTGATGAATTTGTTCTGACGGAAAAAATGATGGAGACAATAATCTTTATCGTAATGCTTTTACGGGGGCATCTACAAGTGCAACAGTAAAAGGATACGGTTCGGGAGTTGTGGATTTATCGTTATTGAACATTGGCACCAATAAGAACAATCGTTTTATTGGTTCATTGAGTAATGACAGGGATGAGGAATATCGTCTGGCTGGCTATGTAGAGGAATTAGATCGTTTTTTGAATAAGGTATCAAATGGGAACGTAACAGTAGATGATTTATGATGTTCTGGCTTATAAAAAGGAAAATGGGACGATTCCAAGATATCAGATTCAGATGGATGTGGGAGGCAATTAAAATAAGTAGTATAGGAAGTCAGTAGTGCGTGAATAAACTGCTGACTTCTTTTTTTGATAGATACAGTCACTCCCAGGAGCGTGTGCCGGATAAAACAAATTAACAGGAGGCAGATAAAGCGATATATGTGATATGTTATTTCACAACAAAAAAAGGTCTGTTCACAACATGGTGGCTAGCTATTTAAAGAACTTTTCCGATATAATAAATATAATTGTATGTAAGTAAGGAAGTGACAAGATGCAAATAGCAATCTGCGATGATGAAAAATCTATAGGATTGATATTAGAAGAAAAAATAAAGAAATTATTACCGGATGTAGTAATAGAAAAATATTTATCTGGTGATGAATTGATTGCAAGTGGTTGTGAGCCGGATATTCTATTTTTGGATATTCAGATGCCAGGAATGGATGGAATGGAAACGGCAAGGATTCTGCGTCAGAAAAATGAAAGAATGGTATTGATATTTGTAACTGCTGTGGAGGAGTATGTTTTTCAGGCATTTGATGTTGCAGCATTTCATTATCTGGTGAAACCATTTTCTTATGCAGAATTGCTGGCAAGGATAAAGGCATTGTTGCGTCGAAAACAGGTTTATACTTGTGGAAACATGAAAGAAAATGGACAAAATGTGTGGATAAAAAAAGGAGATCTGAAGATCAATACTACAGGAAATAAAGTATTTTCAGGGGATGAGGAGATTTACCTGACGGAAACAGAATATGAAATTTTGTCATTAATGCTGAAATACAGGGGAAAAATTTTTTCCGTACAAAACATATATGAGAGCGTCTGGCAGGAGCCGTTTTTCAATAATTCTGCAAATACCGTTATGGTTCATATTCGGAAATTGAGACTGAAAATTGAAAAGAATCCGCAGAAACCGCAAATTATACAAACGGTGTGGGGGAAAGGATACCGCATTGAATAAACGAAAAAGAAAACATCTGATGGAAAAAATGATCGGAATTCTGCTGTTGGGATTTTTTCTTGCACTGCTGTTGTTTTTGCTTATATTTTTTATGTAGCATGTTAATTTCTCCTGCACTCTCAATGGAGTTACAGAAACTGGAGGTAGAATATCATCAGTATCCACTTGCTTTGGATGTGCCATCTCCTAGGTTCGGCTGGCAACTTGTAAGCAATCCACACGAAAGAGGCATATATCAGACAGCTTATCAATTAGAGGTAAAGGATGAGGCTGGAAAGGTAGTCTGGAATTCCGGAAAAGTGACAACAGATGTGTCCCAGCATGTGACTTATCAGGGAAAGGCATTGAAGCCGGCTACCCGTTATATCTGGAAAGTAAAAATCTGGAACAATAAGGGAGAAATTGCGGAAAAAGATGCTTGGTTTGAGACAAGCCTGATGACGTCTGATGATAAAGAAGGCTGGAACGGAGCACGTTGGATTGGAGGCAGTGACGAGGATATGGTGCTTTATTCACATTATTTGCCAGTATTCAGACTGGATTGTTCATTTCAGATGAAAAAACAGGCTACGTCGCGCAAGATATCATTTGTGTATGGTGCCAACGATGAACGTCTGATGAATGCGAATAAGAACATCTATCACATTGCCAGCGGGAAGGATGAATCATACATAAAAGTGGAGTTTGATTTGTCTCTTTTGAAAGACGGACGAAATGCCTGGATACATATTTATCGTGCCGGTTATCAGCCGGATGATAAACCTTCTGTTCCTTTGAAATCTTTTATGCTACCCGTTGATGTGCTGAATGCGAAGAATCAATATCAGCTGCATACGTTCTCTTTGTATTCCAATTTGGGTTTTACCACACTGAAAAAAGGAGAGGTGCAGATTGGAGAAGTGAATCTGAATCCCTTGGGGCAGGGAGGCGATTTCGTGGCGTTTCCGGTAGTCGGTGATGTGGGGTATTCATTGGAGCACGTAACTGATTTTTCAGGAGTCAGAACGGATATTCGCAATTTTCGAAGTCCGGAGAACAAGTTAGCTTCTGTCACCTTGGATGCTAAACTGTTGAATGGCGCAAAGAAGTGCTATGTACAGAATCCCAGTCGTAACGCTATGCCGATGCTGCGTACGGAGTTTGAGACTTCTTCCAATAAGGTTCGGAAGGCTCGTTTGTATGTTACCTCTCGTGGTATTTATGAAATGTATCTCAATGGACAGCGCGTGGGAGAGGACTATTTTAATCCGGGCGTGACACAGTATAATAAAACGCATCTGTATCAGGTGTACGATGTGACGAAGTTGATTGCGAAAGGAAAGAATGCCGTTGGAGCCATTTTGGCCGAAGGATGGTGGAGCGGAGGAGCAACTTATGCCGGAGAAAACTGGAATTTCTTTGGCGACCGTCAGTCATTGCTGGCACAGTTGGTTGTGACTTATGAGGATGGAAAGGTACAGACGATTGTAACTTCTCCGGATACGTGGAAGTATTTTAATCAGGGGCCTGTGGTGTATGGTAGTTTCTTTCAGGGAGAGGTATATGATGCCTTGAGAGAAAAAGCGATTGAAGGATGGACGAAAGCGGGATATGATGATTCGGCCTGGACGAAAGCAGTAGAAGTCTCGCTCGGAGGTCATGTCAGTCGGTTAGGTGGAGGAACAATGCCAAAAGTCGATGATTATTCTAATTTCCACTTGGTGGCTCAATACGGTCAGACGGTAAAGGCCATTCAGAAGCTGACGGCACAATCGGTAGAAGAGGTTCGTCCGGGCATCTTTGTGTACGATATGGGGCAGAATATGGTAGGAGTGCCAGAAATCACGCTCAAGGGAATCAAGGCAGGACAGGAAATCAATCTGCGTTATGCCGAGGTGAAATATCCCGACTTGCCGCGTTATGCCGGAAATGAGGGAATGATTATGCTGGAAAATATTCGTGCAGCTATGGCGCAGGATAAATACATCACGAAAGGAGGAAATGAAACGATTGCCCCGCGATTTACCTATCATGGATACCGCTTCATTGAGATTACGGGCATAGACAAAGCTTTGCCGCTGGAGGATGTGAAAGGAGTGGTGTTGAGTTCGATTGACGGACTGGCATCCAAGTATGAAACATCTAATGAGAAGGTTAATCAGTTGTGGCACAATATTGTGTGGTCTACTTATGCCAATTTCTTCTCTATCCCGACCGATTGTCCGCAGCGTAACGAGCGTTTGGGATGGGCGGGTGATATATCGGTGTTCTCCCGTACGGCCACTTATCTGGCAGATGTTCCGCAGTTCTTGCGTCGTTATTTGTGTGCCATGAGGGATGTACAGCGTGAGGATGGCCGTTTCCCGGATGTGGCTCCTTTAGGTGGTGGATTTGGCGGTCTGCTGTGGGGAAGTGCAGGTATTACGGTGCCGTGGGAAGTGTATCAGCAATATGGTGACAAGAGCTTGCTGGCAGAGCACTATGAGGCGATGTGCCGTTATGTGGATTATGTACGGACCAAGAATATCAATCCGGAGACGGGCATATTGGAACAGGAGAAGGTCTGGGGAAACTTGGGCGACTGGCTGGGACCGGAGGATAACAAGAATGACAAAACATTGATGTGGGAAGCATACTTCCTTTATGATTTGGACATCATGAAAAAAGTGGCTCAGATTTTGGGTAAAGTGGAGGATGCAGAAAAATTTGCTAAATTATACGAGGAACGTAAAGTGTTCTTTAACCGTACATATATCGACCCACAGACGGCGAAAACGATTTCTTCGGGAGCAAACGGTCCGGAAAAGGGGAAACTGGTGGATATACAGACCTCGTACGTGCTTCCTTTGTCTTTCGGCATTGTGAATCCGGAATGGAAAGAGCAGTTTGCAGCTAATCTGGCGCATACGGTGCAGCGGGAGAATGTGGCGGACGATGGAAAAACTTATCCGGCTTATTCGCTGATGACGGGATTTATCGGTACGGCATGGATTAGCAAGGCGCTTTCGGATAATGGATATGATGAGGTAGCCTACAACTTGCTGCAACAGACGACTTATCCTTCGTGGTTGTATTCTGTGGAGCAGGGAGCTACGACCATTTGGGAACGCCTGAACTCGTATACGCATGTCGATGGATTTGGCGAGAACAACCGGATGAATTCGTTTAACCATTATTCTTTTGGAGCTGTCGGGGCATGGATGTATGCCTATTCATTGGGTATTATGCGGGATGAAAACCATCCGGGATTCAAGCATTTTGTGCTTTGTCCTAAGGTAGACCCTACAGGAAAGATGACTTTTGCCAGAGGATATTATGATTCGCTGTGTGGACGTATAGAAAGTGCATGGGAAGTAAAAGGCGGAGAGGTGAGGTATTCATTCACAGTTCCGGCAAATACCAGTGCGACACTTTATTTGCCTGCTGCTTCAATGGATAGCGTAACTGAAAATGGTCGCGCGTTACAAGCTGGAAAAGAGGGTATAAAAGAAGTGACGTATCAGGGTGGAATGTGTAAGGCGGAATTGTTGTCGGGAACTTACCATTTTGTAGTGAAATAATTCTCGGCTATACATCGGCATAAAACAAAGCAACCTCCTTCTGCTTGCTGTGAGCAATTCTTCAGCGCAGAAGGAGGTTGTATTTTTATTCTCTTCCGAATTTTTTTCGGTAGGATTGCGGAGTGTATCCTGTATATTTCTTGAAAACCTTGGTAAAGTAAGGTATATCGTCAAAGGTCAGGTAATAGGCTATTTCTTTGGTGCTTCGCTGAGTGGTGGCCAGCAAATCTTTGGCCTGCTGGATTTTCAGTTCCTGAATGTAGTGTGCCGGAGAAAGGCCGGTATACTCTTTGAATAGTTTCCGGAACCAGGAATAACTCATGTGCAGGGAGTCGGCAACTTCTTCCGGACCGATACCTTTTAACAGGTTCTCGCGGATGAACACCTTGGCTTTGCTAATCTGTTCGGTAGCTTTGTTGTCGAACTCGTAGTTCTGCGAGTAGTACATGGTCATGCCTAAGATAAGATTGGCAATACCGGCCAGATATTGCTGGCAGGCTGCCTTTTCTTCCATGGCCACTTGAATGGCTTGTTCGTAAAGTTTGACGATGCTGTCCTGCACACCGATGTGATATACAATTTGGTCTTTCGCAAAAAAATTGTTTTGAAAACGGCTGTCCATGTTGATTCCCTGAAATCCGATCCAGTATTCCTGCCAGCCGGTTTTTTTATCGGGGAAATAGCTGTGCCATACATGAGGCTGGAGAATCAAGATGTCTCCTTCCTTGATTTCGATGAAAGTATCGGGAGAGGTATAGAAGTAGCCTTTTCCGTGCGTGATGTATAATAGCTGGTAGCTGTCCAGCACACGACCGCGTGAGGGAGTGAAATAAAAGGCATCCGGATGTCCGGTACGAGGTGGGTACACCGGGTAATTGGGTGGTATGGGTTCCGAGCCTACGGTGTCCACGGTAATTCCCCAGTCTATATCGCGCGGACTTCGTACCAGATATTTATAGTTTACGCTGTTTTTTTCCATTTTTTGTCCCTTTCTTCGCAAAGATAAAAAATCCCTGATAAACTCCTGAATTTTCGTCGGCAGGAAAAATCAAAAACTTATATTTTAAAGTCATTTCTTCCGCAAGAAGGGAATTTTTTCTTTCTACTTTTGTCACAGTAGTTAACCAAATAAACTTTTAGCATGGATTCCAAATATTTTATTGCATTTGATTTAGGAGCAACTAGCGGAAGAACCATATTGGGGACGCTGACCGGTGATAAATTGACACTGGAAGAAGTTACTCGCTTCCCGAACCAGATGCTGCAACTCAACGGACATTTTTACTGGAATATTTTTTCCTTGTATGAGAATTTGAAGAAAGGTCTGGCTGCCGTGGCACAGAAAAAAGTACCTGTCACTTCTATCGGTATTGATACATGGGGAGTGGATTTTGCTTTTGTGAACGAGGAAGGGGCATTGATAGGTCTTCCGTATGCGTATCGTGACCCGCAGACCATCGGTAAGAAGGAAGAGTTCTTTGAAAAGGTGATGCCGGCAGATGAGTTATATGGAAAGACGGGAATCCAGCACATGGATTTCAACAGTATTTTCCAGTTGTACACTTTAAAACAACGGAAGGACTTCGGGTTGGCACACGCCAGTCGTCTGCTCTTTATGCCGGATGCGCTTTCTTACTTGTTGACAGGAAAGATGGTGACAGAATATACCATTGCATCGACTTCTCAGTTGCTGAACCCGGAAACACGCAAATTAGATGAGAATTTGCTGGAAGTGCTGGGTGTCAGCAAATCCTTGTTTGCGGATATGGTAGAACCGGGAGCTAAAGTCGGTATGCTGACCGAGGATTTGTGTGAAGAACTTCAGATAGAATCTGTTCCGGTAATTGCTGTGGCCGGACACGATACTGCTTCTGCCGTAGCGGCTGTACCGGCTGCCAACAAGAACTTTGCTTACCTGAGTTCGGGTACATGGTCGTTGATGGGAATTGAAACAGATGGTCCGGTTGTGAATGAAAAGACAACTCACTATAATATTACGAACGAAGGAGGAGTAGACGGTACCATTCGCTTGCTGAAGAATATCACAGGTATGTGGATTGTAGAACAATGTCTGAAGAAATGGCATAAGGAAGGAACGGATTATACGTATCCGCAGATGGTGGAACTGGCTCAGGCTGCTCGCCCGTTTGCTTGCTTCATCAATCCGGATGATCCGGGATTTACCAATCCACAGGATATGCCTAAAGCCATTTGTGAGTACTGTGCACGTACCGGACAGAACGCACCGCAGACACATGGTGAGTTTATCCGTGTCATCTTTGAGAGTCTGGCATTGAAATACCGTGAGGTACTCGATGTATTCCGTGAACTTTCCGTAAATCCGATTGAAAAGTTGCATATCATTGGAGGAGGTTCACGCAACAAACTGCTGAATCAGTTTACTTCAAATGCCATCGGCTTGCCGGTTGTGGCCGGACCGAGCGAGGCATCTTCAATTGGAAATATCATGCTTCAGGCTAAAGCTGCCGGAGTAGTAAGTACGTTGCAGGAAATGCGTAACGTGATTTCCGTCAATGTGGAACCGGATTATTTCTCACCGGCGGATGCGGAAGTGTGGAATGAAGCTTATCAGAAATATATATCAATCATTAAAAAATAATTTGCCATGAAAGAACAACAGATTATCAATGCGTATGAAATAGCTAAAGAACGCTATGCCAAATTGGGTATCGATACAGATGCCGTAATGGAAACTTTACAGTCTGTACCTATGTCTATGCACTGCTGGCAGGCAGACGATGTGACCGGATTCGAATCACAGGGTTCACTGACCGGAGGTATTCAGGCTACCGGGAATTATCCGGGAAAGGCTCGTAATATTGAGGAATTGCGTGCAGATATCCTGAAGGCTGCTTCTTACGTACCGGGAAAACATCGCTTGAACTTGCACGAAATCTATGGTGAATTCGGTGGACAGTTTGTAGACCGTGACCAGGTGGAAGTAAAACATTTTGAAGGCTGGATGCAGTGGTCAAAAGAAAATGACATGAAGCTGGATTTCAACTCTACTTCTTTCTCTCACCCGAAGTCTGGAAACCTGTCTTTGTCAAATCCTGACAAGGCTATCCGTGATTTCTGGATTGAACATACTAAGCGTTGCCGTGCCATTGCTGAAGAAATGGGTAAGCGTCAGGGCGATCCTTGTATCATGAACTTGTGGGTACACGATGGTAGCAAGGATATTACCGTAAACCGTATGAAGTACCGTGCATTGCTGAAAGATTCTTTGGACCAGATTTTTGCACAGAAATACGATCACATGAAGGACTGTATCGAATCAAAAGTATTCGGTATTGGTCTGGAAAGCTATACAGTGGGTTCTAACGACTTCTATATTGGTTATGGTGTACAGAACCAGAAACTGATTACACTCGATACCGGTCACTTCCATCCGACAGAAAGCGTGGCTGATAAGGTTTCTTCTCTGTTGCTCTATGTACCGGAACTGATGTTGCATGTAAGCCGTCCGGTTCGTTGGGACTCAGACCATGTAACTATCATGAACGACGATACACTCGATTTGTGCAAGGAAATCGTACGTTGCAATGCGTTGAACCGTGTACACATCGGTTTGGATTACTTCGATGCTTCTATCAACCGTATCGGTGCGTATGTAATCGGTATGCGTGCTACACAGAAGTGCCTGTTGCAGGCATTGCTCGAACCGCTGAACACGCTGCGTGACTATGAAGAAACTGACCGTGGCTTCCAGCGTCTGGCATTGCTCGAAGAATGCAAGTCATTGCCTTGGGGAGCTGTATGGGATATGTTCTGCTTGAAGAACAATGTACCTGTAGGCGAAGAATACATTGCTGAAGTAGAAAAATACGAAGCGGAAGTAACTTCTAAGAGAAATTAATCTTACAGCCGGATGGCGGGAAAAGCTTGTCTTGTCCGTTGTCCGGCTGGCTTAATTTATAGGCTATGGAAATCATTATCGGATTGTTGATTATTGCAGTGGGAGCATTCTGCCAGTCGAGCTGCTATGTACCCATCAATAAAATAAAGAACTGGAGCTGGGAATCTTACTGGATTGTGCAGGGAGTTTTTGCCTGGCTTGTTTTTCCTTTCTTGGGCGCGTTGCTGGCTGTTCCGGACGGACACAGCCTTTTTGAGGTTTATGCAGCTCATCCAGCCGATACGCTTTGGGCGATGTTCTTCGGTGTACTCTGGGGAGTGGGTGGTCTGACATTTGGTTTGAGTATGCGCTACCTTGGAGTAGCATTGGGACAGTCTATCTCGCTGGGTACCTGTGCCGGACTGGGAACAATCTTGACGCCCATATTTACTGGTCACATGGAGGAACTGACCATGCCGGTTATTGTGGGAGTGATTGTGACTTTGCTGGGTATCGGCATCATCGGTTATGCCGGAAATATGAAGTCTGCCAGTCTGAGCGAGGAAGAAAAGAAAAAAGCTGTGAAAGATTTCAATTTTACTAAAGGAATTTTCGTAGCTTTATTGGCGGGTTTCATGAGCGCCTGTTTCAGTATCGGATTAGGATTCGGACAGAGTTTGTGTTTCCCGGAAAGTGCAGAAGTGTATAAAACTTTGCCGGCTACTCTTATGGTAACTGCCGGAGGTTTCCTTACCAACATGGTGTACTGTTTTTATCAGAATGCAAAGAACAAGACATGGGGTGATTATGGAAAGACCTCGCTGTATGTGAACAACATTCTGTTCTGTGCGTTGGCCGGTGTGTTATGGTATAGCCAGTTCTTTGGCTTGAGTCTGGGAAAAGGTTTCCTGGTAGCTTCACCGGTACTGCTTACGTTCTCCTGGTGTATCCTGATGTCGCTAAACGTGACATTCTCGAATGTGTGGGGAATTATTTTGAAGGAATGGAAAGGATGTTCTGCAAAGACCATCTGGGTACTGGTACTGGGACTGATTGTCCTGATTGTATCTTCTTTCCTTCCGCAGTTATTGAAATAAAAATCAAATTTAAATACATAATATAATGAAATCAATTCTTGAAGGACGTCCGGATTTGGCCCGTGAAATCAATAAAGTGGCCGAAGTGGCCGGATATTTGTGGCAAAAAGGATGGGCTGAACGCAACGGTGGAAATATTACTATCAATGTAACAGAGTTTGTTGACGATGAAATCCGTCAGATGCCGGCCATCAGTGAACCGAAACAGATTGGAGCAGTATTACCGCATCTGAAAGGCTGTTATTTCTTCTGCAAAGGTACACAGAAACGTATGCGCGACCTGGCTCGCTGGCCGATGGAAAACGGTTCAG
>OGJV01001374.1_pt1 | contig 10124 bp, 9 predicted proteins | sample 1572271 | NCBI WGS metagenome assembly OGJV01 (sample SAMEA2582107, study PRJEB24529) | metagenome | biome: Human gut stool | place: China | collected 2011
ATAGTTTTTGGGTTAGCATCTGCACAGCACTCCACAGGGTTTGTCGGGTGCGCCGAATATTCGTTCCTTTACAGGGGGGAATAACAGGTTCCGCGATGGAACGCAGCTCTGAAAGATATAGAGAGTCAAATGTCCTGAGCGGTTCGCCTGTGCTTTGACGCAAAACGATGTATTGCCCTAATCCGCCGACACCTGTACGGGTTGACAGATTCTCCATCCGCCTTGGATCGTACGCCATAATTTGGGAATCAACATCGGCCAATATAGAGTTCAAGTCACAGTCCACAAGACCACGCTTATACAATATTGTGGTACCGTAGCCTATTCCCGCCAATCCGTATTCCAACCCAACAGGCATATTGGAATAAACACCGTCATATATCTGCTGTAGAAGATCCCATGCGTATTCTGAAATCAGTTCGTCATGGTATTTTGCAGCGTACAGATACAGGGCAACAACCACTCCCATCTTTCCGTGGAACAGGCCTATGTCTTGCATATACGGACTTCGCAACAGTAGGTAGTCCACTATTTTTCTCAGTTTTTCTTTCATACGCATGTCTTTGCTAAATCCAATGCCAATTTTACAACCTCATCCATGTCGAGATATTTATACAGGCCAAGCCTACCGGAGAAAGTCACATCAGATCTTTTCTCTTCAGCCATCTTCATGTAATCATTATACAATGTAATGTTACGCTCTGTATTGATAGGATAATAGGGTTCTGTACCTATCGTGAACTTTTGAGGATACTCGTAGGTGACAACGGTGTGAGGCGCATTTGTCGAATCGGCATTGTTAACGTCAAACCATTTATGCTCGACGATTCGAGTATATGGTACCTCCACATCAGTATAGTTCACGATTGCATTGCCTTGATAGTTACTTGTCGGCAATGTGCTATGTTCAAACTTTAGGCTGCGATACTCCAGTCTGCCAAGTTGATAATCAAAAAACTCATCAATGGCTCCTGTGTATATGGTCTTGTCTGCCATATCCTCAAAGGAACAGCGGCTTTCGTTGTAATCGCAGCAAGTACGGCACTCTACGCCATCAAATAATCTGTCTATCAGGACATTGTAGCCACCTTCGGGGATGCCTTGATAACAATCGTTGTAGTAATTGTTGTCGTATGTAAAACGAACTGGAATACGCTTGATGATGGATGCAGGCAGCTCGGAACAAGGTTTTCCCCACTGCTTTTCCGTGTACCCTTTTATCAATGTCTTATATATATCCTTGCCCACCAAGGCTATGGCTTGTTCTTCCAAGTTGGATGGTATTATACGATTCCTTCCTCCACCAGTTTGTACTAAAATCCTTGCTTTCGCCTCTTCTGGTCTTACAACGCCCCACATCTGATGGAACGTATGCATGTTAAAAGGAAGATTGAATATCCTGCCCTTGTAGTTGGCGATTGTGTTGAGGGTAAATCTGTTAAAAGGAACGACAGAGTTGACATAATCCCATACATCCTTGTTGCTTGTATGGAAAATGTGAGGACCATATTTGTGTACGTTAACACCATCAATGTTTTCACAATACACATTGCCTCCAAGATGGGGACGTTTGTCTATAACGAGACAACGCTTCCCATGCATCTTGGCTTGTTGTGCGAATACCGCATTGAATAGCCCTGCACCAACTAATAGATAGTCGTATTCATGCTTCATGCGTACTAAAGTTTTTATATTGTAATAGACTTTATAAAGTTACTTTTTTTTCGGATTCTTGTTCCAGTGATACACCAGATGCGCCATGACGTAGTGCGGGAGGGAGCGGTACCAGGTTTCGGTGCGGCCCTGGGCGTTCACGGAGTACTGGGTGGATGAAAGCTGGTGGAGCAGGTCGAAGGCTTCGATGCGGGCGATGAGCTTGCCCTTGAAGAAGGGCTGGCTGATGGAGGCGTTGAGCACGAAGTCGTCGGTGTTCAGTTCGCTGCTGCCATAGCCGCGACGGCTGTACATATTGCCGTCGGCTGACAGCGTAGTGTTCAGTCGCGGCAGAGTGTAGCGGGCGGAGAGGCCGTACTGGAAGCCGGTGGCGTTCAATGTCTCGAAGTCATACATTTTTCCCTCGGAGTGCCGCCAGCGGATGTCGCCCGTGGCGCGGATGTTCAGCGTACCTTTATTATATTGTATGTAGGCCCCGTCGTGCAGGGTCAGAGTGTTGACCACGTTCTCCTCGCTCGCCGTCATACCCGTGAGCATGGCGTGGTCGATGGAGTGATGATAGCCTGCATCGGCGTTGGTCTGCCACGACCAGTAGCGTTTCTCGTCGATGGTGCGGCTGATGTCGAACTTGGCATTCAGGCGGTATGCTCCGCTGACGTTCATAGGCTTGTAGTTATAGACACCGCTTGCAGGGTCATAACTTGCCGACTGCGCCGTCTGCCTGTGGTAGAAGTCTGCCGATGTGCCCACATGCCATTGCTGCTGGTTCTTGCCGGCCTTGTTCGAATAGTCTATGCCGAAGTTGGACGTGACGGAACTCTTCAGGTCGGGGTTGCCCAACTTGACGACGAGCGGCTGGCTGTCATCGCGATAGGTGATGCGGTCGGAAAGATTAGGGGCACTGCGCTTGTGGCTGGCATGGATTCTGAAATCGTGCTTGCCACTTTCCGATGCATATCTGAAAGATGCCGAGGTATTCACGAACAGTGTGTTCTGCCGTGCCAGCGTGTCGAGGCTGCCGCGCTGATAGTCGAGCGACTCATGGCGTATGGGGACGCTGATGCCCACATTCCATCGCTGGTAGTTGATGGTGAATGGGCTGTTGGGAGCCATCTTGTATTTCCCTTTGCCCGAGAAGGAGATGCCGACCGTATTATCCACTACATTCGTCCGGCTGACGTATGAATTATTGAAGTCGGTGATGGCTGTCAGCGCGTCAATCTGCGAGGCCAACAGCAGCGTATCGGGATGGTACAAATAATCGTGGGCATCGATGCGCATCAGATAGAAGCTTTCACCCAAACCCATTTCCACACCCTTGAACAGCTGCATGCCGTAATTCAAAGATGCAATGCCCCAAGTAGTGCGGTTGCTGATGTCATCCAAGTTATGCTGAACGTTCTGCTGCGGGTTCACATATTGACGTGTGCTGTATCTCATGGCCGATTCCGACTCGTTCTCGTTGTGCTGTACCATGACGTGGAAGTCGATATGCTTCTGGTTCTTGCCCACGTTGAACGCGCCCTGCGCATCCATGCTTCCGCTCCATGCCTTTCCCTCGTTGAAGCCACGGTTGCGCTGCGAGGCCGTCAGCGTATCGTTCCATTGGTCGAACATGGAACTGAAGGCACCGTGATTCTTGGAATATCGGAAATCGGCAACCGCATATAGATAGAAGGGCTTGGTCAGCGTGAATGCATCCCGCGCATTCCACGCCCGGCTGCCCGTGCGGTTGCTGCTTTCGGTCAGCGACGTGGGCGTCAGTCCTTGCAGGAATTGCTCATAGCGGCTCCGGCTCTCGCTGACGTCTGTTGTCGAGGTGTACGAGGCCGTCAGGTTGTTCTTCACCTTGTCCTCTTTGGCATGGTAGTCCATTTCGCCAGCCACACTTCTTGTCGTGAGCATATTCTTGGGCATCGTGGCAGGAGTCCAGTGCCCCGATTCTCCGATGTAGCGCGTCTCGTTCACGTTGTTCAAGTTGCCCAACAGCGTGAAGCGGTAATGGTCGCTGAAGCCGAGGGCAAAGGCACGGGCAAGCCATCTGTCCTCAGTACCCACGGCACCCTCCACATTGGCGATGTAGCCCCGCTGGTACTCCTGTTTCAGGTTAACGTCCATCACAAACTGCTTCGGATCCACGTCGTAGCCCAGTGCCTTGCTCTTGTCCGACTGCTTGTCATAGACCTTGATGTTCTGTACGGTGTAGTACGGCAGATTCTCCATCAGCACCTTCTTATTCCCCCTCATAAACGAGCGCGAGCCGAGCAACAGCTCGTCCACCTTGCGCCCGTTCACGAAGATTTCGCCCGCTTCGTTCAACGTCACACCCGGCATCTGCCGTATCAGTGCATCAAGCATCGAGCCGTCGGGCAGTTTGAACGCCGTGGCATCATAAACGATGGTGTCGCCACGATAGAACATTTTTACGCGAGTGGCTTTCACCACCACTTCGTTCAAGTTCTGTTCCCGCATCTTGCGCATCTCTATCGTCGGCACTTCCACCTCTGTCTCTTTGCCAATGCTCACCCGCCGCCACACGTCGTCGTAGCCCTCCTTCCAGGCATGAACGAGCACGGTGTTTGCGTCCGTCTTCACCTTCGCCGAATACACGGTCAGAAACGGTTTGTCGTTACGTACGTAGATGGTCATCTTTAACGAATCGACCAACACACTGCTGTCGGCCCTGCATATTGACACATGGGCATCGGTCAGCGGAGTCTTCATGAATCCGTCCTTCACGTCGCCCGTGATGGCTATTTCACACTGATTTTGAGCCAGCGCAGTCATAGCAGTAATGGTTATGAGCATGAAAAGAATATCTCTCCTTCCACCTATTAATCTTCGAATCATAGATATACCCTTGTTGAATTTTTTTAATCAATCAAATACAGGAAGAACAGGAATGGCAATTGGTGCGTTTTGGCACCAATTGCCTCTGTTTTCATTTGTCACAAGAGTAATACGTTTCTAATTGAGTACCATTTTGCCTATAATGTGCATGGCAAGTACCTAATACAATTGTTTGCGAATCTCCTGAACTAGAGAGTGAGTACACACATGTCTTGTCGACATTTCCTGCATAACAGTAATCTTCTGCATGTACGTCCAATCCACCTTCAATTGATGCTAAGTCTGTATTTGATAAAACTCTTGCATCATGCAAATAGAACCTCTTTAGCTTTTTCATGAGAAATGGATATTTGTTAAACAATCACACTGTCTCTTCTGCAGATAGCTAATCTGCTCCCAATGGCGTAGTGCTTCGGCCATTGATATCTTGCAAGATATTTTTACATACATATTCACAGTCATTCGTTCATAATTTTTTAGCCACCCTCCTTTATTCTAAAATACTCAATAGTTCTTTTTACTCCTTCTTCAAGATGGACTTGTGGTGTCCAACCACTAAGCAAACTTGTGGCAAGAGAAATATCTGGGCATCGGCATCTGGGGTCATTCTGCGGCAATGGCATTGATACAATATGCGAATTTGAATCAGTCAATGAAACTATCAATTTGGCCAATTCTCCAACTGTAATTTCATTTGGATTTCCGATATTGATGGGACCAATAAAGTCGTCTTCGGTCTTCACTACTCGCATCATAGCTTCAATCAAATCATCTACGTATTGAAACGAGCGTGTTTGAGTGCCATCACCATATATGGTAATATCTTTGCCAGAGAGTGCTTGTGTAATAAAGTTTGAAACTACGCGGCCATCATTCCTTGCCATTCTTGGACCGTATGTATTGAAGATGCGTATAACTTTGACATTCACGCCATACTGACGATGATAGTCAAGGCAAAGACTTTCAGCACATCGTTTTCCTTCGTCATAGCATGAACGGATTCCAACTGGATTGACATTACCATAATACCCTTCTGTTTGTGGATGAACAAGAGGATCGCCATATACCTCACTCGTTGAAGCTTGCAATATTGGACAATGATTTGCCTTGGCCAACTCCAACAAATTGAGAGTGCCTACGACAGCTGTTCTTATCGTATAAATGGCATCTTTCTGATAATGGATAGGGGAAGCAGGGCATGCAAGATTGAAAATGACAGAAACATTATCATAAGACATCGGCATTGTCACGTCATGGTTCACAAACGAGAAGTTCGTATTATCCAAAAGATGTTGGATGTTCTCCATATATCCAGTATAAAGATTGTCTATACACAGAACACTATACTCTTCTTTGATAAGTCTATCGCACAGGTGGGAACCGATAAAACCGGCTCCACCTGCAACAATAGCTTTCTTCGTGTTTTTTGTTTGCTTCATTGCTCAATCTCAAATGTTCCGAAGTATTCGTTTTCGTTGACAAACACTACAATGGTGTATGTTCCATCTGGAAGTGGACTTAATGATGTTGAGTATTCTCCATCGTCATTAAAATTACAAGAATCAGATGTTTCAATATCCCCGTCCTCATTATATATTATATATGAGACCTCATCGTCCTTATTCCCTACAATTGTAATAAGTCCGCTGTAGTAATCAAGGAATACTTCCACTGGCAAAGTTGTTTGTGCGGGACAACGAGAAGGACGGGTAGCTCCACCAATTGGGTACGACCTCCTTAAACTAATTTGAGTACCATTAACAACTGTTGAATAGGCATTAGTAAAGAATAAACTCAATACCAATGCAAAACTAAAATTTTTAATGAACCTTTTCATATTCGTCTGCTTTTATTGGTTAGACGCTACAAAATTAACTTTTTTCTACTGTATATGCTTGCTATTTTTCGTTTCAATGTGTTTCCGCTAAGTATTAAAATATGTTATCCCACCTCCAATAACTGATTTTATATAACTGTGTATAAGTCATTTACAAAATTATCCATCGCTAACTTAAAGAAACAAAAGAAACAGTTATTAGAAACACCAAGAAACAATTTTTGAACGATTTCATCTTTAAATTTTGTCAAACACAAAATTATCATTACCTTTGTGAACTAATTAATGTAGGATTTATGATTTACAGTCGTTTTAGCAACATTTTTACAACTTTCTCAATCCTGTTGTTACTTTCTTGTTGTGACAACAGAGATTCGAGTATGTCAACAAAAATTGATCACATTAAAACCATAGGGGATACCAATGCTATTTTAGCTTTGGAAATGCTAGACTCTTTGGACACTAATATTAGAACCCAGTCAGAAGATGTCATCAAAAAATATGATATGGCTCGTTTGCGTGTACAAGACAAGGCGTATATTGCAGCAACTTCAGACATCGTAGCCAAACAGCTTGTCACATATTTCGAGAAAAATGGAACAGCCCTGGAGAAACAGGAGGCATATTTCTATGCGGGAAGTGTTTATAGAGACTTGCAAGACACACCACGTGCGCTCAAGTATTTTTTCAAAGCATTAGAAATTGCAGAGAACAGCAAGCAGTTTGACACAGTGATGCAAAGAAACACCTTTTCCAACCTACATTATCTGTATTTTAATGTCCAAGACTATCCAAAAGCCTATGAATATGCAATGAAGGAGTATAAACTATCTCAAAGCATCAACAAAATTGAACTTACTTGCTTAATGCATTTGGGTATGTCGCTAACCGTTCTTGATAGCATTAAGCAAGCAAAAGAGATTTACAAAATTGCACTTGACTCTATTTCTTCCAACCCACAATTGAAAGAAGATCACGAAGTGTTATGCTCACTTTTATTTAATTTTTCATACTTGAAAGACAGCGTCCAAGCTTCCCGTTGCTACACACTTCTTCAGGATCTAAACCTTGACGACAGCAATGACTCTAAGAATTATGCATACGGTGAGTTTTTCTTGTTGGTAGGGAAAAAAGAGGCTGCAATAAGCGCATTTAACCGAATTCTTCACAACAAAACAGATTTGTTGAGAATGTACGATGCATCAAAGGCGTTGTTTCATATATATAATGAGGAGAAACAAGTTGTTGAAGCGAACAAGATGGCGAATCTGTTTGTTTCCCTATGTGATTCTATCGATCTTGGAAAACGCCAAGAATTGGCAGCAACAGTAAAAAACGAGTACCAATATCACAAAGACCAACAACGAGAGCAAAAAATCATTAACGAAAAAGAACGACTCCAGTCTTGGCTAATCATATCAGTAGTTGCTATTGTGATAATTCTTCTTATAGCAATAGCTTTCATATTTTACAAGCGTTATACCTACCTAAATAGGTTATTGGCTATTTCAAATGAGTTAAACGACTTAAGTGTGGCCAAAGAACAACTGCAAACAAACATAAAAAAGAAGGAAGAAGAATTATTGGCTTCTCAAAGCCTCTTAGATAAAAGAGAAAATGAATTGAAAAGCGTCAAAAACCAATTAAAAGATCTAAATGGAGAGCTCACGAAGTTTGACGAAAAATTAAAGAAGAAAGAACAGATGTTGTCAGAAAAGATAGCACAAAGTCAGACGTTTCTTAACCTTCTTCGCAAAACAGAATTAGAGGAAAAAGCCGAAGATGTTATCTTCAACATTCGACATTCATCCGAAGGGAAGAAACACATGACCACTACCAACTGGAAACAGTTGTACAAGGCCGTCGATGAACTATATCCTGCATTCAAAGACCAACTGATGAAAGAGTTGGGCTCGTTTTCTGAGCAGCAGATGCAGGTCTGCTACCTCATGCGCATAGGACTTTCAAAACCACAAATTCAAAATATAACCAATCTCTCACGCGTAACAATATGGCGATGGGTTAAGAAATTCAACTGGATACAGACAACAGGCTTATCCAATAACAAAGATACAAGCACTCTATAAACTAAAAAATGAACGCTTAGCGGGCCCAACAAAATTCTCCCGCAGAGAAGTTTTGTTATAAAATATGGTCAAAAAGTTGTGTTGGGATTTTGCGTGAACCAGAGAGCGGAAACGCCGTTTTTGCGGGATGGACATGGCGAAAATAAGAGCAGCGGTTGGCGTTGGGCATGTATCGAGTTGCGAAAGATGGCTAACCGTGCCTCGATTGGGAAGGTTTCGCAGCGGGGTTAGGCATGTTTCGAGGAACGAAAGATGCCTAACGGCAATACAAAATGCTGAATGTGGAGCTGCAGAATACAAAGAAACAGCACAACACACTGATTGTTAGGCGATTACAAAAATACGCCGAGAATGGCGTATTTGCAGCAAATGTTTGCGTCGTGGAAAAGAAACGTGTAGATTTGGCTATAGATTGTTACCGTTTTTCGGAACGCATGGAGGCGAAAGGCAACATGGAGATGCGTTGGGAATAGCCGTGATGGGAGGTGGCGCCCTATGGGCGAGGGGCGTTGGCGTTGACCACCAGGTGGCGAGGAAGGGTGATGACCTTGAGGCGCTCACACCACACACGCGACGATCCCGACACATGGCGGAGCGTGTAACTGCCAATGATGTAATAGGAGGCAGAAGAATTACGTATTTGCTGCAAATCGTTATTGCTCATGATTATAGGGTGCAGAGCAGTTACAAGAACTGTATAAGAACACAAAAAACATTAAAAAATGGCACGGTTCTTGCTTTTGATGAGGTAAAGCCATAAATTTGCAAATTACAAATAATCACAAAACCCAAAAGACATGGAAATACAAGAATTTGAGAAAATCGTTCGCAGACAAGAGGGAGCGCTGAGCAGTGCCTTCCCCGCCCTGATGCGTAAAGTATATGTATGGATGACGTTGGCTCTGGCCATCACGGGCATCTGCGCCTACGGCGTGGCCACCAGTCCTGCATTGCTTCAGCTCATCTACATGAACCGCGCAGCCATTTGGATCCTGCTGTTCGCCGAGCTGGGCCTGGTGTTCTACACCACGGCACGCATCAACCACCTGTCGCTTACCACAGCCACCACACTGTTTATCCTCTACTCGGCCATCAATGGCGTCACGCTGTCGGCCATCTTCCTGGCCTACACGCTGACCTCCATTGCCAGTGTGTTCTTCATCACCGCAGGCACCTTCGCCGCAACGGCCCTCTACGGCTACTCCACGAAGCGCGACCTATCCAAGTTGGGTGGCATTCTCTTCATGGCGCTCATCGGCCTCATCCTTGCCACGGTGGTCAACCTGTTTCTCCACAACAGCATGCTCGACCTTATGCTGAGCTATGCTGGCGTAGTGATCTTCGTGGGCCTCACCGCTTGGGACTCTCAGAAGATCAAGCAGATGCTCGCCATGCAGACCGACATGGGCGAGACAGCGCAGAAGATGGCGCTCATGGGCGCCCTCTCGCTCTACCTCGACTTCATCAACCTCTTCCTTTATCTGCTGAGAATCTTTGGCAAGGAGCGCTAAAACCATAGCGCCGAAACTGGTAAAACCCAACAAAGACGCATATTGAAAAATGCCAGACTGTCAACATCGATTGACGGTCTGGCATTTTTTCTGGCTCATCCGACATTTGAAGTGATTTGAAGTGCGCATCACATCTAATAGCTCTGGCCTCAGACGGCTTTCACA
>OGJV01001375.1_pt1 | contig 10121 bp, 8 predicted proteins | sample 1572271 | NCBI WGS metagenome assembly OGJV01 (sample SAMEA2582107, study PRJEB24529) | metagenome | biome: Human gut stool | place: China | collected 2011
CAAAACAGTGTCTAGAATGGAAAGGTAGACCTATTTTGATTCAAACTTTAGATGTGTTTGAACAAACCGACTCTATTGACGGTATTGTTTTAGCTTGCAAAGCAGAGTGGATTGATCATACTAAAAACCTCATCAAAGAGGCTGGTTTACAAAAAATTGTATCCATTGTTCCAGGTGGAGACAGTGCTTTAGACTCTCAATATAATGGATTGACAGAGGCAAAACGATTATTTCCTAATGAAGAGGTTACCGTATTGATTCACGATGGTGTTAGACCACTTGTGGATAAGGCAACAATAGAGAGAAATATTGAATCTGTAGAAACAAAGGGTTCTGCTATTACGGTTACACCTGCTATTGAAACCGTTATGGTTACAGATAATGGCTCTATAAACCGAATTTTAAATCGTAGTGAATGCCTTATGGCAAAAGCACCTCAAAGCTTTAAACTAGATGATATTTTATCGGTTCATGATAGAGCTAAAGCAGAAGGTATCCATAATTTTATAGATTCTGCATCCATGATGATGCATTATGGATACACCTTGTATCCAGTATTAGGAGAAACAGAAAATATAAAGATTACTACACCATCTGATTATTATATGTTCACAGGTATTATTAAAAACCGTGAATTAGGAGGATTACAAGATGAGTAATTCCGTTATTAAACGCGAGTTAACAGCTTTATTACAAGACAAAGAGTACTTTGAATTCCTCCGCCATCAGCGCATTCTTGTGACAGGTGCGACGGGACTTATTGGCTCTATGTTTATAAAATTGCTTATACTTGCCAATGAGACTTTTAACTTGGACATAAAGGTAATAGGTCATGTACGAAGTCATGATAAAGCACAGGCTATATTAGGTAACTACTTAGATAATGATTCCATTACACTTATTGATGGTGCTTTAGAATCTATTGACGTACCTTGTGACTATATCTTACATGGTGCTGCACCAACACAATCTAAATTCTTTATGGAGCATCCTGTAGAAACTATTCGTACATCAATTCATGGTACTGAAGCTATGTTAGAGCTCGGGCATCATAAAACGGTAAAAAAACTTGTGTACTTATCGAGTATGGAACAGTATGGTGTACCCTATGAATCCGGACAAGTGATGACAGAAGAACGATTAGGGTATTTAGATCATTTAAATATTCGTAGTTCTTATTCTGAAAGTAAGAGATTATGTGAGTGTTATTGTAAGTCCTATGCTGTAGAATTTGGAGTTCCTGCTGTTATAGCTAGACTTGCTCAAACCTTTGGACCAGGTGTTCCCGTATCTGATAATCGTGTATTCATGCAGTTTACTAAGAGTGCTCTACGAAATGAAAATATTATTCTTCATACAAAAGGTGACTCCATGTCGAACTATTGCTACATTACTGATGCATTAACGGGCATTTTAACCCTCATGAAGGATGGCGAAGCTGGTGAAGCATATAATATTTGTCATGATGAGGAAACTCGCTCCATAGCAAGTATTGCGCATCTAGTAGCTACGCATGTAAGTCATGGAAAAAGTGAAGTAGTTTTTGACATTCCAGAAGATGTACAGGGTTTGGGATACGCACCGACAGTTCACATGTTCTTAAGCTCTAAGAAGTTGAAATCTTTAGGTTGGCAGCCTAAAGTGTCAATGGCACAAGCCTATGTAAGACTTGCAGAATATATCCAAGAGGAAGGCTTATGAAAAAGGAAATAATTATTGTTACCATCTCCCTCGGTAATGATGGGGCTGAACGCATTTTAACAGAGTTAGCTCGTCAGTGGGTGCATGATGGTCACCATATTACGGTTATCCAAACAAGCCCTAATCGATATGGTAATGAATATGCGTTAGAGGAAGGTATTGAACAAATTGAAATTCATACTACAAGCTCTAATAAAGTAATTCGCTTTATTCAGGAAATTAAAGAGCTGATCAAGATTTTGAAGACAAGACCTAACGCAACATGCTTATCGTTTTTGTCGGCATCGAGCTTTATTCTCGCCATTAGCTCTTGGTTTGTGAAGAATCGCATCGTCTTTTCGGAGCGAAATAATCCGCGCAAGGTGCCTATTGGTTGGCATCAACAAGCATTGCGTAATTTTGCCTTTCGCTTTGCTGATGCGTTAGTATTCCAAACTGAGGATGCTCGTTCATATTTCCCTGAATCTGTACAAAAGCGTGGTGTTATCATTCCAAATCCTATTAATGGTAAATTGCCTCCACCAATAGAAGGGGAACGTGAGAAGACGATCGTTACAGCTTGTCGATTACATCCTCAAAAGAATTTGCCTATGATGATTAATGCTTTTAGTATGATGGCAGATGAGTTTCCAGAGTATAAACTTGTTATTTATGGACAAGGTGTTTTAGAGGATGAACTACGTGCTCAAATTAAAGCGCTCAATTTAGAGAATCGTATTTTATTACCTGGCTTTGCTAGTAATATTTTAGAGAAGGTTGCACCTTGTTCTATGTATGTTTCATCATCTGATTTTGAAGGTATTTCAAACTCTATGTTAGAAGCACTTGGCATGGGCTTGCCTGCTGTAGTTACAGACTGTCCAGTAGGTGGTGCTCGTATGGTAATAAATAGTGGAGAGAATGGTATCTTGGTACCTGTAGGAGATACAAAGGCTATGTATGAAGCTATGCGCAGTATTCTGAAAGACCCTGCATTAGCAGCAAAACTTTCACAAGAAGCCATTAAGGTGCGTGATAAATTTCCATTATATAAAATTGCTAAACGTTGGTTAGATGTTTTATGAGTTGTAAGGAGGAGAACCATTGAAGTTAAATATTACGGCTATTGCTGACCGCATGATATGGTTCATAACTCTAATATTTTTAGTGTTGTCGTTGACCATTTCCTTTGCCCTTGGCGATGCGAATTATGGTGCCTATGTATTATTTGTATGCCTATTTGGACTTATTATTTTTTATCTCATACGAGAGCAGGGAGTTATAAAATTTAGGCTTACCTGGATGCATGGTTATATGCTGCTCTTTATTGGAGCCTGTTATCTGAGTACTATTAATGCTATTGAGCCATCTGTAGCACTCAGTCGAAGTTTTGATATCGTCAAGATATTCTTTATGCTTATCATTTTATACATGTGTTATCAAGATAAAACATCGGTGGACACATTACTAAAAATTGGTATGTGGACCGGTTATATAGTTTGTTTTTACACGGTATATTTCTATGGCTTAGATTACTTTATTACGGTTTTGTCATCTTCCGCACGAATTGCAAATGATGCATTAAATGCGAATACTGTAGGTTTATTAGGTGCCAATGCTATCGTTATGACATTGTATTACATGTTATACGATCGACCTCGTTGGTGGAATATTATAGCCTTACCTACATTGGGGATTCTAGCAGCTACTGGTAGTCGTAAAGCTTTAGTATTTGTTGTTGTTGGTACAGTATTACTATTTGTATTTAAAAGTTTACGCAGTGCTAATGTAGTGAATTCTATTGCGAAAATTATAGGATCCTTATTAGCTCTTACGTTAGTTGGTATTGCAGTTTTACAATTGCCTATGTTTTCAGAGGTACTAGACCGTATGTCGAGTATGGTGGATGCTTTCTCCGGTACTGGTGGTGATTCATCTACTATTATTCGTTTAGCCTTGGTTGATATAGGGTGGGATTTATTTTATCAATCGCCCATCACTGGGGTGGGGGTTAATAATCCATCTGTACTTACCTATTTTTTATATGGTAAAGAGAATTATTATTTACATAATAACTATATTGAACTATTAGCAGGTACAGGGGTAATCGGCTTATTGGCATATTACTCAATGTATATATACATTGCCTATAACTTAATTCGTTATCGAAATTTTCATAGTAATGAATACGTAATGGTGCTCATTTTATTCCTTTCTCAAATCGTCATGGATATGGGGATGGTGTCTTATGAAAGTAAGAGTACATATTTTTATATGATGATGTTTTATTTAGAGGTGCAATTGCTCCGGAAAGGACGTAAAAATGAAGCTCAGCAAGTTGTGTAAAGTTGGCATGTCCTTTTTAACAAAACCTTACTATCGCACGAGAGTATTGATCAAATTAGGTTATTATGACTCTTTATCTGATGAAGAGTTTTTAAAGAAGGTATTTCCTAAATATATGGGGTATCCCTTAGATTTAGAGAATCCAAAAACTTTCAGCGAAAAGTTACAATGGCTAAAGGTTAATTACAGAGAACCTATACAAACTGTAATGGTTGATAAATATGAAGCTAAGAATTTTATTGCTCAACGTGTGGGTGAACAATATATAATTCGCACACTTGCTGTTTGGGATTCTGTAGAGGATATTGACTTTGATGCATTACCTAATCAATTTGTTTTGAAATGTACACATGATAGTGGGGGCATCGTTATTTGTAAAGATAAGTCATCCCTTGATCGGGAAGCAGCCAAAGCTAAATTAAGAACATCCTTAAAACGGGACTATTCACGTATTGCTAGGGAGTGGCCTTATAAGGAGGTCCCTCGTCGGATTATCGCAGAGAAATACTTATCTGAATTAGGTAGCAATGAAATCTTAGATTATAAGATGTATTGTTTCCACGGTGAACCAAAGATGACAGTAGTTTGTTCTGACCGTTTTTCTAAAACAGGAACGCGTATGAATTTTTACGATATCGATTGGAAACCTATGGGCATTCATTTTGGCCATTATCCGCCGGTATCAACTGAGTTTACAAGGCCTGAAACATATGAAGAAATGCTAAGATTGGCTGCTGAACTTAGTAAAGACTGCCCGTTTTTACGTGTTGATTTCTATGAAATAAAGGGACGACTTTATATTGGAGAGTTAACGTTCTTCCCGGGTGCAGGCTTAGAAAAGTTTCGTCCTATGTCAAAAGATTATGAATTAGGGGAGTGGTTACATCTTGAAGGTATACATCGGAGCTGATTTTGTACCTACAGACATCAATAGTAGCGCCTTTGAAAACGGAGATATACATACTTTAATAGGACCTAAGTTATACGATATGCTTTGTACGACTGATCTGAATATATTTAATTTAGAGGTGCCTTTAACAGATGCATCTACTCCGATTAATAAATTTGGTAATAATTTAAAGTCTCCTACAAAAACAATCTATGGTTATAAGGCTTTAGAACCTATATTTTTAACATTGGCTAATAATCACTCCTTAGACCATGGTGTGGAAGGTTTAACTACTGCACTGGAGTTATTAAAAAAGCATGATATTAAAAATGCCGGTGCTGGTGCTAATGTAAAGGAAGCTAAAAAGCCGTTTATCTTTGAAAAGGACGGTATACGCATAGGGTTTTATATGTGTGCAGAACATGAGTTTACCGTTGCCTTTTGTCATACAATGGGGGCCAATCCCTTTGATGTATTAGAAAGCTTTGATGATGTTGAAGCACTAAAGAAGACCTGTGATTATGTCATCGTTTTATATCATGGTGGGAAGGAATTTTATCGCTACCCATCACCAATGCTACAGAGATATTGCCGTAAATTTGTTGATAAAGGGGCAGACCTTGTCGTTTGTCAACATAGTCATTGTATAGGCTCTCGTGAAGATTATGGCAATGGGACTATTATTTATGGCCAAGGTAACTTTATCTTTAACTCCGAATCCTATATACATCATAAGGAGTTTGTAAAAGATTCCTTATTAATCCGTGTAGAGGCAACAAAGGATAGTTTTATTGTCTCTGAAGTGCCAATTCGTAGTACTGAAAGGGGTGCCCGTTTGGCTACTGAATCAGAAGCGTCTGAAACTATGGATTCATACAATCAGCGCAGTGAAGCTATTAACGATCCTCATTTCGTAGTACAAGCATATAAGGATTTTGCTGATACACATGTAAAGCGATATTTGCGTGAATTTTTAGGTAGATCCTTTATTATCCGCGCAATAAATGGATTATTTGGACGAAAATTAATGCAACTCATTTTAGGCAAAACAAGTTATTTAGCAATTCAAAACTACTTAGAATGTGAAGCTCACCATGAATTATTCTTGCGGGGCATTAAGAATATCAATAAAAAATAATGGATACAAAAATAGTAGCTGCTGCTAAATGGTCTGTCATAACAGAGGTTTTAGCAAAGCTTATTACACCACTAACAAATATAATATTGGCCCATATGCTAGCGCCTACGGCATTTGGGATATTGGCAACAATTATGATGGTTATATCCTTTGCAGAAATGCTTGCTGATGCGGGATTCCAAAAATTTCTTGTACAGCATGAGTTTCAAAGTGATAAAGAAAAACAGGAGGCTACAGATGTAGCTTTTATTGCTAACTTAGTTCTTTCTTTACTCTTATGGGGGGCCATTATAGTCGGTCGTGATGAACTAGCTGTATTAGTTGGAAATGATGGCTTAGGCATACCGTTGGCCATAATGGGGGCCATGATTCCGCTATCTGCTTTTAGCAGTGTACAGATGGCACTATATCGACGGGATTTTAATTTCAAGTTTCTTTTAAATATTAGGCTCATAACAATTCTTACACCTATATTGATATCTATACCAATGGCGCTTATGGGATACGATTACTGGTCTTTGATCGCCGGTATGTTAGGAGCTCAATTATTTACGGCTTTGGCCTTATTGAAGAGTAGGAAAAATCAAATCCATCTGTTCTTTAGTTCTCGAGTCTTTATGAACATGTTCAGCTATAGTGCATGGTCATTGGCTGAAGCATTTTCTATTTGGCTTACTGCATGGGTGGATACCTTCATTATTAGTCGCTTTTTGGATGCCTATTATTTAGGGATATACAAAATGCCTATGGCTATTGTTACAACTGTTATGGCCATGGCTACTTCATCTTTAGCGCCTGTATTATTTGCCGCTTTAAGTCGAGTTCAACAGGATGAACAGGCATTTTCAAATACATTCTTTACCTTCCAACGCTATATGGCTCTATTCTTAGTGCCTATAGGGGTGGGATTGTTTGTATTCCAAGATTTTGTTGTGAATCTATTGCTGGGACCACAATGGAAATTGGCAGGTATCGTATTAGGTTCTTGGGCATTAAGCTCAGCTATTATGACTGTTACGGCTAATCTCATTTCCGAAATATTTCGTGCAAAAGGAGTTCCTAATTTATCATTCTGGACTCAAATATTACATTTAGTTGTATTAATACCAGTCATTTATATTTGTATTCAGTATGACTTTAGTACATTTGTCTATGCTCGCTCAATAGTACGCATGGAAATGTTAATGGTTGCTATGATTTTCTTAGCATTATTTATACATATGAGTGCTCTCCGGGTGATTACTAATATAGGTGTATATCTAATTACCGCATCTATTGTTGGCGCTATTGCGTATAGTGTTTTACATATATATGATGCGGTGTGGTGGACTATAGCTTGTATGATGTTATGCGTAGTACTATATGTGGTTATTTTATGTATCATTCCATCTGAGCGTGCCATTATTACTTCTGGCGTTAATAAAGTGTTACGTAAAGTAAGACGCTCATAATTAACAGAACTATGAAAGGAGTACATATGCTTTCAAAAAATGTAGATTTAAACAATACGGTGATCCTAGTAACGGGAGCCGCTGGATTTGTAGGGGCCAATCTTGTTATGTCCCTTTTATCTGAAGCAGAAGGAACTCAAATTATCGGCATAGATTCTGTTAATGATTACTATGACGTGGCTTTAAAGGAGTATCGTTTGCAACAAATTGATGAGATGAGCAAAGATAATAAAAATACGTGGATCTTTAAAAAAGGTAATATTGCAGATAAAGCTTTTATTGAAGAAATCTTTTCTACTTATAAACCACGTCTTGTTGTTAACTTAGCAGCACAGGCTGGTGTTCGTTACTCTATTACAAATCCAGATGCTTATATCGAGTCTAATATTATTGGGTTCTACAATATATTAGAGGCTTGTCGTCATTCTTATGATAATGGAGAAAGTGGAGTAGAGCATTTGGTTTATGCATCATCTTCTTCTGTGTATGGTGCGAATAAACAAATCCCATACTCTACAGATCATAAAGTAGATAACCCAGTTTCTCTGTATGCGGCTACTAAAAAATCAAATGAGTTATTGGCTTATTCGTATGCCAAGTTATATAACATTCCTAGTACAGGGCTTCGTTTCTTCACTGTGTACGGTCCAGCAGGGCGTCCGGATATGGCGTACTTTGGCTTTACTAATACGTTGCGGAACGGTGGCACTATAAAAATCTTTAACTATGGTAACTGTAAACGTGACTTTACCTATATCGATGATATAGTAGAGGGCGTATCTAAGGTCATGTGTGCGGCTCCAGAACGTCGCAACGGTGCCGATGGTTTACCGGTTCCTCCGTATGCTATTTATAATATTGGTAATAGTCATCCTGAAAATTTACTTGATTTTGTGCGTATTCTTTCAGAGGAATTAGTTGCTGCTGGCGTATTACCAGAGGATTATAATTTTGAAGACCATAAAGAATTAGTGGCGATGCAACCAGGCGATGTACCTGTTACCTATGCAGATACAAGTGCTCTAGAAGAAGATTTTGGATTCAAGCCAAATACATCTTTACGTGAAGGATTACGGAAATTTGCTATATGGTATAAAGAGTTTTACATGACGGAGGGCAAATAAATGAAGATTGCAATTGCTGGTACAGGCTATGTAGGCCTTTCAAACGGTGTTTTATTAGCACAACATAATGAAGTGGTGGCCCTCGATATTATCCCTGAAAAGGTTGAAATGCTAAATCGTAAAGAGTCACCTATTGTAGATGCAGAATTGCAAGAGTACTTGGCTACTAAAAAATTAAACTATAAAGCTACCTTAGATCCTGTAGAGGCTTTTACAGGTGCTGAGTATGTTATTATTTCAACGCCTACTAACTACGACCCTCAAAAGAACTTCTTTGATACCTCTTCTGTAGAACAAGTTATTAAAACAGTATTAGATATTAATCCAGATGCTGTTATGATTATTAAGTCAACTGTACCAGTTGGGTATACAGTTCAAATGCGTAAGGAATTTAATACAGAGAACTTGATTTTCTCTCCAGAGTTCTTACGTGAAGGCAAAGCTTTATATGATAATTTACATCCTTCCCGTATTGTAGTAGGGGAAGACTCTGAACGGGCCCGCCGTTTTGGACAACTCTTAGCTGATGGTGCTATTAAGGAACATGTACCTCAATTATATACAGATTCTACGGAAGCAGAAGCGATTAAATTATTTGCTAATACGTATTTGGCATTGCGCGTTGCATACTTTAATGAGTTAGATTCTTATGCTGAGGTTCGTGGCCTTAATACAAGCCAAATTATTAATGGCGTTTGTTTAGATCCTCGTATTGGAGACTTCTATAATAATCCATCCTTTGGTTATGGTGGGTATTGTTTACCAAAAGATACTAAACAGTTGCTTGTTAATTATACTAATGTACCTGAGAATTTAATACAAGCCATTGTGGAAAGCAACCGTACTCGCAAGGACTTCATTGCCGATCAGGTGCTTCATAAAGCTGGCTACTATGATTATTATAATCGGGATGACTATAATTCTGTAGAAGAGAAACGTTGCGTAGTGGGTGTTTATCGTTTAACGATGAAATCGAATTCAGATAACTTTCGTCAATCTAGCATCCAAGGTGTAATGAAGCGTATCAAAGCAAAAGGAGCAGAAGTGATAATCTATGAGCCGACCTTAGAGGATGGTAGCACATTTTTGAGTAGTAAGGTGGTGAATGACTTTACGAAGTTTATGGAACAAAGTCAGGTGATTATAGCGAATCGATATGATACTTGTTTGGATGAAATGAAGGAGAAAGTTTATACAAGGGATATTTTTAGCAGAGATTAAATAAGTATTTTTTAGATTAAATATTGATTCTGATTTATAAACAAGATGGAGAATAATCCTTCTGGTAATAAACGTATTGCTAAAAATACATTGTTGCTTTATTTTCGAATGCTGTTGACCATTTTAGTAGGGCTTTATACTAGCCGTGTAGTGCTCAATACACTGGGAATAAGCGATTATGGTGTTTATAATATTGTTGGTGGTGTTGTGACCATGCTTGCTTTTTTGAATTCAGCAATGGTAGCAGCTTCCCAACGCTTTATTTCATTTGA
>OGJV01001376.1_pt1 | contig 10110 bp, 8 predicted proteins | sample 1572271 | NCBI WGS metagenome assembly OGJV01 (sample SAMEA2582107, study PRJEB24529) | metagenome | biome: Human gut stool | place: China | collected 2011
GTTTGTTTACGTGGTCGGCACGACGGTTCTGATAGTCGAGGTAGTAAGCATGTTCCCATACGTCAAATCCCAGTAACGGTTTCAGTCCCGCGCGTACCGGATTGCTTCCGTTGGGTTCTTTGGTGATGTGCAGCTTTCCGTCTTTGTCAAAAATAATCCCGGATATTTTCATGTGATCTCTCTGTCCTTTCTCTTGCAGAACGTAATGCTGCGCTTCGATAACAGCAGACAGTTACATTCTAAAAGAATGTGAGCCAGTACGAACAGGGCGCATTCAGGACATTTTTATACGCAATCACGCCATGATTGCAATTGCTCTTAAAAAGTGTGCATGCTATGATTTTAAAAGAAAGCAACCGGAGAATCAAGCGTTTGAAAAAGAACCACCAGTCATGTGTGCAATGCATGACTGGTGGTCTCCTTTATACAGTAACGGTCAGCTGCTTTCTTCCGTCCACATGCGGGAGAAGCAGCTTTTGGTTTTTCGTGATGGTGATCTCATACCGGCAGCCGCGGAACACGCGGGTGACCTTTGCCGGGAGCAGCTGCTCCGGCAGACAGGGGTCGATCTCGAGGCCGTCCCACGTTGGGCGGATGCCCAAAATGTACTGCGTCGCGGCCAGATACATCCACGCCGCAGTGCCGGTCAGCCACGAGACGTTGGCAAGGCCGAATTTGTCGCTCTCCGGGCCGAAGATATTCGACGAATAGACATACGGCTCCGCCTTATAGCGCTCCGCGCCTGCCGTTTTCTGCGCGATCATCGGCAGAAGCTGATGATAATACTTCCATGCGTTCTCCGGACGCCCCAGCATACATTCTGCGATAATTGCCCATGTATTCGCGTGGCAGAAGACGCTGCCGTTTTCGCCGCAGCCCTTGTTGTAGCAGGTCAGGTTTTCTTCCTTCGTCGGGTAGTCCGTCGTCATGGCCGGATGAATTTTCTTGATGCCGAGGCCGGTATCCAAGTATTCTTTCACGCTGTCCATGGCCTGTATTTGCTGCTCCTGCGTGCCGAGGCCGCTCAGGACGGCCCAGCTCTGTGTGTTGAGCCAGATCTTTGCCTGCGGCTCAGACTCCGAGCCGATAAAGCGGCCCTCGTCCGTGATGCAGCGGCGGAACCACGCGCCATCCCACGCAAGCGTGCGGCAAAGCGCCTGCTGGCGGGCATAGAGCGCTTTGCATTCCTCTGCAAATTCCGGTTCGCCCTTGCGCTCGGCCAGTTCCTGCATCATGCGCAGCGCGACGGCAAACTGCATCCCCGTCCAGATGCTCTCGCCCTTCCCCTTGCGGCAGACCTTATAGAGCATATCGTTCCAGTCGGAGCTGAGCATCAGCGGGAAGCCGTGCGCGCCCATGTTCTGCGTGGTGAAGCGGATGGACTGTTTGATGTGCTCCCAGATCGTGCCGCTGCCGCCGTCGAAATACGGGGCCTGCGTGTCGAGGTACGAAATGCTTCCCTCCTCCAGCGCAATGTGATAGGCGTCCATGACCAGCCAGAGGTGGTTGTCCGAGTGGACGCGCGTGACCGGCTCCCAGCCCTCGGTGGGGAAGAAATAGTGGTTGCAGTGGCCGTCCTGATACTGCTGGGTCAGAAGAAGCTCGAATTTTTCCTTCGCCCGGTCAAGCTGCAAGGGGATCATGGCCAGCACGTCCTGCGCGGTGTCGCGCACGCCCACGCCGCGGAACGTACCGGTGGCGTAGTAGCTGATATTCCGGGAGAAGCGGAAGTTCCGCTCCATCTGGTAGGGATTCCAGATGTTGATCATCGTCTCCGCGTCCTTGTCCGGGAGGCTGCACTGGAAGCCGGAGAAGAAATCCTCCCATGTTGCCGCCAGCTTCTGCATGGACGCGGTGAAAAAGTCAGGGGCTTTGCAGGCGGCAAGGGACTTGGAAATCTCGCTCTCCGTCATCTCCGTGCCGAGATAGATATTGACCGACTTCGTTTCCCCGGCGCGGAGCGTCAGCGGCAGCTCCAGCGCGAAGCACGGATCGCCGCCGAAGAGTGTGGAGTTTTGCAGGTGTTCGTGTTCGAGTCCAATCGGCGCTTCCTCGCTGCGGTAGCTGCCGATGAAGGCATCACGGTCGCAGTCAAACCCGGCGGCAGGCGCGTCGCTTGCGAAGTACACAAGCGGCGTCTCGTCGGGCTTCGGCTGAGTTTCCACGCCGTAGTGATAGATCAGCACACCGTCCTTCTCGTAGACAGACAGCTGGTGCTTGTTGTAGCACTGCCATTGCAGCTCGCGCATGAATTCCATCATGCCAAGCTCGACGTAGGGGTAAATCGTCACATCCCGGTCACAGTCGGAGCGCAGCTCCAGATGCCAGAGCATGACGTTTTTCAGCGGGCTGACCAGATACGTCGCCTCGGCGTGCAGGCCGTCACGCTCCGCTGAGAAGCGGGTGTAGCCCATGCCGTGCGCGGCCTCCCATTTCTCAGGCTTACATGCGCACGGTTCGCTCGTCGGGCACCAGACGGCATCGCCGTCCTTGATGTAGGTGTAGAAGCCGCTGCGGTCGGTCGGCAGGTGGAAGAAGCGGTAGTGGTTGATGCGCCAGATCTGCGGTGAACGGTACCACGCAACGCCGCCGCCCGCCTGCGAGATCATCGCGTGGAGCGTCCCGTTGGACAGATAATTCATCCACGGGGTCGGCATATTGTACCGGGACAGCACAATTTCCCGATTCTGATTCTCAAAACGGTATGGGTTCATTTGTCCGTCTCCGTTCTTTTTTGTGCCAGCAGCCACTGCAGGAGCATTTCATCATACGCATACGTCCATGCGTCATGGCCGCAGTCTCCAAAAACCGTCAGCCTTGCATTGCCGCCCGCACGCTGTATTGCCTTGACCATATCGACCGTCTCCGTCAGGGGTACGACATCGTCCAGCGCACCATGAAACGCCCAGACCGGCATAGTCAATACCTCTGCGTTCCACGGCATTCCGCCGCCGCAGCAAGGCGCGATAGCCGCGAACAGCTCCGGCGCCGCCATCGCAAGGAACCATGTGCCGTATCCGCCCATGCTGAGTCCTGTCAGCGTGACCCGATCCGGGTCGCAGGCGTATGCTTCGATCATGCGGCAAACGAACCGCTTCAGTTCCGGAAGCATCGCCACCCAAAAGGACCCTTCCGGGCAGCGCGGTTCGATCAGCACGCAGTCTTCTTCCCGCGTTTCTGTCAGGATGTTCGCCAGTCCATGAATCTCCGCCTTCTCCAGATCCTCACCACCGCCGCGTTCACCTGCGCCGTGCAGCTGGATAATCATTGGAAGACCTGCGTGCATCCGCTCCGGCATCCGGACGGCATAGGCAAAGCCCGCATCTGTCAACCGATGATATTGTACGTTCATTTTGTATCCTCCGCCCTGTCTCAAATGACATTTGCCGACGCGATCTCATGCCAGAAAATTGCCCGTGTCGCCTGTCCGTCGGCTTTTTCCTCGCAGCAGCAGTCGAGAACCGGCTCCTCCAGCTCCTCGATCCGGTCGAGCCGTCCTTCCGCATAGGCCAGCAGCCGGTCTCTGCAATGCAGCAGTCGCTGGCGCTGGCCGCCGATGCGAAGATCAACCACGTCAAAGCCCTGCGGCTTGTTTTCGTGCATCCACTGCTGCTCATAGGCCGCATAAAACGCGTCCAGCCGTTCGAGCGCCGCGTCATAATCGGTGCAGAGCGCCTTCGCGGCTTTTTTATCGCCGGACAGATACGCCGCCCTTGTGCGGATGCCAAGGTCTGCTTTCACACTCAAAAATGCGCAGAGCGCCCGCAGGGAGCGGAACAGGTAGCCGTATTCGGCGTGATCCGCATACACGGCCAGCCTCGCGGCGCAGTCCGCATAACCAGCCGCGTCGCCCGACTTCACGCGGTTGTCGAACTGGCCCATGAACGGGTCACAGTAGAGCAGATATTTCTCCGGGTTATAAATCGCCTCAGCGGAATCGTTCTGCGTCCCGATCAGGTCGAGCGCGCGGAAATCCTCAAACGGAATGCCGAATTCCCGTTCGAAATTCGCGTGAATGGTTTCCACATCGTCAATGTCCTGCGCCATCTGCGAGACGGTAAACAGCGCCGGAAGCACAGCAAATTTGGAGCATTCCGCGCCGTTGTCGCCCCACATGGTCATGACGACATTTTCAACGCCCTTTGCGTGGCAGGCTTTCATTGCCTCGCGCATAGTCGCGATGCTGAACGTGTTGTGCGGCGCAAAGCCCGCCCATGTCCAAAGTCCGCCCGCGAACCACGAACCGCTTTTGATTGCGTTGTGGGCGTCAATATTTCTCTCATAGCTCTGCCGGTCGCGGCTAAAATAATCCCAGTACACCAGGTGAATATTCTCCGGCACCAGCTGTCTGACTTCCTCCGGAATTTCGCCGAGCTCCGGGTTTTGATTGAAATTGGTAAAGTAATCCCCGCCCGCCAGACGGAAGAACATATCGCCCCACATCAGAAGCTCGAAGCCATATTTTTTCGCCATTTCTGACACCCTGCGCAGATGTTCCATCAGGATGCTGAAGCGATCGCGGTAGCCGTGCAGCGTCAGATATTTGCCAAGGCCGAGCAGATCCGCTTCGTCCATGCCGATGTTTACAATATTGGTGCGCAGACATTCGCGCAGCGTGCGGAACATTCCATCGACCAGCGCATAGGTGCGCTCGTCGCCGGTCAGCAGGATATCGGCGGCGTCGTGAATTTCCCGGTAGACCGGCCAGTGAAACAGGGCGTTGACATGGGCAAGCGTCTGGATGCACGGGATGACCTGCATCCCGTGCGCTGCCGCATACGCATCGATCTGTTTTAATTCCGCCTTGCTGTACCGTCCGCGCAGATGGCCGAAATAGGGCTGGCCGTCCACCTCATAGGTGTCCTCCATATAAAGATGCAGCGTATTGCAGCCGAGCTTCGCGGTCAGATCGACCCAGCGCTTGACGCTTTCCGCCGTCATAACGGCGTTTCGTGAGCAGTCGAGCATTGTGCCGAAAGTCTTGAAAGTATGTTCCATTTCTTTATCCTTTCCAGTCCGGTCAATAGTCAAACACGCGGTCTTCTCCCGCGCCAAAGCGCAGCAGATAGATGCGCCGCTGATTCGGCTTCAGGAGCAGCACGTCCCATAAATCTTCTGTTTCCGCGCCCAAGCCCCGCTCCGTGCATTTCCGGACGTTCGGAAACAGCGATTTTATCGGCTGCGGGCGGACTGAGTCGATCAGGAAATATGGGATGTGACAGAACGTAGTTTCGTAATCGCAGGCGTAGTGCCCTGCAAACCAACCACCGATGCGGATACCGTGCTTTTGCGCCTGCCGCAGCAGCATCATGGCCGGCTCAGAGGCGTATTCCATATAGTTCCATGGGTCAGTACCCGTTTCAAAACGCGACTTTGGCAGCGCGTGCGAAAACAGGAATATCGCCCATCCCTCAGGAAGCTGGAGCGCCTCTGTTTTGAGCCACGCAAGCTGCTCCACGCCGTATTGACAGCTTTTTTCAAAAAGCTCCTCCTGCTCGTCGATCTGCGAGGCATAGGACGAGAGGATGATCAGCCGCACCTTGCGCTCAGTAAAATCCACATAATAGTTGGGCTTGTCCGGCGGCCGGGGCAGATCAGGGCACTGCTCCAGATACGCCGTTTCTTCATACCAGCGCTCGTCTGTAACAATGCCCGTCACGATTTGGCCGACATAGCGCTCATTGCGAAAGCCATCGTCGTCGCCGCAGGCAATGTAGAGCTTGCCGGAAGCTGTTGCATTCTGAAACCGCGCCAGCTCCTGCGAGAGTACAAAGCGGGACGCATTTTCGGGGATGCTGCCGTTTAAAATATCGCCAAGGTGGATGACACCGTCAAAATGCGTCTGCGCATCGACCGCGCGGATGTTTTCGTCCGTATGATCCGCGAAATCCGACACAGCCGTTCCCGCAAGCAGCGCGAAGCAGAGATCGTCCGGCTCCCGGAGTGCATGGAGCTTTTCTGTCAGCGACCGGCAATTGTCCGCAAAATGTGGTTCCATATGGATGCCTCCATCTATATTTAATAATGAACGATTCTGTCTTCGCCAGCGCCGAAGCGTTTTAGATAGACCCGGCGTTCACTCTTTTTCAGAACGAGCGCATCCCAGAGATCTTCGCTCGGCGTGCCCAGCTCTCTCTCCCAGAAGCGCACGTCGTCATCAAACAGCTGCGGGTCGTATGCGGTCTGTGACGCGGTAATGACAAATGGGATCCCGAAAAGCGTCTTAATCCGATCCCCGTGATAGTGGCCGATGAACCATCCAGCCACGTCGAAGCCGTACTGCTTTCGGCACTGCTCCAATGCACGAAAGATCTGATTGCCGTTGACGATGTCGTTCTTTTCGAGTGCAGTTTTCTCATCGAACAGCAATGCAGAAAACAGCGCGTCATGCGAGAATAGCATCACCGTCCAGTCCGCCGGCAAAACCAGCACCTCGTTTTGCAGCCACTGGATTTGTTCTTCCTCGTATCCGAAGATCATGACCGGTTCGCCGCCGCGGTGTTCATAAAAATACGAGCACAGGAACACAAGGCGAACCTTTTCCTTCGCAATATCTACATAGTAATATGGCTTCTGCGCCGGACGGCGGACGTTCTGCTCCGCGTCCAGAAAGCCGATGGCCTCCGGCCAGAGCCGCGCGGAATACGGCCCGCTGCATGCGTCGTGATTGCCCTGCACCGGGAAGAAGCGTCCGCTCGAAACAGTGGGCCGGAACAGCGCGAGCTGCTGCCACAGCAGAAGCTTTGCGTACCGTCTGCCGATCTCACCGGCGAGGAAATCACCCAGATGGATGCAGCAGTCAAAATGTACCGCCTGATCGACTGCGGAGATGTTCTCAATGGTAGCCGGGACGGAATTGTCCAGATGCGAGTCCGCAACCAGCGCAATGTTTAAATCCCCATTGCAGGACAGCACGTCCTGGATTGTATGTGCTGCTTCGTATTCATAGCATTGATTGATCATATCGAATCCCTCAACAAGGCCGGATCGGCGGCAATTGTGCACGCCGTATCCATTTCTCACATTTCAGCCGGTATTTTTGTATCAATTAAACGATAGCACGTCATTTATCGACCTGTCAAATGGGCATAGTGCCAAAAAAGGGTCTGTTTGCGCCATGACAATTATGTGTTGTTTTTTATGAGATATTTTGTGTATGAATTGGCAATCATGCGCAATGTTTGTAAGTCGGAGCATACATATTACTATTGTCTCATGTGTGTCTATGCGCGGTTAGGTTTGACGCTTACGTTCCTGCGAAGCTCTATCCTTATGTAAAAAGCAAGACGCAAACTCAAATGCATGAGTTTGCGTCTTGCTTTTGCCCGTACCGACTGCACCCCTATGACACATTGTGTACCTATGGGGCGAAACAGTTGAAACTTCTGGGCTTTTCGCAGCTGCATCTTTTTTGGTGCAGCTTGATGTGTGATTCGAACACTATGGATCAACTACCAAATTAGAAAACAAAATCACAACCCAGCGACAGCGGTTGTGATTTTGAACGAAGAAAGACCTTTGCTGTCGAGGTGAACGCGCTTGCGCGGTCACCTGACAACCAAAGGTCATTTCTGAGTGGAGCAGGGTACGGGAGTCGAACCCGCCTCCGCGGCTTGGGAAGCCGCTGTACTACCGATGTACGAACCCTGCCTGTTTGATGCGCTGATATCATAGCATCTTTTCTTCAAAAATGCAACCGTTTTCTGGCGAAATCTGAAAACCGGTGTTCCGGTGCAGGGTTCTATGTGTTTTTCGAAAGCTCCGGGCTTAATATCCGGACGGGTTCCGGGTCTGCCAGCGCCAGCTGTCGCGGCACATATCGGCAAGCGTTTTCTTTGCCTCCCAGCCAAGGATCTGCTTTGCCTTGGCGGGGTCTGCGTAGACCGTGGCCAGATCGCCTGCGCGGCGCGGGCCGATGACGTAGGGGACGGGAACATTGTTGACCTCGGAGAAGGTGTGCACCATTTCCAGCACGCTGACGCCGCGGCCGGTGCCGAGGTTGAAGACCTCGCAGCCGGTGTGCGCCTGCGCATAGCGGATCGCGCACAGATGGCCCTCGGCCAGATCGACGACGTGGATATAATCGCGCACGCCGGTGCCGTCCGGGGTGTCGTAGTCGTCGCCGAAGACGGTCAGCCTTTCGCGGCGGCCGATGGCGACCTGCGTGATGTAGGGCATCAGATTGTTCGGAATGCCGTTCGGGTTTTCTCCGATCAGGCCGGATTCGTGCGCGCCAATGGGGTTAAAGTAGCGGAGCAGCACGACGGAAAGCGCCGGATCGGCCCTGCAGGCACCCTTCAGGATCTCCTCGATCATGAACTTCGTCCAGCCGTAGGGATTGGAGCAGCCGCCGGTCTGCGCCGTCTCATACAGTGGCGCAGGCTGGTCGCCGTAGACCGTGGCCGAGGACGAGAAGACGAACTGATGGCAGTTATGCTCGCGCATGACCTCCAGAACGGTCAGCGTGGAGTCCAGATTGTTGCGGTAATAAAGCAGCGGCTTTTCAACGGATTCGCCGACGGCCTTGAGTCCGGCAAAGTGGATGACGCCGGTGATGTCGTAGTCGGAAAAAAGCCTGTCCATCGCGGCCCTGTCGCAGCAGTCTGCCTCGACGAAGACCGGGCGCTTGCCGGTGATGCGCTCGATGCGGTCAATGACCTTCGGAGAACTGTTGTACAGATTATCAACAATGACGATATCCTGTCCCGCGTTCAGCAGGGAAACGGCGGTGTGGCTGCCGATGAACCCGGCGCCGCCGGTCAAAAGAATGGACATATGAAGCCCTCCTGTATCCGAAATTTCATTGGCAGTATAGCACGCGGCGGAAAAAAGTGCAAGGCAAAAGCGCAGATTCCGTGCAGAAACAGACAATATGATAAATTGTAAGCAAAATATGATAAATGCGCGCGGAGGCCGTCCGCAGCGATTCCGGCGAAAAACGCAAAATGCCCCTTCCAAATGGGGAAAAGTTTTGGTATAATAACTAATACCCCATAAAAGAAGGGATGAGGATATGGCGAAGCTGTACTTTAAATACGGCGCAATGGGCTCGAGCAAAACGGCGACGGCGCTCATTACCAAATATAATTACGAAGAGCGCGGGATGCGCGTCTGGCTCATCAAGCCTGCCGCCGACCGGCGCGACGGAGAATTCACGCTGCGTTCGCGCATCGGCCTGACGGCGCAGTGCGAGGCGATCGGCCCGGAGTGCGACCTGCGCGAACAATACGCCGCGCACGGCAGGGCGGACGTGATCATTGTCGATGAATGTCAGTTCCTGACCGGGCAGCAGATTGATCAGCTGCGGGAGCTTGTCGACCGCGAGAACCTGCCCGTTCTGTGCTTCGGCCTGCGGACGGATTTCCAGACGAAGCTCTTCCCCGGCAGCCGGAGGCTGTTTGAGCTGGCCGACTCCATTACCGAGATCAAAACCATCTGCGACTGCGGCCGCAAGGCGACCACGAACGCCCGCATCAGCCCCGACGGCTATGTCGTCACCGAGGGCGATCAGGTCTTCCTGGGCGGCAACGACAGTTATATCGCCATGTGCCATAAATGCTATCAGGACTATATCAACGAACACAGAAAGGTGGAACTTCTCCATGGAACTGAACGAGATCCTCAGTAAAGTCGATCACACCCTCCTCGCCCAGACGGCGACCTGGGCCGAGATCAAGGCCATCTGCGACGACGGCATGAAGTATCATACCGCGTCCGTCTGCATCCCCGCTTCCTATGTGAAGCAGGCGAAGGACTACGTCGGAGACAAGCTGCCCATCTGCACCGTCATCGGCTTCCCGAACGGCTACGACACGACGAAGGCCAAGTGCCTCGAAGCGCTCGACGCGGTCCAGAACGGCGCGGACGAGGTCGATATGGTCATCAACATCGGCTGGGTCAAGGATCAGCGCTGGGACGATCTGCTCGAAGAGATCAAGGCCGTCAAGCAGCACTGCGAGGGCAAGCTCCTGAAGGTCATCATCGAGACGTGCCTGCTGACGGACGACGAGAAGATCAAGATGTGCGAAATCGTCTCCGATTCCGGCGCGGACTACATCAAGACCTCCACCGGCTTCGGTGGGGGCGGCGCCACCCGTGAGGACGTGGCCC
>OGJV01001378.1_pt1 | contig 10106 bp, 10 predicted proteins | sample 1572271 | NCBI WGS metagenome assembly OGJV01 (sample SAMEA2582107, study PRJEB24529) | metagenome | biome: Human gut stool | place: China | collected 2011
CCGCAGGGCTTCTCGGCCCCGGCGCGAAGCGGGCCGCCGCACAGTATCCGGAAAAGGCCGCCGCCATCCGTGCCGCGCTTCAGACCATCACGCAGGCAGAGGAAGACCGCACGGCTTATTCCGAAGCGCCCGCCAACGCGTTTGGAGAACTGATGGCGGAGCTGTTTACAGTGAAAGCAGATCGCTGGACGCCGGTTCTGCGGCAGTTTGGCCGGAGTCTCGGCAAGCTGATCTATTTTATGGACGCGGCCTGCGATCTGGAAGAGGATCGGAAAAAGGGCCAGTATAACCCGCTGGCGCTGCTGGGCGTACAGTGCGGCGCGGACTTCCGCCCGCAGCTGACGCTTCTGGCAGGCGACGCGGCGGAGGCATTTGAAGGCCTGCCCATTGTGCAGGACGCAGCTTTGCTGCGCAATATCCTATATTCCGGCGTCTGGACGCGCTTTGAAGCAGCGTTCCGGACGAAGCAGGAGGAACCAACATGATCGACGATCCCTACAGCGTGCTCGGCCTGACGCCGGACGCGAGCGATGAGGAAGTCAAGCGCGCCTACCGCGCGCTGGCGAAGAAATACCACCCGGACATGAATCCGGGCGACCAGCACGCGGCGGAGATGATGAACCGCATTAACGCCGCCTATGACCAGATCAAAAACCCGCAGCCGCGCATAAATACGCAGCAGCGAAGCTATCAGGCAGACCCCTTTGCGGGCTGGTACCGGCAGAGCTATCAGGGCGCGTGGTCGGAGGCCGACCCGATGGAGTCCGCGCGGCGGTACATCTTTGTGCAGGAATACGAGCGGGCGCTGCGGACGCTGAACGCCGTGCCCGAATCGCAGCGCACGGCGCAGTGGTATTATCTCGCCGCCGTCGCGAATACGAACCTCGGCAACCGCGTGCTCGGCTATGAGCAGATCACCAGAGCCTGCGCCATGGACCCGGCGAACGCGGAATACGCCGCCGCCCGCGACCAGATCGGCCGAAGCGGCACGGTCTACCACAGCCGTCAGTCCGGCTTCGGCTTCGACAACATCGACCTGAGCCGCGCCTGCTGCGGCATCTGCGCCGCAATGTCCTGCCTCTCCGGCCGCTGCCCGACCATCCTGTGGTGCTGAGAGAAAGGCTGTTCTTTTGTGGCGGGGTGTGCTATAATAAATTAAATGCCCATCAATGCAAGAACACTTTTCGGTTTTCTTGGCTCTTTCCCGCGAAATTTGAAGCAGCTCAATACTTCCGACGCTGTTCTTAAAGCCGTTGTAGGGGTTGATGCCGGTCACAGCCGTTCGCGGCGAAGGAGCGTTACGGATGTGGGTCTGCCGCTTGCCGGTACACATTGCCCCGGCAGGATGCACCGTTTTTTACGAAACTCCGCGGCGAATTCATAACTTCCCAACGGGCCGATGTGGGCATCGGCCCCTACAAGCGCATTGGGATGTCCCTACGGATTCGCCGTGGTTTTTTTAATAAATCCACGGCATCCCGCCGGGCGGAGCAAAGCCCCGCCCCTACCACGATTTCCGAAATAATTTGTGCGTTCAAGTCCATTAGTGCAAAACAAATCAACGCAATTGAGAATACCCCGGGACGGAAGCGCTGGCAGCGATCATTTTATGATCACGTTGTCCGAACCGAAAAAGAGTATTTGCAGATATGGACTTACATTGACAACAACCCATTAAAATGGGAATTAGATCGTTTCTACGAAAGTGAATGAGGCCGCTTATGAAAAAAGTCAGAATCACGGTCATGAAGATGGGGTGTTATCCCGATCTGATGGCGGAATATGAGAACCCGATGGAGCATCCTTGCGATATGGTGCTCGGGCAGGTGTTTGTGGCGGACGGGTGGAACCGGCCGGAGGGGCTTTGTCTGAGCGCGTGGGAGAGTATGTCGCCGTTTGTGCTGGCGCTGGCCAGCGGCGGGGAGAATCTCTATGCCGGGTGGATGAAAAATCCGCGCTCGGCCATGATCTCCTGCAACGACGGCTTCCGGCCCGTGAGCTTTTTATTGGAGACGCTCGACGCTTGACAGCTTTGCTATACTGAAAGCAGAATACAATACAGGAGGTTTTTCTCATAGGTAAAACACTTGTCGCTTATTTTTCGGCGTCCGGCGTAACGAAAAAGCTGGCGCAGACGCTGGCGGACGCCATCGGGGCCGATCTGTTTGCAATCGCGTGCCGATCTCAACTGGATGGACAAGCAGTCCCGCAGCACCATTGAGATGCAGAACCCCGCGTCCCGTCCTGAAATCGCAGGCACCTGCGCGAACATCGCGGACTACGACACGGTTTTTGTCGGCTTCCCCATCTGGTGGTATGTCGCGCCGACCATCGTCAACACGTTTCTGGAGAGCTGCGATCTGGCGGGCAAGACCGTCGTTCCGTTTGCCACCTCCGGCGGCAGCGGCATGGGCGGCACAAACAAGGCGCTCGCACCGAGCTGCACGGGCGCACGTCTGCTCGAAGGCAAGGTCTTCCGCAGCAGCACGAACGCGGACACCCTGCGCGAGTGGGTCAAGACGCTGAAATAAGACGCATATATAAAACCAGCCCCCGCTGCGGCGGAGGCTGGTTTTGCGTATGCTGCAATTTCTCTGGTTTGGTTGTAGGGGCAGTACGTTTTTGTATCGTTTCATAAAAAATAGGCTTCTGGATTATCAGGTGTTGCGGAAGCGTGCCAAGAAATCCTTTGTCTGCTGGTGCTGCGGGTCGCCAAAGATCGCTTCGGGGGAACCCTGTTCCAGGATCACACCCTCGTGCATGAACACGACGCGCTCGCTCACATCGCGGGCGAAGGCCATCTCATGCGTCACGACGAGCATGGTCATGCCCTCGTGCGCAAGGTCCTGCATGACGGAGAGCACCTCGCCGACCATTTCCGGGTCAAGCGCGCTTGTCGGCTCGTCGAACAGAAGCACCTCAGGGTTCATGGCAAGTGCACGTGCAATGGCGACACGCTGCTTCTGACCGCCGGAGAGCTGGTGGGGGTAGTGGTCGGCCCGGTCGCTGAGGCGCACCTGATCTCGCAGAGCCCGGCCCTCGGCCTCGATTTTCAAGGTACCGCATGGCCTGCTGCTCCGCCTCGGCCTTACTGCGGCCAAGCACCTTCATCTGACCCACCATGCAGTTTTTCAGAACCGTCATATTATTGAACAGATTAAACGACTGGAACACCATGCCGACGTGGGAGCGGTATTTTGCGGCGTTGACGCTTTTACCGGTGACATTTTCGCCGTGGTAGAGAATGTCGCCGCTCGTTGGCGTTTCGAGCAGATTCACGCAGCGCAGCAGCGTCGATTTGCCGGAGCCGGACGCGCCGATGATGGAGATCACGTCGCCTTTTTTGACATCAAAGTCGATATCGCGCAGGACTTCGTGCGTGCCAAAGGACTTGCTCAGGTGCCGGATCTCAAGAATATTGTCTGCCATATCAGCGATCCCCCCTGCTGCGTCCGAATTTAAGTTCCTGCTCCGTGCGCTCGCGGAACTCCTTGCTCTGCTCGTCATAGTTGCTGCCGCGCTTCGGGTGCGAATACGTGCCAGCGGTCATGGTGAGCGGATCCTCCTGCACAAGCTCATAGCTGTCAGAGCCGTCCATGAGCTTTTCAATCAGCCGCAGAATGCCGGATGCAATCAGCGTCATGGCCAGATAGCCTGCCATTTCAATGACGGCGGACGGGAAATACTTATTGTTGATGCCGACGATATAGCGGTGCGAGGCAAAGAACTCCGTAAAGCCGATGATGAACATGACGGAGGTATCTTTTACGTTGATGATATAGTTATTGCCGATCTGGGGCAGGATATTGCGGATGGCCTGCGGCAAAATGACGCTCGTCATGGTCTGGAAATGCGTCATGCCGATGGCCTTCGCGCCCTCAGTCTGGCCGGGGTCGATGGAGATAATGCCGCCGCGGACGGACTCGGCCATGTACGCGCCGGTATTGATCGAAACGATCAGGATGGACGCGGCCCAGATGTTATCGAAGCGCAGGGCATTATCCGTGAAATACGGCAGGGCGTAGAAAATGAACACGGCCTGCAGCATCATCGGCGTGCCGCGGAAAACCTCGACGTAGATGCGGATGATGACGCGGAGAATTTTCAGAAGGATACGCTTGGGCAGCGGATCGTTTTTGGCGCACGGGATGGTATTGAAAATGCCGCAGAGCAGGCCGATGATACAGCCGATCGCGGTCGCGGCCAGCGCAAGGCCGAGCGTGTTGAGCATACCGTTCAGGTACATCATGCGGTACTTTTCCCACAGAATCCCGATGTCCTGCATGAGCTTGGCGAGCTTATCCACGGAGTAGTCTCCTTTCACTTTTGATTTGCCCGCGCCGGAGGCGCGGGCAAACAGTTAAACCTCCGGCTGGATGCGGATGGCTTCGTCCATGAGCTGGTTGAAGTCGTCCTCCGTCATCTGGGAGAGAACCTTGTCAATGGCGTCCTTCAGGACCGTGTTGCCCTTGCGGACGGAGATGCCGATGTTGACGTTTTCAGCGCGCTCAGCCTCGGAGGCAAACTGGAAATCGCCGGGCGTGCCGGAGAAGTTCAGAATGACGAGGTTATCGTCCTGCGCGGCAGCGCCCATGGCGGTGGGCATATCGGTGCAGATGAAGTCGACCGCGCCGGTCTGCAGCTGCATGATCATGGCTGGAGCCGTCTCAGCGGGAGCCAGAAGCTCGGCGTTTTCGATCTGCGGCAGGCAGGAATCGTACCAGATCGTGCCGGACTGCGCGGTGCACTTGCCGCCCGCGAGGTCGGCAATGGAGGTCGCACTGGCATAGAGGCTGTCCTTCGTGGTGACGCAGACGATGGTGGCGTAGTAGTACGGGCCTGCCATGTCGACCTCCTGCATACGGTCGGCGGTCATGGACTGACCGGCAATGTTCGCGTCCATCGTGCCGGACTGCACAGCCGGGCAGAGGGAATCCCATGCGGAGGAGACGATCTCAAGCTGCCAGCCGTTGGCCTCGCAGATCTTCTGGGCGATCATAACGTCATAGCCGTTGGCGTAAGCGCCGGGAACGTTGGAAATGGGGACAGCGCCGTTGGAATCGTCCATCTGCGTCCAGTTATAGGGCGCGTAGGCGCATTCCATGCCGACGGTGAGAACGCCGTCTTCCACGCCGGTCACGGCTTCGGTATTCGTGTCTGCGGCGGCTTCAGCCGCTGCGGGGGTGGAGGCGGCGCAGGCCGCCATGCTCAGCAGCATCATGGCTGCCAGGACGAGGGCAAGGATTCTTTTCATTGTTTTCATTCACCTTTCGTTTTATTTTCCCAGACAGGCCCTACAGAAGCAGCAAAAAAGTGGGTCGCTTCTGTAAAGCGATCCACGGAATGAACAGAAAACGGTATCCCGCCCCTGCCGTATCCATCGATAGCGCTTCACAAAGCTTTTCTTTGTGACAGTCCGGCAGATCTTATCTGCCGAGCCAACACCGCATTTGCAGGCAACGCCTGCGGCATTTCGGCGGTCTCCCCTTTTCCGAACGGCCACTGCCTGTGCTTGCCGCCCGGTACTCTTGAAGCCCGCGCCTCTATCTGGAATGATTGTCTGGATTATAGCGTATCCGCACGCATTTGTAAAGCTGATTTTTCGTTAGAAAGCAAAAAATATTTTCTTATTTTTTGTATATTCTGCACGATACGGCGCACTGGCCGGTGAAAAATCAAATTTATGAAATTGATTTGCTTTTACAGGGATTCTTTGCTATACTATAGAAAACACATCATCAGGAGGTTCGAAGATCATTATGGCTGACGAAAAAACGATCCTGACCTATAAGGGGCGCCCCCTTATGCGCAAGGACAATCTTGTCTACTACGGCTCGATGGCCGATTCTCACATTGTCATGCTCCAGATCCTTGAGACGAAAAAGGTCGGCGAGGCCGACGTGGCCAGCAAGGTCTCCGTCGAGCTTCAGCTGACCGACCCGAATGTCCGCGCCCGCGACCGCATCGTCAAGAAAAGCGAGAAGGACGGGTTCTTTACCGCGCTCGACCTCGGCTCCGTGTGGCTGGCCCGCGCGCTGAAGGACGCAAAAAAATAATTATTGATCCGTGTTTAAACGAAAGGAAGCCGTGCATACTATCTGTGCGACTTCTTTTTCATTTTTCCATTCCTCATTGGCTCGTTTTCATGCGGGCCGGCCGTCGAAGCTTTGCTTCGGCGGTTATTTTTTACGCTTTGCGCACATACTACCGAAAAAAGCGGAAGGGAGCTGATCGCGATGCGCAAGGGCGCGCAGACGCTTGTGTTTGGATCGAAGCCGGTCATTTTGTCCCACGCGGCCATCGGCGGCAAAAAAGAAGGCGAGGGGCCGCTGGCGGCATATTTTGATTTTCTCGGAAAGGACGCGAAGCTGGGGCAGAAAACGTTTGAAAAGGCCGAGAGTAAATTACAGGAGCTGGCGCTGGACACGGCGAAGCGGAAGCTCGGCGTAAGCTATGAGGACATTGACGTGCTGTTCGCGGGAGATCTGCTGAACCAGTGCATTTCCTCGTCGTTTGCGGCGCGCGGCACGTCGATCCCGTTTCTGGGGCTTTACGGCGCGTGCTCGACCATGGCCGAATCGCTGCTTCTGGCGGCGGCGTTCGTCGATGCGGGCTTTGCGGACACGGCGGCAGCGCTTACCTCGTCGCATTTTGCCTCGGCGGAGCGGCAGTACCGCTTCCCGCTCGGCTACGGCGGCCAGCGCACGCCGACGGCCCAATGGACCGTGACTGGCTCCGGCTGCTGCATCGTGGGAAAAAGCGGCCACGGGCCGCGCATTGAGGCCGCGACCATCGGAAAAATTCAGGATTACGGCATCAAGGACGCCAACAATATGGGCGCTGCCATGGCCCCTGCCGCCATCGATACGCTGCAGGCACATTTCCGCGATCTGCGGCGGGTGCCGTCGGACTATGACCTGATCGTGACGGGCGATCTCGGTATGCTCGGCAGGACAATTGTGCTCGACCAGTTCCGGCGTATCGGCGTGGACCTCTCCCCGGTCTACAACGACTGCGGACTTCTCATTTTTGACACGAAATCGCAGGATGTGCACGCGGGCGGCTCCGGCTGCGGGTGCGGAGCGAGCGTTTTGTGCGGATATCTGCTGGACAGGCTCGAAAAGCGGGAGCTGCGGCGGCTTCTGTTCTGCGCGACGGGCGCGCTGCTTTCCCCCACGTCCAGCTGGCAGGGCGAATCGATCCCCGGCGTGTGCCACGCAGTCGCCATCACGGCGGAAGGAGTATAGCGTATGGACTATCTGAAGGCATTTCTGGTCGGAGGCGCGCTCTGTATGCTCGGCCAGCTTCTGATCGACAAAACGAGGCTCACGCCCGCACGGATCCTGGTGTGCTATGTGGTGCTGGGCGTGATTCTGGGCGGTGCGGGCGTCTATGACAAGCTCGTGGACTTTGCGGGCGCGGGCGCAACCGTCCCGCTGACGGGCTTCGGCAATACGCTTGCAAAGGGCGTGCGCGAGGCCGTGAAGGAGCAGGGCATCCTCGGCGCGCTCACAGGCGGCCTCAAGGCCTCGGCGGCCGGTATCGCGGCGGCGGTCTTTTTCGGCTTTCTTGCCGCGCTGCTCTGCAATCCGAAGGATAAATCCTGAAAAAGCGGACAAGCTATCCCTGCGGCTGCGCCGCAATTCATACTTTCAGGAGGCTCATCATGAGCAAGCAGAACAAAACGAACAAGACCGAATCGCAGAACACCTCGAACCAGACGCAAAATCAGGACTCGAAGAACTGCAAGTAACCAGAACGGGAGAACGCCGGTGCATGGCGTTCTCCCGTTTTTTATGTCCGTGCGTCCACAGGGATGTACGGCGCCTGGATGAGCATGGCGCGGTAGGCCGGGCGCATGATGCGGTTGCCGGTGGCAAGCTCTTCAAGGCGGTGCGCGCACCAGCCCGCGATGCGGGCCGTGGCGAACAGCGGCGTGTACAGATCCTCCGGGATCTCCAGCATGCTGTAGATGAGGCCGGAATAGAGGTCGACGTTCGCGCACATGGGGATCGACTGGTGCTTGCGCGCCATGATCTTCTCGATGCCGCGCGCTTCCACGCGCTCCATCAGCTCCAGATCACGGAGCCGCCCCTTGGCTCCGGCCAGCGACGCGGCGTATTTTTTGATGACGACGGCACGCGGGTCTGACATGGTATAGACCGCGTGGCCCAGACCGTAGATCTTGCCGGAGCGGTCGCCCGCCTCGCCGTCGAGAATGCGATCCAGATACGCGTCCAGCGACGCGTCGTCTGGAGCTTCGCCGACGTGCTCACGGATATCGCGGAACATCTGCATGACCTTGGCGTTCGCACCGCCGTGCAGCGGGCCCTTCAGCGAGCCGACTGCGCCCGCAATGGCGCTGTAGGTGTCGGTACCGGACGAAGTCATGGCGCGGCAGACGAAGGTGGAGTTGTTGCTGGAATGCTCGGCGTGGAGAATGAGCATGAGGTCGAGCAGATGCGCCTCCTCCAGCGTATAGCCCGCGTCGGGGCGGATCATGCGCAGGATGTTCTCGGCGACGGACAGCTCCGGCTCCGGATTGTGCAGGATGAGGGAGTCTCCGTCAAAATAATGCCGCTTGGCGGCAAAGGCGTTCGCCGCGATGAGCGGGAAGCGCGCGATGAGGCCGATGGACTGCCGCAGAACGTTGTCCAGCGCGGTATCGTCCGCGCGGTCGTCATAGGAATAGAGGGCGAGGACGCTGCGGGCCAGCTGGTTCATGATGTTGCGGCTGGGGGCCTTGAGGATCATGTCCTCGGTAAACCCGGATGGCATGGTGCGTGCGCGGGCCATGACGTCGTTGAAGCGCTGCTGCTGCGCCTGCGTGGGCAAAGAGCCGAGCAGCAGCAGATACGCGACCTCCTCATAGCCGAACGTGCCGCTTTTCCGATGGGCCTCGACAATATCCTCGACGCTGATGCCGCGGTAATAGAGCTTGCCGGGCATGGGAACGCGTTCGCCGTCCATCATATAATAGCCCTGCACGCTGCCGACCTTGCTGACGCCGATGAGCACGCCCGTGCCGTCCGCGTTGCGCAGGCCGCGCTTGATGCTCTGGTCTTCAAAATACTGCGCGGGGATGGCATACTGCTGCGCAATGTTTTCACTCAGATGGGCGATGTCGGTTTCAAGAAGCGTTGCCATGGTTCGGGACCTCCTGCGGATTTGTTGCCCATATTATATCGAAGCGGCAGCAAAAATGCAAGAGTGCGTTTTCGATTATGCAGAATATTTTTTGAATTTCTTAGAATTCGTAAGCAATGCGATGAGCTGTGCAATATGAATTTCTAAATCATGCATTCTTCACGCCTGCTTGATCTCCGGCATCCAGCGGAAGCACTTGTAATAGATCACGAACAGCACGGACGTGGTCAGCCACGTTGCGGGATAGCACAGGGCGATGGTCCAGTTATTCAAATGCGGGAACGTTACGAAAAACAGCAGCGCGAGCCGCAGCAGACACGTGCCGCCCAGCGTCAGGACAGTCGGCATCACACTCCGCCCGCAGCCGCGCATCGCGGAGGAAAGCACCTCCACACAGCAGAACGTCGGATAGAAAAAGGCCAGCATGGTGATAATCCGGCTGCCCTCGGCCATGACGTTCGTATCGTCGGTAAAGAACCGCACGGTCAGCCCCCGCGTCAGGAACAGCAGAGCGCTGAACAGCGCGGAAAAGCCGACATGCATCCACATGCCGGTACGGATGACGGAGGTAATGCGGTCAGGCTGCCGCGCGCCGTAATTCTGTCCGGCGAATGTCATGACCGTGATGCCGCTGGCGTTGGACCCGGGCCAGTAAAACCCGTCGAGCTTCCAGTAGATCGACCAGGCCGCCGCCGTGTCTGTGCCGAGCAGATTGATGGCCTTCTGGATGATAACATTCGCGACGCTGTACATGATGGTAGCCAGTCCCGCGGGCAAGCCAATAGCCGTCATGCGGCGCAGAAGCACGCTGTCAAAGCGCAGCTCCGACACATGCAGGCGGCAGTCGCCCGGAATACGCAGCAGCACCCAGATCACGAGCCCCGCGCAGATCAGCTGCGACAGGCTGGTCGCCATGTCCGCACCTGCCGTCCCCAGCCCGAAAACAGCGACGAACAGCA
>OGJV01001390.1_pt1 | contig 10029 bp, 11 predicted proteins | sample 1572271 | NCBI WGS metagenome assembly OGJV01 (sample SAMEA2582107, study PRJEB24529) | metagenome | biome: Human gut stool | place: China | collected 2011
TGTCGCCGGTGTATATCAAAATATTGCTTCTTTTGCATCGTTAATCGCTTCTCTCTTGACTCTGCCTGCGGCTATTGCCTCCAGTTCTGCAGCTGTCATTCTCGAGCGTTTTGGCTTCGCAACAGGCGCAATCAGTTTCTTGATTCCAGACCATTATGTTAGGTGCAATGAAACTGAAATTACATGGATTGGACAGGTGACCGATTTTCCAGACGTATATGCTACAATATCCGGAAGCAAGTACGTTCTTACAGAAGAAGGTTATGAATCCCAAATCTATACATCTGGTGATTTTTGGCCGACCTCCTCTTACACTAATCGAAACACCAACTTTGCGGTAAAGATCTATTGGACCGTTTTAGGCCAAGACACTTTGGAAATCGTCAGTTGGAGTTAAGTGTCATGCGTCCATATCTTTGCCTACAGCTTATTATTTCTCTGGCTTTGCTCCTATGTATTCTCTTGTCTGATTTTGGAATTCTATTTCAATCGTCAAACACAACTGCACGAATTCTCCTGCACATAAGTACTATTATTCTCATTGCTTCTACAGTGATCCAATTACACACAAGAAAATAAACACAAAATGCAAGTGTCGGTTGAACGCAGGCACTTGCATTTTGTATTCAAATGGTTCAGCACTCAATTTCTCTTAAACATTCTGCCACTTCAACTTTGCGCTTGTTCATAATGAACTATCGTCTCACGTTTGTCAGATAACTGTTGCTTGATCGTTCTCGCATGGAGAGCTTGGGCCGCGGCTAGAGAGGCATGGTCCATGTCAGACTTTCTGGATACCGCGCAGGCGCACCCGGACATTTCTTCCGTCTTTTCGCAGAACGATGGTATGTCTATGCTCCAGCTGCTGCTTCTCTATGCGCCGGATGCCTTTATAGACTATGACGCGGCACAGGCAAGCTTCGATTCTCCAGAGTTTCTCTGCCTGCTGGAACTTGCCAAGCGCCAGACACAGCCGGAGGCGGAATCGCCGCACGAAGCCGCGGCGGCTGGCTGCCGGTACAGTCAGATTTTGAGAAAAAGACGGCGGCCATGACGGATACTGATGCACAGCGGCTTCTGCGTGAATTACAGGCGGAGGCCGTGTCCGTGTTCGAGTACGATGCCGCCGTTTCCGGCATCCTTGCCGACGAGCTGCCGTATTATTTCGCGGAGGAGCAGTCCGCCGGACAGATCGCAGACCGCATCCAGCGCCGCGTTCAGCTGTACCTTGAAGAAACCCGTCGCTGAATCACGCGGATTTCGGTGTTGTGCTGAAACGCGCAGAGTGATATAATGGATCCATAAAGGGCTGCGTCAAGCTGCCATTCCGCCTGCATCTGCGGGCGCTGTGAAAGGACAAACCCGATATGACAGAACGAGAAAAACGAGTACAGTGGTTTCAGAATGCGCGTTTTGGTATGTTCCTGCATTGGGGCCTCTATGCCATCCCCGGACGCGGCGAATGGTATATGAGCAACGCCAGAATCCCCGCCGAACAGTACGAGCGTTATATGCAGGAATTTACGGCAAAGGCCTACGATCCCAGAGACTGGGCCCGCCGCGCAAAGCGGGCCGGAATGCAGTATGTCGTCCTGACGGCCAAGCATCACGACGGCTTCTGCCTGTTTGATTCCAAGCTGACGGATTATAAGAGCACGAACGCCCCCTGTGGGCGCGATCTTGTGCGGGAGTTTGTGGACGCGGTGCGCGCCGAGGGCCTCCGCGTGGGCCTGTATTACTCCCTGCTCGACTGGCACCACCCGGATTTCCCGAAATACAACGACCCGATCCATCCCATGCGCGGAAATCCGGCCTATCAGGATGAGAAAATCGACTTTGACCGTTATCTTGCCTATATGCACGGGCAGATCAAGGAGCTGGTCACGAACTATGGAAAGATCGATATCCTCTGGTTCGACTATTCCTATGGCGAACTGCGCGGCGAGGCATGGAAGGCGACGGAGCTGATGCAGATGGTGCGCCGCCATCAGCCGGACGTCATCGTCGATAACCGTCTGGAAACCAGCGGCGAGGGCTTCGGCAGTCTTGTCACCGAGCAGCCCGCATATTATAGCGGCGACTTTGTCAGCCCCGAACAGATCCTGCCGCCTGAGGGCATCCGCAATGTCCGCGGCGAACGCGTCCCGTGGGAGCTTTGCGCGACCATGAACAACAATTGGGGATATACGCCCTATGATACGTGCTACAAGCCTGCGTCCATGCTCGTCCGCAAGCTGGTCGAGTGCGTCAGCAAGGGCGGCAATATGATCCTGAACGTCGGCCCGGACGCGAACGGCCGCTTCCCGGCGCAGAGCTGCGAAATTCTGGACGAGATCGGCGCGTGGATGGCAGTAAACAGCGAAAGCATTTATCACTGCGGCAGCGCCGGCGTGCCGAAGCCGGACTGGGGCTGGTACACGAAGAAGGAAGGCCGCATCTACGCGCACGTTCTGGAAGCCCCGCTTGGGCCGCTGGCGCTGACGGGTCTTGCGCCGGAGCGCATCGGCGCGGTGCGGCGGCTTGCCGACGGCAGCGAGGTCATTCGCGGCGAAAGCTGGGTCACAAATGCCTACGAGGGCCTTGCGTTCGTCACGCTCGGCACGATCCCGCAGTATACCTATCCGCTCCCGGATAAAACCGATACCGTGCTCGAGATCGAATATTCATAATGCCCATCAGACCCCGGCAGCGAGGCAGGGGAGATTGGTGAAACTGCCGACTTGCATTTTTCATAAAATCTGCTAAAATGTAGCGTGCTACCAAAAACGGTAGCACGCTACATTTTTGATTCGGGAGGTTCCGATGAAGGATTGTTCTCAGAATCTCGGCCCGCGGCTGCGGCATCTCAGCAACCGCATCACGCAGTACATGGATCAGCAGTTTCTTGCGCTCGACCTGACGTCGACGCAGTCATTTATCCTGCACCATCTTGTGCTGCATGAGGGTGAGCAGATCTACCCAAAGGACATTGAAAAGCGCTTCCACCTGACGCACCCGACCGTCTCCGGCGTGCTGCAGAGGCTGGAAGCAAAGGACTTTGTCGTGCTCGAGCCGGACCGGGACGACCGCCGCTGCAAGCGTATCCGCCTGACCGAACGCGCCCGGCAGTGCGACGCCGCCGTCGGGCAGGCATTCGAAACGCTTGAGCGCGTCATGTGCTCCGGCATGAGCGATGAGGAGCAGCAGACGCTCCTGCGTCTTCTCGATCTGGCCGCAGACAATCTGCACGCCACACAGGAAATGGAGGTATCCGATCTATGATAAAACGTCTTTCCTCCTGCATCCGGGAATACAAAAAGCAGACGATTCTGACGCCCGTGTGCATGGTGGGCGAGGTCGTCTGCGAATGCACCATCCCGCTGCTGACAGCCGATCTCATTAACTCGATTCAAAACGGCGGCGATCTGCGCACGATCCTGCTTTACGCCTCAAGCTGTTCGTGATTGCGATGCTGTCGCTGGGCTTTGGCGCGCTTTCCGGCTGGTTCGCGGCGGAGGCTGCGGCGGGCTTTGCGAAAAACCTGCGCCATGATCTCTATTATCAGGTGCAGAGCTTTTCCTTCGCGAATATCGACCGCTTCTCCACGTCCTCGCTCGTCACCCGCCTGACGACGGACGTGACCAACATTCAGAATGCGTTCATGATGTGCACCCGTATCGCCGTCCGCGCGCCGATGATGCTGGTGTTCGCCGTCATCATGTCCATCCGCGTGGGCAAGCAGCTGGCGTTTATTTTTGCGGGAACCGTCCCGATTCTCGGGCTTGCGCTGTTTTTCATGATCCGCAGTGCGCTGCCGCTGTTCAAGGCGGTCTTCAAGAAATACGACGCGCTCAACAACTCCGTGCAGGAAAACGTACAGGGTATGCGCGTGGTCAAGAGCTTCGTGCGCGAGGACTATGAGACGCAGAAGTTCTCCGCCGCGTCCGATTCCGTCCGCGCGGACTTTTTGAAGGCGGAGAAAATTCTGGCCCTCAACAGCCCGGTCATGCAGTTCTGCGTGTATACGTCGATGATCCTGATCTCGTTTTTTGCCGCGAAGCTCATCGTCACCTCCGGCGGCACGTACCTCGGCGTCGGCAGCCTGACCAGCATGATCACCTATTCCATGCAGATCCTCATGAGCCTGATGATGCTTTCCATGATCTTCGTCATGCTCACCATGGCGCAGGCGTCCGGCAAGCGTATCTGCGAGGTGCTGGGCGAGACGAGCAGCCTGCATAACCCGGAAAACCCGGTTTACGAGGTTCCGAACGGCGCTGTCGATTTTGATCATGTGGAGTTCAAATATTCCGCTTCCGCGAAGCGCAGCGCGCTGTCTGATATCGACTTCCATGTGAAGTCCGGCCAGACCGTCGGTATCATCGGCGGTACCGGTTCGGCCAAAACGACGCTGGTGCAGCTCATCTGCCGGCTGTACGATGTGACGGACGGCAGCGTAAAGGTCGGCGGGCGCGACGTGCGCGCATACGATCTCGAAACGCTCCGCAATCAGGTCGCGGTCGTGCTCCAGAAGAACGTGCTCTTCTCCGGCACGATCAAGGAAAACCTGCGCTGGGGCGATCCGAACGCGACGGATGCAGAGCTGCAGCGCGCCTGCGAGCTGGCCTGCGCGGATGAATTCATCCAGCAGATGCCGGACAAATACGACACCTATATCGAGCAGGGCGGCTCGAACGTCTCCGGCGGACAGAAGCAGCGGCTGTGTATCGCGCGGGCGCTGCTGAAAAAGCCGAAGATTTTGATCCTCGACGATTCGACCTCTGCCGTCGATACGAAAACCGACGCGAAGATCCGCGCTGCGCTGCGCACCGAGATCCCGGAGACGACGAAGTTCATCATCGCCCAGCGCATCTCTTCCATCCAGGACGCAGATCTGATTCTCGTTCTGGACGGCGGCGCGATCAACGGCATGGGCACGCATGAGACGCTTCTTTCCTCGAACCAGATCTATCAGGAAGTCTATTATTCCCAGAACAGAACGGGAGGTGCGGACAATGGCTAATCATCCCGGAAGAGCGCCCCGTGCGCCGATGGTCGGCGCAAAGGCAGATCTCAAGCCGCTCGGCAGAGTGATCCGGATGCTGTTTCAGGATTACCCCGCCATGCTCATCGCGGTCATGGTCTGTATAGTTATCAGCGCAGTCGTCGGCATTCTGCCCGCAATCTATATCGAAACCATCACCAGCTACATTGAAGACGGCTTGAGGCTCGGCTGGGACGGTGTGAGCGGAAAGATCCTCCATGCGCTCGTCACCATGGTCTGCATCTATCTTGCTGGGCTTGCCTGCACGGCGGTCTATACGCAGCTGATGGCCCACGTGACGCAGGGCTTCCTGCACAAGCTCCGCACCCGTATGTTTGCGGGGATGCAGAAGCTGCCCATCCGTTATTTCGACCAGAACAGCCGCGGCGACATCATGAGCTATTACACAAATGATATCGATACGCTTCGCCAGCTCGTTTCGCAGAGCCTGCCGCAGCTGTTTGCTGCGGGACTGACAGTTATCGGCCTGCTGCTGTTCATGTTCTATTTCTCCATCCCGCTGATGCTCATCGTCTTCCTCGGTATCTTCTGCATGACGAAGGTGACAAAGAACGTCGGCGGCAGATCGGCCAAATACTTCCTCAGCCAGCAGAAGTCCCTCGGCAAGGTCGAAGGTTATATCGAAGAGATGATGAACGGCCAGAAGGTCGTCAAGGTCTTCTGCCATGAGGAAGCGGCAGAACGTGACTTTGACGCCATCAACGAACAGCTGTTCAGCGATGCAAACCATGCCCAGCGCTACGCGAATATTTTCATGCCCATCATGGGCAACATCGGCAACATCCTCTATGTGCTCACGGCGTTCCTCGGCGGCGTTCTCATCTGCTCAGGAGGGAACATCCCGAACCTGTCCTTCCAGAACCTGTTTGAGACGGGCAGTATGCTTGCGCCGCTGAAAATCGCGGTCGTTGCATCGTTCCTTGGCATGACAAAGCAGTTTACCGGCAATGTCTCGCAGGTTTCCCAGCAGATCAACGCCATCGTTATGGCTGCCGCAGGCGCAAGCCGCGTCTTTGAGCTGATCGACCAGCAGCCGGAGGAGGACAACGGCCATGTCACGCTGGTCCGTGCGTCGGAAGCGGCGGACGGTACGCTGACAGAAAGCGCCGTGCGCACCGGCACCTGGGCATGGAAATGCCTGCAGGAGGACGGCAGCAGCAAGCTGGTGAAGCTCTGCGGCGACGTGCGCTTCTTTGACGTGGACTTTGCCTATGACCCCGAAAAGCCGGTCCTGCACGACATCACGCTCTACGCCAAGCCAGGCCAGAAGCTGGCCTTTGTCGGCGCGACGGGCGCAGGCAAGACCACGATCACGAACCTCATCAACCGATTCTATGACCTTGCCGACGGCAAGATCCGCTATGACGGCATCAACATCAACCATATCAAAAAGGCCGACCTGCGCCATTCACTCGGTATTGTCCTGCAGGACGTGAACCTCTTTACCGGCACGGTCATGGATAATATCCGCTACGGCAAGCTCGATGCGACGGACGAGGAATGCATTGCGGCGGCAAAGCTCGCCAACGCGCACGATTTCATCACCCGCCTGCCGGACGGCTATAATACCGACATCGGCGAGGGCGGCAATACCCTCTCCACGGGCGAAAAGCAGCTTTTGTCCTTTGCCCGTGCGCTGCTGGCCGACCCGCGCATTTTCGTGCTCGACGAAGCGACCAGTTCCGTCGACACCGTGACCGAGCGGCTTATTCAGGACGCCATCGAAAAGGTCATGGCGGGCCGTACCTCGTTCATCATCGCGCACCGCCTGTCGACCATCCGCCGTGCGGACGTGATTCTGGTCGTGCACGACGGCAAGATCATCGAAAGCGGCACGCACCGCTCTCTGATGGAGGCAAAGGGCGCGTATTACCATCTCTACACCCGCCAGTACCGCGAGGAGCAGACCCGCTCCATGATGGAATAAGCAGCGCTAAGAGCGAAGACCCGCCCGTCAGGGCGAGGCCGCTCTGGTTTACTGCTTTTTTGTCTGCATGACCATCAGAACGCCCTGTTCAACCGTGATCTCTGCCTCCGGCGCGTCGAATTCATTGCTGACGCCGAGCGGGAAGCGGTTGTCCAGCGCGGCGTTCTCCAATTCGTATTTTACCCCGCGCAGGCACACGCCTGTGCTGGCGTCCGAAAGCGAAAACACGGACAGGCCCCAGCCGGGCCGCTTTTTCAGGCGGAGCGTTCCGTGCGTCAGGAAGCTGATCTCCGAGCCTTCATCCAGAATGGTCACGGACGCACCCTGTACGGCGGCGTTCGCTGCGTTCTGGAGATTGGCCAGCGTGTGATCCAGCCGCCCGCCCAGCGCGCAGGTCAGGACCAGCGTCCGGAAGCCGTGCGCCAGCGCGTATGTGATGGCGTGGCCGGTGTCCGTGTCGTCCTTCTCAGGGATCAGACGCTCCACGGCTACGCCCGGCGCGACTGCACCGGAATAAGAGTCGAAGTCGCCGATGAACAGATCCGGCGTCAGACCGAGCCGTTCACAGTAGGCGTAGCCCCGGTCGCAGGCAATGACAAAATCGCCCGGCTGCTGCTCCGGCGCGGGACTGAAAACGCCGCCGGAGACGATGATGCAGCGGTTTTCCATAAAAAATGCTCCTACCTTCTGTTTTGAATGCGTCTGCGCGCGTTCAGCAGCATATCAAGCAGGCTCAGCGTCAGGCTCACGCCTGCCGCGATCCCGAGCACGAACGCGCTGACCCGGTAGCCGTAGAGCTGTGCCTGCCCCCAGTCCTGCCGGACGAGTGCGCTCATGGCGTAATAAAGTGTCCCGCCGGGCACGAGCGGAATGAGGCCGATGATGAGGTACTGCTGCGCAGGCGTTTTCTTCACGCGCGCGAACGTCTCCGACCAGATCGCCGTTGCTGCGCTGGCTGCGAAGGACTGCAGAAAAACAGACTCCGTCGCGCATCCTGCCAGCAGATAAGCACCCCAGCACAGCGCCCCGCCCAGCGCCGCCAGCGGCAGCAGCTGTTTGCGCACGTTGAAGATCAGCGCAAAGCCGGCGGAGCCGAGCAGCGCCGTCAAAAGGCCAATAAATGTCTGCATCCGTCACACCCCCAGCAGCCAGCCGGACAGCGCAAAGCCCAGCGCCAGCGCTGCCGCCCACAAAATCGTATCGCCGATGAAAATATCCTTGACCGCGTTCGTAAACGCGAGGCCGGGGATCAGCAGCATGATATCGCCGATGATGATCTTGTCGCCGTGCAGCGCAGGAAGCGCGCGGCAGGCCAGGCTGATCAGGCTCCCGACGCAGAAGGCCGCAAGAAAATTGAACAGTACCTTGTTTTTGCAGATCAGCGGCAGATACATCTGCAGCAGGCACAGCGCCAGCGCAAAGACCGCCGCCGCCAGCCCGTCTGCTCCCGCGCCGCCAAAGAAGACCGTCAGCGCGCCCGCGCCCAGACAGCTGCCCGCGAACAGCTTCCACCGCGCAGGGCGGCAGCGCTTCGCCAGATGCAGCCGGTCGGCCAGCTCCTGCACCGGAAAGGGCTTTTCGCAGTAGCTGCGGCTGATGGCGTTGATGGCCTCCAGCTTTCTGAAGTCCGTCACGGCGGATTTCTCGATCCGCCGCGTCTGCGTAACGCTTGTCTCGTCCGGAAAGCACATTGTCAGTACGATGCTGGATGTGATGACAAACACGTCCATCCGCACCGCACCATAGGCCAGTCCCATCCGTGTGAGCGTCTGCTCGACGCGGCGCACGTCCGCGCCGTCGGCCAGCATACTCTCGCCAAGCTCCAAAAGCGTATGGAGCATCAGCGCCGTATCCTGCACATCCTCGCCTCCTCTGCCATTTTGTTTTTAGGGTGTATCTGAAAACTCATGATGTGACCGGCAGCGAGGGATTTTTGCGTTGCGCAAGACATTTTTTCGCAGGAATACTGACGTATTTCAAGGAAAAATGACGCGGCGCACCGCAAAAAGGCCCGCTGTCCGGGTGCGTTGGGAGTTTTCAGATACACCCTAGTATACCACGGTGCACGCGCATCGGCAAGCAAAACGCAAATTGACTTTTTTCCGCTTTTGTGCTTCAATATCGGCATAAACCGATAGGGAGATGCGCGTATGATTTTCTTCTATACCAACCCGATCCTGATCGCCGCCGCAGTGATCCCGGCTGTGTTCCTGCTCGTCCATGTCTACCGCGCGGACAAGCTGGAAAAGGAGCCTGCGCCGCTGCTCATTTCGCTCGTGCTGTACGGCATCGCCGCGACGTTTATCGCACTCCTGCTCGAGCGCTTCGGCAGCTGGCTGCTGGGCCGGTATTTTCCGGAGAACAGCACGCCGTACAACGTACTCATGTATTTCGGCGTCGTCGCATTTTCGGAGGAAGGCGCAAAATACTTCCTCCTCAAGCGCCGGACGTGGAACTCCGCCGCTTTCAACTGCCAGTTTGACGGCGTTGTGTACGCGGTATTTGTCTCACTGGGCTTCGCGCTGTGGGAGAATATCAGCTACGTGCTCATGTACGGACTGTCGACCGCGCTCGTGCGCGCCGTGACCGCAGTCCCCGGCCACGCCTGCTTCGGCGTGTTCATGGGCGTCTACTACGGCCGCGCCAAGCGCTATGACAACGACGGCGACTTCGTGAACGCCAAGCGCTGCCGCACGATGGCGGTCCTGATGCCCGCGCTGCTGCACGGCGCCTACGATTTCATCGCCACGATGGAGGACCCTAACTGCGAATGGGTGTTCCTTGTCTTTGTGCTTGCGCTGTTCGCCGTGTCGCTGAAGCTCGTGCGTGTCGGCTCGCGCAGCGACCGCTACATCGACGGCGGCGAGGGTCCGCTGTTCTTCTGAAAACCGCATAAGAAAAGAGACGAGAGCGCGTGCTTTCGTCTCTTTTTTTCATCGGGTCCGACGCTTATTCGGCGGCGTATTCCAGACCGTTCATGCGGCAGAGCGTGTTGATGACCGCAAAGATGATGACCGCGCCGAGGTTGGCGGTGGTGTTGTCCTGATCGAAGCGCGGG
>OGJV01001392.1_pt1 | contig 10027 bp, 8 predicted proteins | sample 1572271 | NCBI WGS metagenome assembly OGJV01 (sample SAMEA2582107, study PRJEB24529) | metagenome | biome: Human gut stool | place: China | collected 2011
GATTTTCATCGTTGCCACCTACTTTCTATCCAGAAATTTTTACTTAAGTATCTTTTCCCATTCACTCATTATCTTACCTACAGAAAATTGATTTGCTTTCTGAAGTGCTGCTTGATGCATTTGCTTTCGTAAATCTTCACTTTCAGCTATTTTTAACATTGCTTGAGCATAAGCATTGGCATCTTGTTTTTCTTTAACAATCAATCCTTCCATCCTATTAGTAACTAGGGGGCTCATTGCATCAATATCAAATGCAACAATTGGACATCCCATTTCAAGTGATTCAAGCACTATCATTGGCATTCCTTCCCACCTTGACGGTAAAAGTAATACCGAAGATTGTAGGAAGTATTCTTTTATGTCACTAGTTTTTCCAGGAGTGTAAATTCTTTTCTCTAGTCCATATTTTTTAATTTTATTCTTTATTGTTGGAAGTTCCTCTCCATCACCGACTAGCAATAACTTCCAATCTGAATTTTTTTGAGCAAAAATTTTGAAAGCTTCGACCAGAGTATCAACTCCCTTGGCATAAATCATCCGTCCAGCTGCTAGAAAAACCTTACTTTCCATATCTGACTTTTCTTTAGAAACATAACTCTTAGGGTTGTAAATGACAGTTGAATCAATTCCAAAGTTAGCATCTATCTTTTCTTTAGTTATTTCATTCAAAACAACATATTCATCAAGGTTTGAAAGATACTTTCTAAAAAGATTATCTTTCTTCCAGGCATATCGCCCAGGTGTACAAAAATAAGCATCATATGAATTGTGTTGCCAACCTATCGTTCTAGCTTTTATTTCTGGAGCAACCATTGCTAGCCAAAGACTGTGAAGCCAAGCAACACCTATTACGACATCATATTCACCTTGATTAAAAAAAGTTACCAGTCTTTTTCGCATAAATTTAGGAAAATCTATCCTCTCTAAAAATTTGTCGTTCCTTACAACTTTAAATAGTATTTTCCTCATAATTCTATAAAGAATATTAGACGCAATTTTGCTTTTTGGAAATTCAACAAAATTTATATTTTTATCTAATTTGTAACTTGAATTAGATATTTTTTCAGGCGTATCGAAAGAAGAAATTGTAACCTCATGCCTTTTAGCTAATTCATTTGCAAAAAGTGAAATTACTCTCTGAATTCCACCTATACCTAAAGTAGTTCCCACACAAATACAAATCTTCATTCGTATCACCTTCTATCTAATATTTTGTATTTCAGCAAGATACTTAGACACTATGATTTGTCGATCAAATTCTTGTTCTACTTTTTTGCGTGCTGCAATTCCCATTTTTTCTCTTTGTTCTAAATCTAAATGGAGAAATTGTTCTATCTTATCAGTTAAGTCTTTGCTGTTTTGTTCTACAACGACAAAACCATTCACCCCATCATCAACAATTTCTCGGCAACCAGGTCGATCAGTCGTAATAATTGGTCGACCACTCGCACATGCTTCCAACAAAACATTCGACATTCCTTCTGGATAATAAGTTGGATGAATCAAACAATTAATTTCCTTGTATACAGACTGCATATCTTGAACCATTCCATGATAATTAATAACCTTTTCAGCATGTAACTTATTTAAAACACCCTGATACTCCTCTTCGCAAAAGCCATAAATATGAAATTCTGTTTCTGGATATTTCTTTTTAATATACTTAGCAGCTGCTAAATATTGATCTATCCCTTTCTGTCGCATAATTCTTGAAACAAAAGCAAATTTTACTACTTCATGTTTAGGATATGGTTTCTTTTGATATTCTTGTAAATTTACCCCAGATCCAGGAATAATTTCATAGCTATTGCTTTTATCGATTATTTTCCTATCTAACATAAAATCCTGGTTAGCTTGATTTTGAAAGAAAATTTTTTTCGCATCTTTTAAAGCTACCTTGTACATCAAACTTGTTATTTTTTGTAAAATCCCTTCATTTTCTAAAGCTGTTCCTAAGCCTGTGACATTAACTATATATGGAATCTTACATAAGCGAGCAGCATATCCCCCGTAAATATTAGGCTTGATTGTGTATGTCAAAATCACATCTGGCTTTAGTTTCCTAATATTTTTTCTAAAATACAACATTAGCCGCATATCTTTAAATGGATTCGTTCCTCGTCTTTCTAAATAAGGACAATCAATGAATTTAGCACCTAATGCTATTAATTTATCGACATTTTTTCCACATGGCAGAAGCAAATAGACTTCATTTTCTTTAGTAAGTTCCGTAATTAGTTCTTTTCTGAATTTATATAAGCCTACATCATTATTTGCAATAATCAAAATTCTTTTCACTACTAATCACCTCTTACCTTATTAAAAGTCTAGCTGGTACTCCCACATAAGTTCCACTTTTATTAATATCTTTAACGACTACTGCTCCAGCACCTATCATGCATTCTTTGCAAATAGCAATATTGTTGATAACACTGGCTGAAACTCCTAGCCAAGTTCTAGTTGCAACTCTCACATTTCCTGCTAGATGAGCTCCCACAGAAACGTGAACAAAATCATCTAATGTACAATCATGGTCAACCGAAGCCGAAGTATTGATAATACATCCCTTACCAATCTTAGTATCAGAATTGATTACCGCTCCGGCCATTACCACTGTCCCTTCACCAATAGTTACCCTTCTGCTGATTGTAGCTCGGGGATGGATCAACGTAACTGTCTTAATCTTTTCCATTAATTTTTGGCGAAGATTTGCATCCCCAATTGCCACAAATTTATCTCCTTTTATTTTAGCTGCATCTTCGATCTTTCCAACGACGCTAAAACCGGCACATGATGTTTCATTATCATCTAAAAAAACAATTTCTTCATAGCCATTTTTCACAGCAATATCAGCTACGACTTTTCCATGGCCACCAGCACCTAGGATAACTAATTTTTTCATACTCTATGTCCATTTCCTTTAAATTCGTCCATTGTTGCTGAACCTTCTTCTGATATTCCTTCTCTCTTAAAAACTGTTTTAATAGTTTTGAAAATTATCTTCCAGTCATTGAGAAAAGTAACATTATCAACATACTCTACATCTAATTTAAACCGATCTTCCCAAGTAATTGCATTTCTTCCGTTTACTTGAGCATAACCTGTCAAACCTGGTCTTACTTCATGTCTCCGAGCTTGTTCATCATTATATAAAGGTAGATACTTCACTAGTAAAGGACGTGGCCCAACCAATGCCATATCACCCTTCAAAATATTAAACAACTCTGGTAATTCATCTAAACTTGTACTACGTAATTTTTTACCAAAGCTAGTCAAACGTTGATCATCAGGTAATAAATTCCCATCTTCACCTCTTTGATCAGTCATGGTTCTAAACTTATACAAATCAAATATTTTTCCATCTTTACCTACCCTTTTTTGTATAAAAATGGCAGGTTTTCCAAACTTTACTCTTACTAATAAATATGTAATTAGCAAAATTGGTGAAAGTATAATTATCGCAATCAAACTAAGCACAATAGCTTGTAGTCTTTTTATATATCTTTCATAAAAACCCTTTGGCTTAATGGTTGTAGTTTGGATCATATTTCATCATCCCCTTAACTTCCACTCAAAATTCCACTCAAACTTTTCATCACTCAAAACATGATTTAATTACATCAATAATTCTATCTTGTTGTTCTGGAGTCATCTTATTATCACTAGGTAAACACAACCCGCGATTAAAAATGTCTTCATCTACACCATTTTCATCAACTTTAACAAATACGTTTTTCTTATAAATAGGTTGAAGATGCATTGGTTTCCAAATTGGACGCCCCTCTGCGTTAATGGCAGCCAGTGCTTCTAAAATCTCTATCGGACAAGATTTACCTTTCTCAGAAGTATAACTAGCTTCGGTATCTGTCCTAATTTGCTTACACATCGCCTCTTTATCGATCACTAAACATGATAGCCAAAAATTAGGTTCACTCTTACTACTATCAAAAGGATTCATCTTAACAGGCAATTCACTCAATCCGGCTTGATAACGTTGATAGATTTTCTTCTTTTGGGCAATATGTTCTTCTAAATACGGAAATTGTCCTCGAACTACTCCTGCAATTACATTACTCATGCGATAATTGTATCCTATCTCTTTATGCTGATACCAAGGTGCATCTTCTCTAGCTTGCGTCGATAAATTCCTTGCTTCATCAGCTAATTCTTTCTTATCTGTCAGTAACATGCCGCCTGAAGATCCAGTGATAATCTTATTACCATTAAAAGAAATAACTCCAATTTCTCCAAATGATCCAGTCTGTTGTCCTTGATAAGTTGCCCCTAAAGACTCAGCTGCATCTTCTATTAAAATCGCTTTGTGTTGCCTACAGATTTCCTCAATTTCTGTTAATTTTGCCGGTACTCCGTACAAATGAGCCAACATAACCACTCTTACATCTGGATATAGTTCAAAAGCTTTTTCTAATGCTTCTGGACTCATATTCCATGTATTAGGCTCACTATCGATAAAGATAGGTATTCCACCTTCATAAACTATTGGATTAGCTGTAGCGCTAAAGGTCATATCTGTACAAAATACCTTTTCCCCTGGTTTGATCTTGGCTAGTTTCATCGCCAAATGCAAAGCTGCTGTTCCTGATGATAATGCTACGGTGTATCCCACACCTAGTTTTTTAGCTACATCAGCTTCAATTGAATCGATGTTTGCCCCTATCGTAGACATCCAATTCGTTTGATAGGCTTCTGTCATATACTTTAATTCTTCACCATGCATTGTTGGCGAAGATAAATAAACTCTTTCTGTAAAAGGTTCAAATTTTTGCTTCATCCTACCACCTCCTGGAACTTAAAGTTAGGTACAATTTGTTGCATCTGAGCTTCAATATTCTTAGGATTCTCTTGACTATTTTGAATTAGACTCTGTAAATCTTTTAAGAATTTTTTCTCATCAAATGGAATTGGTTTTCCAATATAGATAAGTTGATTTTCTGTCTTTTGTAATCCTTCTTCGGCCATTAACTTTTCTTCATATAGTTTTTCTCCTGGACGCAAACCAATATATTTAATTTTGATATCTTCATCTGGATGCAATCCTGATAACTTAATTAAGTTTCGTGCTAAAGTATCAATTTTAATTGGTTGTCCCATATCTAAAACAAATATTTCTCCACCAGCCGCATATGCTCCAGCTTGCAAAACCAACCCAACTGCTTCTGAAATCGTCATGAAATATCGAATAATATCAGGATGAGTTACTGTAACTGGACCACCAGCTGCAATTTGTTTCTTGAATAAAGGAATCACAGAACCATTACTTCCTAGAACATTTCCAAATCTAACTGCTACAAACTGTGTTCGCTTCTTGCTATTACGACTGTCTTTATCCATCATTTGAATAATCATCTCACAAATACGCTTGCTAGCTCCCATTGCATTTGTTGGATTAACTGCCTTATCTGTACTAATTAGTACAAATCGTTCAGCATTGTACTTTAAGGCTGCCTTAGAAGTGTTATAAGTACCAACAACATTGTTTTTAACTGCTTCATTAGGACTACCTTCCATTAATGGTACATGCTTATGGGCAGCAGCGTGATAAACAATATCTGGTCGATAACTCGAAAAAATATCATCTACTCTTTTTTGATCTCGAACTGATCCAATTAAAACTTTCAAATTCAAATTAGGATAGTTTCTTTTTAATTCTTGTTCAATACTATAGGCATTATTCTCATAGATATCAAAAACGATTAATTGCTTAGGATCATAAGTTGCAATTTGGCGACAAAGCTCTGAACCAATTGAGCCTCCACCACCAGTTATCAATACAACTTTACCTTGAATTTGTTGCTTGATTTGGCCTAAATCTTCCTTTATTGGTTCTCTTCCTAATAAATCTTCAACCGCTACTGGCTTTAAATGTTGTAAGAAAACTTTCTCGTTTAATAATTGATATACCCCTGGTAATGTCAATAACTTACAGTCTGTTTCCTTACAGATATTCAAAATCTCTCTTTTATCTTTAGCACTTGCAGAAGGTATTGTAAAAATAATTTGTGTGATATCAAATTTTTGAACTGCTTCAATGATTTTCTCACGTCCACCTATAATTGGAATATTTTCCAACATTCTTCCCCATTTGTTTGGATCATCATCAATTACACATTTAGGAACAGATTGTACTACTGATGAATTTTCCAGTTCTTTGATAATAATTTGACCTGCTGAACCAGCTCCAATAATTAAAGAATTATATTTAGCATTTTCATTTCTTTGTTTTCGTCTTCTCACTAAATTAATAAAACGATATGCAAACCTTACACTCACGGTAAACATAAATTGAAATAGCGGTCCCATTAAATAATAGGAAATAGGCATTTTTGTGCATAAAACGGTAATACCGATTCCATGAAAAATCGCTGTTACAATTGTCGCTAATAATATTCGGTTCATTTCACTTAGACTAACGTATTTCCAAATACTCTTATATAATTTCAAAAAATAAAAAACACTCAAAGTAAATAAAGAGTATACTGGTACAAAACTTAAATATGCTTGTAAATACTTTAAGGGGATAGTTGTATATCTCAAGTTATAGTGTAACCATAACACTATAAAATAAGCGAAATTGACTGTTATCAAGTCATACAAAGATAGATAGAATGCTCGAAACACCCATTGAGGAAGTGATTTTATCTTGTTAATAGAATCCATAGTTACCCCCTCCCCCACGCTTATTTATGGTAGTAACCGTAGTAGTAATCATTATTGGAAGCATCTACTTTATTTAAGACACATCCGATGATTTTACTATCAGCACGTTCCAATTGTTCTTTAGTTTTTCTAATTTGTCGATAACTAGCTTGTCCACTATTAATTACAATAATGCCACCGTCACAGTTTTTAGCAATCACTGCTGCATCAATAACGCTTCCCATTGGTGGCGTATCAATAATAACAATATCAAATTTTTCTTTAACAGTTTCTATTAAATGCTTAAATCTTTCTCCATCCAATATTTCACTTGGATTAGGTGGAATTGGTCCAGAAAATATCATACTAAAGTTTTCTATATTACTTTGAGCAATCACATCATCAAATTGTGCTCTGCCTACTAAGTAATCTGATAGTCCCATCTCAATACTGCCAGTACGTATTAACTGTCTTGAAACCGACTTTCTTAAATCTGCATCTATTAATAATGCTTTTTTCCCATTGTCAGAGAAAGCTAAGGCTAACTCTAATGAAACTGTACTTTTACCTTCATTGGGATATGTACTGGTTATATAAAACACTTGATTTTTCTCTCCAGAAAATTCAACATTGAATCTTAAAGTTTTAAATGATTCTTGACTTTGAAAATCAATATCATCTAAGATGAAGCGTATCAGAAGTACCCCAATTGATAATACAAAACCAATTAAAATTCCATATTCAATCCATTTTATTGTAATTGGATATGATTGACTTTGAGGATAATTGGCTTTATCTACCACACCAACGGAAATAACCTTCATAACCTTTGTAACATGTTTAATTGATTCATCGCGAATACTATTGGCCAATCTCTGTGCCACAACTGGATTAGGATCAGTAACACTTATGCTAATGATTTGAGTTTCATCTTTATTTTCTGCGCTAACTTTCTTACTTAGTTCACCATAACTATAGCGTAGGTCATATTTTTCGATAATATTCTCTAAAACAGCTCGACTTTTTACCATTTCTTCATAGTCTTTTATCAATTCTGTTGAAGGAGTGGGATTAGTCTGGTTTTCCGTTAACTTATTGGATAGATAGATTTTTGTAACTGAAGTATACTGAGGAACAACTGCAAACTCACTGTAGGTAAACGCTATCAATCCACATAAAAGCCCACTCAGTAAAATTATCCACCAATGCCGCAATAACATTTGGAATATTTCGAATAAATCGAGTTCTCGATATTCTTTTTTTATGTTATCCATACTACCACCTCGACAATTATTATGAAAAAAAGCAGTAATTAACCCTAACTAAAGTGATAAAGTCATGGTTTTGATTACTGCTTAGATAATTCAATTAAATTATTTACTTTTAAAACTGTTCTCATCGCCAATTATAACTATATAGTCACATACACCTTAACACTCATTAAAATAAATTTTTCTAAATCCCTTCTATTAAATAATTTAAATTACATTACTTTTTCTAAATATATTATAGTATAGGTATTTAGATAATACAACTTGAAAAAAGACTATACCAATTCTGATATAGTCTTCTCTCATTTATAAAGTTTTTAACAAAATATAATCTGTTTGTTTATCATCACCTAAAATAAAATCATGTGAGCCAACTTTTTTGAAACCAGATTTTTGATAGAAAGCTTGTGCCTTAAAGTTATTTTCCCAAACACCTAGCCAAACTTGCGGTTTCTTTAATTCTTCTGCTACTGCTAACGCTTGTTGCATCATAGCTAGACCAATTCTTTTTCTTTGATATTTTTGCAATACGTATATCCTTTGAATTTCTAGTGCTTCTGGATAATCTGGTTCTGTTTGAGCTGCACCAACATTCAATTTTAAATATCCTGCAAGTTCATCCTCAAAATAACAGAAATAATAAAATGATTCTGGATTTTCCACTTCAGCTTTTAACTTATCAAAAGCATATTCTTCACTAAGAAACTTCGCCAAATCTTCAGCAGTATTTTGACTACCAAATGTTTCAGTAAAAGTTTGCTTAGCTATCGCTTGTAATGCTTCAATGTCTTCTACGCTATTGCTTATTTCTTTGATACTCATAGTAGTCTCCCTTCCTCCCTTAAGCTTGAAATCTTAATCCTTTAGGGAAAAAGTTCTTTATAGTTCCATTAACTAATTTGCCAAATGCAAAATTCTTTTCTTCACAACGTAATAGATACCAGCCATTTTTTCTAGTGTTACCACTCAAAAATATAGTGTTACCTGATACGTATTCTGCCCATTTACCTTTAGACAATTCAATTACATTTTCTTCAGCCACTTCTTGTACTGCTAGGGCTAAGGCATAACTAGGTTCAAAACGATTTTTCTTAAAAGTTCCTAACATCAAACCTGGTCGAACGTATTTTAATTTATTAATATCTAACCAATTTTTATTGTAATAATAAAGATAATCACCATTAACACGTAAATCTTGATCAGCAAAGTTCAATTCCTGACTTGAAAAATCGGCTACAAATTTGTGCCATAAGTCCAACTCATCAGTTGAAATAGTTTTACTTTTCTTTTTCTTCTTAGTTTTCTTTTTAGTTACACTTGCAGCTTCCCCGTTAAATTTTAACTTAGCTAAAAATTGACCTTCACCTTCAAAATGATGTGGCATCAAACGAATTGTTTTAGCCAAGTCTTTATTGCCATCTGCAAATTCTGGACGTCCACTGTCCATACCATCATACTTAGTAATTGGTTCCAAAGTTAAGTCATAATTTTCTAATAACCAAGCTACAATTTGTTCATCTTCCTCTGGAGCAAACGTACAAGTCGAATAAACCAACTCGCCACCTGTTTTGAGCATTTTCATCGCTTCTTCTAAGATTAACTTCTGGCGATGAGCACATTCATCTGGATAATCTTTATGCCAATACTTAACCGCACTATGGTCTTTACGAAACATACCCTCTCCAGAACAAGGAGCATCAACAACAATTTTATCGAAATACCCCTTAAATACTTTCGCGAGATTATCAGGAGATTCATTAGTGATAATTACATTCTTAGCACCTATGCGTTCCATATTTTCTGCTAAAATTTTGGCTCGCTTGGTATTAATTTCATTACTTACTAATAAACCTTGGTTATTGAGTTGTTCAGCAAGTTGCGTTGATTTTCCACCGGGAGCTGCACATAAATCAAAATTTTTGTCTCCCAGTTCTGCAATAGCAATCGCTGCTACATACATCGCACTTAAATCTTGACTATACACATAGCCTGCTTGATGTTCAAGTGAACGTCCACTTACTTTACCAATAAATCCATCTTGAGCGAAAGGAACACTAGCAGTTAAATCATAATCTACATCTTTATAATGACGTTTTAAA
>OGJV01001395.1_pt1 | contig 10010 bp, 11 predicted proteins | sample 1572271 | NCBI WGS metagenome assembly OGJV01 (sample SAMEA2582107, study PRJEB24529) | metagenome | biome: Human gut stool | place: China | collected 2011
AAAGTCTTACTACGTGTGAGCCGATGAAACCAGCACCGCCCGTGATAATGATATTGTTCATTGTTACTTTATTTAAAGAAAGATAGATGAGTTTGAAAACAGAGCGAAAAGTAGCTCATAAAAAATGCTCTTATTCTCTCCCTCACCTATCTTATATTTTAATATTCTAAATTCTTCTTTAATGTTCCATCTGCTTCATCAAGGATTGAAAGCAGATACTTGCCATAGTCATTCTTCAACATAGGCTGTGCATTCTCTCTCAACTGTTCTGCAGTAATCCAACCTTGGCGGTATGCAATTCCTTCCAGACAAGCCACCTTCAAGCCCTGTCGCTTCTCCAAAACTTCAATAAAGGTGGATGCCTCTGAAAGGGAATCATGAGTTCCGGTATCAAGCCAGGCAAATCCTCTTGCCATGGTCTGAACCTTCAGCTCCTTATTTTTCAGGAACTCCTGGTTGACTGTCGTGATTTCCAATTCACCACGAGCAGAAGGCTTAATATGCTTAGCTACTTCTACTACCTTGTTAGGATAGAAGTATAAGCCTACTACTGCATAGTTGCTCTTTGGATGCTCAGGCTTCTCCTCAATGCTGAGGCAATTGCCTTGCTCATCGAACTCTGCGACACCATAACGCTCAGGATCACCTACACGATAACCGAAGACGGTAGCCTTGCTGTTCTGCTCAGCATCAACAACTGCCTGATGCAGCATCTGGCTAAGACCAGCACCATGGAAGATGTTATCGCCCAACACAAGGCAAGCAGAATCATTACCAATAAATTCCTCTCCGATAATGAAAGCTTGGGCTAAGCCATCTGGTGATGGCTGCTCAGCGTACTCGAACTTGACTCCAAACTGGCTTCCATCGCCTAAAAGTCGTTTAAAGCCTGGCAGGTCAAATGGTGTTGAAATAATCAATATCTCACGGATACCTGCCAACATCAGAACCGAGATAGGATAATATATCATCGGTTTATCAAAGATTGGAATCAGCTGCTTACTGATGCCTTTGGTAATTGGGTACAAGCGTGTACCGCTACCACCTGCTAATACTATTCCTTTCATAAATGTTATCTCCTCATTAACTTTGCTGCATATTCAAAGAAATCTGCAACGTTCTTGAAATTATCAAACTGCTGGCAATACATACTGGCATAAGGTTCAGGGAACCTGGTGCGTATATCTGCCTTTATCATGCTTGCCAAAGCCTCTTTTGTGTAGGCTTTCAGCAATTCGTTGTATTGTTGTTCGGTCATAAATGTTTTATCTTAATTTCTCAAACTTTTCTATATGAATCGGCTCGTATATAACGATACCACCATCATAAGGAACTTCGGAAGTAAAGAAGTAACATGTTCTTTCTTATTCGATTATTGTCATCTGATAATAAATTTGCTATTTCTTTTGTTTTTGCTTTGTCTAATGTCTAAGCGTAATTGTTGAGCAGTATCATATTATTATAACAAATATTTCTTAGATTTTCCATTTGGTTTGTTATTTCAACAAATTTTCCCTCTGAATAATACCAAGTATCATTTTCACAAGAAATATCTTCTTCATTTTCATCATTCGTTTTTGTACAAGCTTTGACTAATTCTCTTGTATTTATCTTTGTATAACCACCCTGATTTTCTAAATCATGATAATAAGTAGCTATGCTTTCTTCGTAACGTTTTGCCCACATACCAATGTTTTTCACCATACTTAAGAAAGGGGTATTTGGTAACTTGAACTTATTATTCTCAAAATGAAACAAGTCATTCAAACCTTTAATAGCAGTATCAACCTCCTCAATCTTCTTTAATATCAAGTCTTTTTGGCTTCGTTTTCTTTGCAAAGCATCGTCAATTCTATTTGTTATAAAAAGAGCGATTCCTGCTGACAAGATAAAATAGAGCAATTCAAATATATTAAATTTGTTCTCATATTCAAAAAAGCCTATATTACTTGTAATCAGAGCGACAATGCTACCTAAGACAAAAACAATGGCAAAAGGAAACAACTTAATTAGATTTTTCATTGCCCGCATCTTTTATGTATTCCCAAATTTCATCTACTAGCTCTGGCTCCTCATCGGATTTTATTTCCAAACATTTTTCAAGTTCTTTATACTTAAAATGTTCTTCGCGTATTAAGCCTCCAAACACTTCCTCTAAAAAAGAAGTTCCATAACCTGAGGCTCCATCTAAGTCTATCAAAAACATATTGTTTTCTTGCAAAGCTAGACGAATAAGGGGGGTTATTTTACTTCTTAAATCCGTACCAGGGTAACGTCCCTCTTTTGCAATGCGAGCTGACGGCGTTCTAGAGAATTCCTTTACTACTTTAAATATAATTTTATCCATTGTTTTAATATTATTTTATTCATTATATAATGGTAAGTTTTTACATGATGCATCTAATTCCCAATATACAAAGGTTCCTTTTAAAGAATGACGCAACTTTCGATAGTCATTGTCTTGAGTGTTAGCATAAGCATCATTAGAGATGATGACAAGTTTGGTAATTGCCCCTTTTGATATCTCATTATAGATACCAGGAATACCTTTTCCTCTGTAGGGATGACCTGTCACTGTATTATGGAAATCTCCTAACATCATCAAGCGCAATACTTCATGATGCTCTTCTGGATTGCAAAGATTACGAATTTTATCTATCCAATTATAAAACTTAGTATTTGTGCCTTTGGTATTTAAACTTGTAAATATACCCATTCCATAATCAATAAACGAGAATCCAATTCGTTTTGGATTGTTCAACAAGGAAATATTGACCCACCAATATTTTTCACCAGGATGTCGGCTAGCATGGTTATTGGTATTCTGCATTAATTCCAAGAAAATTCGTTGTACACCTCTACATCGGCGTTTTTCACCCCATAGATATTCTGCAGAATTTTCAATTAAATCAGAGGTCAACTCTGAATCTACATTTTTAGTAGCATGAGTATACATTGATTTATCCTTATTTATAGAAAAAGATTCACCTTTATTCCAATATGCATTTTTTCTTTTACCATATAGTATATCAAAGAATCCCGATTTCTCTAATCTTCTTGCTATAGAAACATCATAAGGACGACTTCCATTAAAATCAATCTTAGCATTTTTAAATTCAAGTACATTAGACAAGAGTAAAACAATAGCATCATCCGTCATACTTTTCAATTTATGTAGTTTTACATAAACTTTCCTATGTTTCTCAAATGCTCGATTTAAAGCAGCTATAAACCGAAGCATTTCCTCAGTATTGTTTATCAAAGAGAAATTAGCAGGAGCTTTAATATGTTCATAATTTCGGAAACGTTCCAATTCTTTAGCCATCCTAGTTCTCTCAACAAGAGAAACTCCTACAAGATTTTTGTTCTTACGTTTTTTATAATTGCGAAATCGGATTTTACTACGGAACTGACACCTATCATGATTTTGCTTTACTTTCCAATTTCTGATAAAATTCATAGACCTAAAAAAAAAAAGATGTAATTCAATGCTTTTTCCCGAAGCAGATTATCTTGCATTTATCAAAATATACATAGATATTTATATATACAAATCTACACTAACATCGAATGGAGAATCAAAGTCCTTCAACATCGAATGCTTTGTATCTTTCTCGGAGAGATTGGCATGCTCTGTTGGGATTTTCCAATCGATACCGAGAGTGTCGTCGAGGATGCTGATGCCTCCATCAGCCTCTGGATGATAGAAGTTATCACACTTGTACTGGAAGACGGCTGTCTCTGAGAGGACTGCGAAACCATGGGCAAAGCCCTTTGGGATGAAGAACTGAACATGATTGTCTTCTGTCAATTCTACTGCCACATGCTTGCCATAGGTTGGTGAGCCTTTACGGATATCTACTGCTACATCAAGGACTCTACCCTTTACGCAGCGTACCAACTTGCTTTGAGTATATGGTGGCCGCTGGAAGTGCAGGCCTCGCATCACGCCATAGCTGCTCATAGACTCATTGTCTTGGCAAAAGTGTACACTGTGTCCCAGGATTGGGGCAACCTTCTCTTCAAACTCTCGCTCGCTGAAGCTCTCGAAGAAATATCCTCGAGCATCGCGGAAGAGGCGTGGCTCTATAATGAGTACGCCTTCAATATCAGTTTTGATTATATTCATTGTTTTAATTTATGTTCTTTTAAAAAAGAATTTCTAAAATCATCCCGTCCTTCTTTACCATTAAAGAAGGAGACTTTCGAATCCCTCCGTCTCCCTTTAGCCAAAGGGAGCTCCACATCCTAACCAAGCCTTCCCTTCTCAGAAAGGAAGGATGTAACCGCCCTCCGGTGCTCGGAACCGCTGCGCTATTAGGTTGACGGACCATCAAAGGTCTACGCCATATTGTGCGGGATGGGACCGCCTTATCCATTGTAAAGCACAGAGTATATCTTTGTCTTTATCAAAATATGAACATCTTCATTTATCATAAAAAACTCGAATCATTCATTTTCAATCCATTCATAACCTAAAACACTTACCAAATCACTTTTTCTAGAACGCCACTTTCCATTCCATTCAACACGTAATGTTTGAGTTTGTGGTTTCATTCCATCACATACTATTTTAAAAGTTATATCTAATAAGCCTGATTGGTGTTCTGCATCAACTTCAAAACTCCTACCAATAAACATAGATAATTGAGGAGGAAGTTCAGACCCATCAACAGGAGATCTTGGCGTAACCATCATCATAGAGAGCCATTCTGTTGATAGCTCACCATATTTAGGCAAACAAACCGTATCATTACCCTTGTCTAGAAATATAGCGAAAGGCTCCTTTAGTATCTCTTCAGAAGTTAAACTCTTAGAAGACTCTCTGAAAACGATTCTATCTACATAAACACGTAAATTATTGGCTGTAGATTTTCCTTCATTAGTCAGTCTTAACTTGACTCGATAGGAATCAACAATGTCCGAATTGCCATCGTGTACTAGATTTTCCGTCAAATCATCATATGATGTTTCAAGTTTCAAAGATGGTGTGTACCTATAGGCCATCCAGTCTTCCTTAAACAATGCAACAATGACAACAGCTATTGAACCTACCACTTGCACTATTCGTAAGAACCAGTCCCAAAAGCTATGTTGACAAACTTGCAGTAATGGAGTTGGGCAACTGCCTGAAACCAGGCAATATGGAATGCAAAGTCCAATAACAGTACCCAAAAGTAGCGATGGCAGGATAAACCACAATATAATTTTCTTCATAACCTACATTAATGAATACGTATTATAAGATGAATTTTGACCATCATATATCATTACGATATTGCTGTTTATACTACCTGTAAAGAAAGAGGTTGTACCATAATCAAAACCACTGAATGAACTTCCACTCATATTAACAGTAGTAAATGAATTTGTACCCATATCGTACAAGTTTGACAAAGAGCCTGTGACTACACTGTTACGTTGGGCATCAAACACATAAATATTATCAACGCTACCTGAACTTGTAAACATACAAAGCCTACCAGCTCCAAAATCATAAACAGATCGATAGTCCTGATTTACCGCCCTACCTATTATAAAGGCAAGGCATGCTCGCTTAGCTGAATCCATAGCTTATTATTTGTTAATCAATAACACTATTCGAATGCCTCCGTCTGCCTTTTTCCAAAAGGAGTTTTTCTAACTTTCCGTCTCTCTGCAAAAAAGTTCTACCTTTCTAATAAAGTATTTCTTTCCGCAGGAGCGAGAGGATGTAGATTGTGCGCCGTCATGGTTTTATTGTCAGCCAGCGGAGCCGGTTCCCTAAAGGGCTAACTGAGAGAGCTAACGCAATCATACCGAATATTGAATTGACCCATTTTTATATGTTTGAATGAAGTGAAATCAGAATTATTACTCTTTATAAGAAAAAGATACAACTTCTGAGACTAAAGGACTTTCGTCATTTATAAATTTATCAAACATTTTAAAATAATCGTCGTCCAATTTGGCTTTTGTTGTTATTATCTCACAGCCTTTCGAAATTATTTTAATAACATCATCAGCTATTTCGTTCATCTCAAACACCTTAACAATTCTATCAAACGAAGTCTGAATATTATTATTATAGTGATCTTTTATATTCTTTAGGACTACATCAATAGGCTGATTTTTTTGTTTACCCGAAACAAAATCAGATAATTCAGAGTCATCCTGCTGTTGCTTACGCATAGAAGCTAACTGCTGACCTAATTTCCAATTGCTTGCATCACCTCTTTTGAAGAAAGCAGATAATGTATCAATAAAGCTAATGCTATCATTTGAATATTTAAAATTATTTTCAGCCAAGCTAATTATATCATAATTAATACATGAAGCATTTATTTTTAAATTCATCACAGATAAACGATTGGCAAATTTCATCGGTGTATATATATAAAAATATGAGCGTCCTTTTAACTTGTGTAGAAACTCTTTTCTAAAAGTATAAATAGTGGAATCCCAAGTAATAAAAAACGGCTCATCCAACAAACCGCTATCTGGATTTATATGATAGTTTTGATCGCTCAAATACAACATACAAATTAAATCATTATTCTGAGCACGTTTTGGCTTACTATACTTCTTATCTATAAGATGCATATCATATTCTTTCTGAGCCAATTTCAACTCATCATAATATGGGGTAAAAACAACATCAATATCACAAAATTTCAATATACTCTCAATGTGCGTTGAAACTTCTGCAATAAATTCTTCTTGCTCTAATCCCTCAACACTTATTCCTTCACCAAGCAAATCATACAAAAAATCTGTGAAATCTTCATAATAATCATTTTGAGATAAAAATAAGTAAAAATTAAAAAAAACATTTTTGGATGGACCAAGATCTTTTATTGTAGGAATATCTAATAATCGTTGTAAACGATAAGCTTCCCACAAATGATAAACAGCTTCTTCAATATATTCTTTGGTTGTCAACAAACATACTTTATCTTTTTGGCTTTTGACCTGTTGCATAAAAAAGTTTACAGCTCCATATTGAATATCATCATAATCAACATTTTTAAAAGACCAGCAAATAACTTGCAACAACACTTGTGTATCCAAATATATATTCTTCTTAAACATAGAAAAATATGCATCTAAAGAATTTGACCTGAACAAATTAGTAAACATTGTAGTAATTGCTATTTTATTAAGATAAACATTGTCACTTACCTTAAATAAAATGTCTTTGACCAATGTATTTGCATCTACTGAACTAGATAATGTTTTAAGATAGTTTTCGAGATCTTCGAAAACCTTATGTTCACTAATATTTTTATTTTCTCTACTTTGGTTAATCTCTTCAATTTCACTATTATAATGGGCATTGTAAAGTTCAATCAATTTATCACACACATTATTAGTATAAAACTGCAAGTTATATTTTTCCAAGCATTGCTGTAGTGTTAACATCAAAGACTGCAAAAGTGTTTCTGAAGTTTCTCGCAATTTTTGAAACTCTTCTTTTTTAGTATTTGATAAGGAATATTTCTTGTCATTGGAGCAAACCAATATACCCTTTTTCACTTGATAGTTAAGCTGACCTTGAATTGCTTTATGTGATAAGTTATCAGCAAGTTGGCTATTAACTTGAGCTAAAATCTCATCAATTGTTTTATCAGTTTCTCCAAGCAAATAATACTGAATAAATGAATTTATAAAATCATACTTAATATTAGCAATATTACTACCTGTAGTAAACATATCATAAATCACTTTATTTCTAATATCAAAAGATGGCTTATGTAGTAACTTGGGAGAAAATACAGATGTTAAATATGAACATAACCTAGGAAAGCGTTCAATATCAGATGCTAATTTATTTGCATCAAATATTTTGAGAGATATATCATTGTTTTGTTCTGCATTATCTATAAGTTCATCCTTCTTTGAATGAGAAATTGGTTTAGAAATAAAGAAATACAATGATGATTGATAGCCATATTTATCAACATTTCTTTTAGACTTTTCTACATCTTTCATCAACTTCACTTCAAATTTATCTTGAACTGTGATTTGAATATTTTTCTTTTGAGCGATTTCGTTTTTATAGTATACTATATCAACTCCACCATCCCAAGGACCATCTGTTATTTCGACCTCGTCAGTATTCCAATATGACATAACATATTGCTTAACAAAATCTTTGAATAAGGATTCCGACAAAGTTGTTATTATATTTTTATATTCTTCCTTAAAATCCATAACAAAAAGTTTTATGTATATCACCAATACAGCGTCCCCACTATTTTACAAGTAGTTACACGTATCAGTTTTTTGAAAAAAGTTATTTTGTATCGTGTGCAGGGGGAAAGATAACTAAGCACACTCCTTCACCTCTATTATTTTTTCAATTCCTTACCAGAAAAAGTACCATACGATTTTCCTGAAACTTCACCTTGTTTGTAATAATCGCCAAACATCTTCAACACAACATCAACATCAGCTTCTTCTTCCATACAGATTTTATCATCTATAATCTTTAAAGTATCACCATGCTGTTTGCAAACTCGTTTCATTTGACGAATATCTTTTGCTGTCACATTTTTATAGGTGCCAAGCATTCCTATTTTTACAAGTTTTTTATGTACAGAAGGTTTGGTTTCAATGACGGATTTTAGCTTTTCTATGCCAGAAAAAGTGTTTGTCCCCTCCATTTCTTCTACTATTATCTTAGCTTTTTCTGCATATTCCTCTTGCAAGCCCACCATCTGTTCAAAGTTAAATTTCTTAATCACATAGAATATGTCTTTATAGAATACACAGTCTATCTGTTTATCCAGAGTTAATGCATCACCCTTTAACTGTTGAAGCATTAAGCTTTCTGGATTAAACCAAGCTAAGAATTTTGCTTTGAGATTGGCCTCTCGTGTATCGATGGCTACAGAACTGGCTTGCATCTTACGAAATGTATAAACCCATTCGCCAGTTTGTACATCTTCGAAACCGACACAATAGGCCCATAATTTTACCTCATTATTTTCCAAATCACGAATACTTTTTATCTTTGGGACATCTCTTTGCAATTGGTTGGTAACAACATCTTGAAAAGAAAACACCTTATTCTGTATCGGATATGAAAATAGATTTTCTGCATCATCATTCACAACATCATAGTCAACCATCTCATAGTTTTTGTCAACTATAGATTTCAGTTGACTTATTGATGTATCATAAATATATTCCCTTAATTCCTCATCGTTATCAACTTGGAAAACATGATAAAGATATTTTTCATGCGCTCTTGCCTTAGGCTTCATTTTAGGCTTAAGCGCTCTTGTTATAAAAAACAACTTTGTATCATCAACGCTGGTCGAAGATATTAAATTCAACAATTCCTCTAAATTCATTTCTTGTTTATTTTATTAACATAAAACAATTTATACCCAATATTGTATATCTTTATATTATCACTTTCATAGATATCTCTAAATGGAGAAATCATTAGACCTTGCTTTCGTTGTCCCTGTTCTTCGTATTCCATCTCAAACAATGAGTATTTGCAATTTAAGACAGGATTTACTAAAAGCAGACTTGAAGTGACATATATCCTATAAATGATAATCAAGAGTATCAATAATGGTATTATGTCGCCTAGCTCGTCAAAACTCTGAAAGAGAAATGGTATGATATAAGTTGCTATATAGCCTATAGATTCTGCATTTTTATTTGAAATACTCCTAACCGTCACATTATTGCCATTTTTAGAACTAGAACGAAGTATCTTTAAAAAGAGCATAGTTCCTAATGTCACTAAAACAAGTAAGAGCCCCAAGAGTATAGACAAGCCAAATTTATGTAGCAAGCACAGGATACTCGTCTTGTCAAAACCTGCAAAATGTAAATAAGAACGGTTATAATATAGCTGTCTAACTATTATACATACAAACAAAGGTGAATATGACGTTAAGAACAAAATCAACTTTGGTACTGTACGCAAATAATTTGTACGCAAAACACTAACCATGAGAGTGTAAACTAAACTGTGTCAAGCTACAATAAAAAGTAGTTTAACACAGTTT
>OGJV01001396.1_pt1 | contig 10008 bp, 9 predicted proteins | sample 1572271 | NCBI WGS metagenome assembly OGJV01 (sample SAMEA2582107, study PRJEB24529) | metagenome | biome: Human gut stool | place: China | collected 2011
TAAATAGTCGTCGAGGTCGTGTATTAGGCATGGAACAAAGTGAAAGAACTGGTATATCTGTTGTTAAAGCACAAGTACCGTTGGCAGAAATGTCAGATTATGTTACTGTTTTGCGCTCTATGACACAAGGACAAGGCGTATTTAATCGTCAGTTCTATAGTTATGAAGAGGTTCCTCATAAGCAAGCCGATGAGATTATCGCTGCTTTTAAGGAAAAAGAGTAATATAAAATTGTCCACGTAGTTAATTCTAATATGAATTAACATGTAAGTAACAACTACATATACAATTTCATAGACAACTTCATATGTATAACAGTCTTGACGTAAGTCATAAAACTGAATAGTATTTTACGGACCCTCCATATATGGGCTCTATAATAAATGTTGGGGTGACACCACTACGGTGTCACTTCCAACATTATTTTTTTGCAAAAAAATAAGCATATAAGGCTCACATGCTTTACAATAAAAGTGTCAAAGTCCTAAAGAAAGGATGTGAGCTTATATGCCTACTACTGATTATACTGAATTTTTACATAATGTAAAACAAGAATATATTACAAATAGCTATGAATTAGACGGAATATTTATTTTTGACATAGAATTACCAGCAACATCACATATTTGCCCAAAGTGTGGAGAAACCACAAAGCATATTAAGGATTACCGCATACGTACTGTAAAGTTTGGAAAAGTACAACGAGGTCCACTAATTGGAAAATACAGACAGCGTCGGTATATTTGTCCGCATTGTGGTCATTCTTTTGCTGAAAGCAATCCATTTGTACGAAAACATATGCAACTAAGTGTAACTAATATTAGAATGCTATTTGATAAACTTACTGAAAGTGTAACCTATACAGCTATTGCTAACGAGTGTGATACATCTATTACTACAGTATTACGTTATTGCTCTATGATCACTATACCTAAGCCCAAGACCTTACCCACTGTGATTGGTATTGATGAGTTTAAAGGAAATGCAGAAGGCTACCAATACCAAGTTAATTTAACTAATCCAGATACACATGAAATATTAGATATTTTACCGAAACGTGATACGCAAGCATTAATCCACTATTTTGCATCATTTAAACATAAGGATCGCCTACAAGTTAAGTTTATTGTAATGGATATGTCCATACAATTTAAGCGCATCATGGAGGCGCTATTTCCACATGCGCATATTATCTGTGATCGATACCATGTATGTCGACTTGTAGATTGGGCGGTAGAGCGAGTTAGAAAGCGTGAGCAACATAAACTGGCTGCTTATTCACGTATGTTAAAACAGAATCGACGTGTACTAATGAAGCATCCAGACCATTTAACGGAAGCCGAACATATTAAACTATGTGAAATACTCAGAATATCTGATGATTTACGAAAAGCATATGCTTTAAAACTTTCTTTTAGAAAAATCTTTTCAATCTATGGTAAACAAAGAATAGCTGCACATTTAACGCATTGGTTGGAATTAGTAAAAGCATCTGGCTTAAATGAATTTAATAACTTCTTTACATCATTTCCTGCATGGATGACGCAATTAACTAATGCATTCTTACTTCCATATTCTAATGGATACACAGAAGGAACTAACAACAAAATTAAAGTATTAAAACGGATAAGCTATGGACTTCGCCACTTTGGTAGATTTAGAGTACGTATTCTACTTTTGAGCAAAAAGAATGGCACCAACCATAACTATGATTGGTGCCAAAGAAGACTCGTAGGGTGAATACCCCAACATTTGACAGAGAGCCAAAAATCCCTAGTGGAAAACCACTAGGGATTAATAGTCTATGTAAAATTAAGCTTCTACAGGGTATACGCTAACTTTACGGTTATAACGACCAGCACGTTCAAATGCTACTTTACCAGGCACAAGTGCGAATAAAGTGTCATCTTTACCGATACCTACGTTAGTACCAGGGTGGAAGTGAGTACCACGTTGACGAACGATGATGTTACCGCTCTTTACGATGGAACCATCATGGCATTTAACACCAAGACGTTTAGATTCACTATCACGACCGTTACGAGTACTGGACACACCTTTTTTATGTGCGAACAATTGCAAATCAAAAGTAAACATTAAGTTCACCTCCTATATTTCGTGTATTTGGACAAACTCTGGATATTGACGGCTAATTTCCTTTAAACCAAGGATCATAGTCCCCAGAATATCCTGTCCACTCTGGTTAATCGTACCAGAGAGAACCATATCACATTGACCTTCGCTATTCGTATATTCCCCTTCTTGCTGAGCAATTTGGGTAAGTCCTAACATTGCCGTTGCCGATAAGGCAGACACTGCAGCACATACGATATCGAAGCCATGTTCATCATATCCTGCATGACCGGACATGTGACAACCAATTACTTGACCATCACTATTCCGCTGGATTCCAATGGAAACCATAATTAAGCTTGGATAGATTCAATACGAACTTTTGTGAACGGTTGACGATGGCCTTGACGACGACGGTAGTTGGATTTAGCTTTGTATTTGAATACTAAAACTTTTTTACCTTTACCATGTTCAAGAACTGTACCTGTAACTTTTGCACCGTTTACAAGAGGAGCGCCAACTTTAACGTCGCCGTCATTCACTACAGTCAAAACTTCTTCGAATGTAACGGATTCGTTAGCAGCTGCTTCCAATTTTTCGATAGTAATTACATCGCCTTCAGCAACGCGATATTGTTTACCACCAGTTTTAATAATTGCGTACATGAGAACACCTCCTTGTTATCGAACTCGCTGAATTCGGTATCCCGACCCGAACATCGGTCGGGCGTTTAAACCTGCTTCACGCGGATTGCAAAGTTCAGTAAACCGAACTAATACTGATATAGTATATCGTATTTACCTATCCATGTCAAACAAAATTCACCATAAATAGCTCAGTTTACGATACTTTCATATATATACAAACCTCTAAAATTCTCCGATAATACCGAGGTGTTGTAAGAGTATTTTTGTGCCGATGAGGATTAATACACCCCCACCTAATATGTCTGCATATTTTCCTACAAACTGGCCCATAAATTTACCTAAGTAAACGCCAATGAGAGAAATACCAAAGGTAATGACCCCAATCATAGTGGAAGCTTCCCATACATTAATAGGTAAAAAGGCAAAGGTTAAACCTACCGCCATAGCATCAAGGCTAGTTGCTACGGAGAGCATCATCATTTCCCAAGCGCCTAAGAACTGTTTATCATCGTCATCATCATCGTCATCACTAAGACCTTCTCGAATCATAGCAATACCTAAATAGCCAAGAAGTCCAAAGATAATCCAATGATCCCATTCAGATATAACATCGATAAACTGGCGTCCAATGAGCCAACCAATAGGCATGAAAAACTGGAATAATCCGAATAAGAATGCTAATGTCACCTTTCGTCCATTTTCACCTACCGGCATAGATAAACCTTTACCAATAGATACACCAAAGGCGTCCATGGCTAGGCCAACACTAATTAATATAATTTCAAATACAGACACTATACTCACCTATAATAAACTACTTACTTATTCTGCTACAGCCATCAAGGAATAGCCTTCACGACTAATTTGTGGATTAACCACAATAGAAATTTTACGGCCTATAGAGTCGCCTAATTCTTCAAGAACAGCCTTTGTTAAATATTGAGCCACCTCTGGATGAACTTCGATTTCTAGGTTCGATTTAATTCGACCAGACTTAAATAACTCACGAATGCGGCGAATGATCTGCATATACACGGTTCTACCCGACAGCATATAACCCGTCCCACCGCATTGAGGGCATGTATCAAACATCAAGGTTTGCAAACCTTGACGGGCACGCTTCCGCGTCATTTCCACTAGACCGAGGGAGCTAATACCACATACGACGGTTTTCATCTTATCTAACTTAGCTTGGGCGCTCAATAGTTGTAGCAACTCTTGTTGATGCGACTTATCCTTCATATCGATAAAATCGACGACGATAATGCCACCAATATCACGCAAGCGCAATTGACGACAAATTTCTTTTGCCGCCTCTTTATTGACTGTAAAAGCCAGATCTTCTAACTTATTAGACTTACCTGTGTAATGAGCCGAGTTTACATCAAATACGGTAAGGGCTTCCGTATGATCAATGTGAATAGATCCACCAGAAGGAAGATTAATATCGCGGGAGATAAGATCTTCTAATTGAGGTTCAATATGGTTCGCTTTAAAGATAGGAGTACTATCTCGATGGCGTGTTACTTTGATTTGTTGAGAGGTAGGTCCGTGTCCTAAAAGATCCAACAGTCGAGATTCGCCCATATCAGAATCGACGATAATTTCCTCTACATTGCGATGCGCGTAATCACGCACAAGGCGGAACCAAAAATCCGCATCACTGTAAAGATCTGTACCACTTTTGGCAACCTTAAATCGCTTTAACACATGTTGCCATGTGCGCCATAGATATTCCATATCACGACCGATTTCATCGGCACTAGCCTTAGCAGCCGCAGTACGAATAATAAATCCACAGCCTTCCAGCACATAAGGTGCTGCTAATTCTTGTAATTTAGAACGCACTGCTTCATCAGTAATCTTCTTAGAAATATGCATGCCTTCAGAATATGGTAACAGTACCATAAAGCGCCCTGCCAAGCTCACATCAGCCGTAATACGAGCTCCTTTACCGAGCATTTCCTCTTTTACCACTTGTACGAGAATTTGTTGCCCTACAGATAGGCGAGGCAAGATTTTCTGTTCTTTTCCCTGTTGAAGGTTCAAATACGCATTTTGAGAGCCCCCAATATCAACAAAGGCAGCTTGCATACCGTTTAACACATTTTTTACAGTCCCTTTGTACATATGATTTGCCATATGGCTCTCATCGGTACGTTCTAACACGAAATCTATTAACTGACCTTCTTCATCGACAACAGCCATGCGAATTTCTTCGCGCATAACATTGACCAAAATTTTATGCATCCTATCCCTCCCTTCGTTCAATACAAAATATATAATTCTTTTAAATCACTCAAGCACATATAAGCCCCTAAGATTTATGTAAATACCATTAGTAGTTAAGATGTGTATTAAGAGTATTAATAGTTAATCTCCAATGGAGTATAACGGCCTTCTTCATTTTCCACCATAATTGCTTTACGATGAATTTCATAACCACTTGTGATTGGCCAATTGTATTGGTCTTTACCTAGGTTCCACACTTCACTAGGTTTAATAGTGCCTTGAGGATAAATACCGATGCCCATTGTAAGAGTAACCATACCATCTTGCACAGTTGCAACGATGGGCTCCTTTACAAATTCTTTTACATCGATGATACGAGTTTTCTTCGGTGTTACCTTTTCGTAAGAAATTTCCGGAGCCTCATTGAAAGGTTTTAGTAATGCATTCCAATCGGCGTTTTCATCTGTTACAGGGCCTGTTACCTCATAAATAGCAAAGTTACAAATAGCCATCATCTTTTTAACCTTATCCGGCATTTCTTTACCGCCTAACACTTCAAGGCCTGGCGGTGCTACACGATTTAAACGGTCTATAATGGACTCTAAACTATCATCTTCAATGACATCCATATCAATATATTCAGCCGCCGCTGTTACACCTAGAGCAAGTGCAGAGGAAAAGCTAATTTTCATATGTGGATTAAAGCCTTCAGAATAAGCCATTTTAATTTCTGCGCGGCGAATCATCCGTTCTACTGCTTGTGCATAATCAAGGTGCGACAAGAATCGCAATTTTTCGCCTTTATTTAAGGCCAAACGTAACTTTTTCAACTCTGCCACCCTCCTTATAGTCAATAATTGCAGTATTTAGCTCTGGACATACGTTACAGCCCTTACATGGACCGCGACGGCAATCACTTGTTAAGTTTGCCTCTACCGCTTGTTCCCACTCTCGTTTCAAGAAAGCTTTACTTACAGTGCAATCCAAATGATCCCAAGGTAATGGTTCGTCGAAATCACGAGTACGACGTGCAAAATATGCAGGATCCAACCCACAGTCAGCGAATGCTTTTAACCAAGTTTCATAGTTGAAGAACTCAGTCCAGCCATCAAATTTACAACCTGCTTCCCAGGCTTTTACAAGAACTTCAGATAATCTACGGTCCCCACGAGCAAAGGCAGCCTCCATGTAGCCCGTATAGCCATCATGGTAATGATAGGAAATATTGCGATTATTGATGAGAGATTTTAAATAACGTTGTTTACGATGAATTTCCTCTACATCTTGTTGACCATACCATTGGTATGGAGAATGTGTTTTTATCTCAAAGAAAAATAAGCTCAAAGTTACAGAACCATTGCGTTTACCCGTAATATCACGGTGTAAATCAAGCACCTTGTACGCCAAATCAGCAATACCTGCTAGGTCTTCATCAGTTTCAGTAGGAAGGCCCATCATGAAGTACAGTTTAACTGTATTCCACCCAGATTTAAAGGCATTTGTACACGCTGCCAATAAATCTTCTTCGCTAACGCCTTTGTTGATAACATCGCGCATGCGCTGTGTACCCGCTTCAGGAGCAAAAGTAAGACCACTCTTACGTACTTGTTGCACCTTTTTCGCAATATCGATGGAGAAACTATCGATGCGCAAGGATGGCAAGCTTACGCTTACTTGTTTGTCTTTGAACTCTTCCATGAGCATGTCTACTAACTCTGGCAATTTAGAATAATCCGCAGAGCTTAAGCTCATCAAAGAGATTTCATTATAACCAGTGTTAGCAATCGTATCTCTAGCAATTTGAAGCAAACGCTCTGGCGTCTTTTCACGAACAGGGCGGTATAGCATTCCCGCTTGGCAGAAACGACAACCACGTGTACAGCCGCGGAATAATTCTAGTACTGCGCGGTCATGCACAATATCTAAGAAAGGCACCACAGGTTTTGTAGGGTAAAATACATTTTCTACGTCCTCTACGATGCGTTTCTCTACAGCTGCCGGTACATCTTCAAAGCGAGGTGTAATAGATTTAAAATCGCCTTGTTCTGTGTATTCTACATCGTATAACGCTGGACAATAGGTACCAGGAATTTGAACCGCTTTACGCAAAAACGCCTCTTTACCACCTGGGAATCCTTTCGCCTTTTCAGCCTTATAGAGGTCGATAAATTCATCGCCCCATTCTTCGGATTCACCGAGGGAGACAATATCAAAGAAATCTGCAATAGGCTCTACATTAAAGGCACATGGACCACCACATACGAGTAATGGGAAATCCATATCTCGGTCTTTAGCGTACATAGGAATGCCAGCCAAATCGAGCATATTCAAGATATTAGTAAAGCTCATCTCATATTGAAGCGTAAAGGCTAATACATCAAAGTCTTTAATAGGCGTACGTGTTTCTAAGGAAAATAATGGAATATTACGCTTGCGCATTTCCTCTTCCATATCGTGCCACGGAGCAAATACACGTTCCGCTGCTGCATCTTCACGACGGTTTACAAGACCATATAAAATTTTGATGCCCAAATGGCTCATAGCCACTTCGTATACATCTGGAAAAGCTAAAGCCATTGTTACATCAACAGTACTGTGATCTTTCACGATACTATTGTATTCGCCGCCCGTATAACGAGCTGGCTTTTGGACATGTTGTAACCATGACGTATCTAATTGAATCATACATCCTCCGTCTTTAATGAAAGACTTCTTTCACAATCAATCCTATGAAAGGATATTAAAATATATATTTTGTCCGCTGTCTAGCAATATTTAATAAAATGCCAATGCTCAGCATATTAGTTGTTAGCGCACTAACACCATAGCTAAGGAATGGTAATGGAATCCCTGTAACAGGCATAATACCAATAGTCATGCCTACATTAACGAGTACCTCAAAGGTAAACATGGTAGCAATCCCCGTAGCTAATAACATACCAAAATTATCATTGCACATATACGCCACTTTAATGCTGCGATAAATAAGCATAAAGAGCAACAACAACACGATAATACAGCCTACAAAACCAAATTCTTCACCAATAACGGAAAAAATAAAGTCTGTATGGTTTTCTGGTAGGAAGTTTAACTGACTTTGTGTGCCATTAAAGATACCTTTACCAAAAATCAAACCTGAACCAATGGCAATCTTAGACTGAATGATATGATAGCCTGATCCAAACGGATCAATATCTGGATTTAAAAATACAAGAATACGTTGTTTTTGGTATTCTTTCAGTACAAACCAGCCTAAAGGCATCAATAATAAACCAGTGCCTGCAATGATTTTTATGAGTCTTGTTTTAATGCCAGAGATAAATAGCATCCCCACAAAAATGGCAATGTACACAAGAGATGTACCTAAGTCAGGTTGTAGAAATACAAGTGCAATAGGTACCCCAACATATAATACAGGCAATATTAATGATTTAAATGTATCTAACTTGCCAATACGAGGCTCTAGCATTTTGGCCATACAGATAATCATCAATAATTTAGAAAATTCTGATGGCTGAATAGTAATAGGACCCAATTGAATCCACCGTTGGGCACCCAATGCAGAGGTGCCAACGGCCATAACGGCAATTAACATCAAAAGAGTAACAGTATATATGATATTACCCCAATCCTTTAACCGATGATAGTTAAGAAATTGCATACCAATTACAACCGCTACATTAGCTAAGAAAAATATAAGCTGTTTTACTACTAAACTGCCAAAGCCAATAGGCTCTTGATTAACATGAGTTGCACTGCCAATGGCTGCTAAGCCAATAGAAACAAGTAGAAAAGTACATATGATAATAGCCCAGTCGCTATCGTTCCATAGTTTCCGCCACATCATATCACCTATTTCAATTTACGACGGCGCCACAAGCTTTGCTTACCTTGCACTAATAAGCGCTGAGTAGTCCAACCGCCGCGATTAATATAGAGAACATTATTCGAATCTTCAAAGATAGACTCACCAGCTGCAGCAAGTGTAGGTGTACCTTGTTTTTCTGTAGCAGCCTTTTTCTTCGCTACATAGGCATCAAATTGCTTTTGTACATCATAATCTTCCCAGCAATCCCCAGTTACAATATAGTCTACAAGAGGTGCTAATACATTGCAGAATTCATGAGAAACAAGATCTAACAGATGTCCATCTTGTGTATAGGTTAACACATCTTCATCATAAGGAATCATAGCCCCTACATATTCGGCGCGAAGAACTTCTAGCATATCGTATAAGTCTAGGTCTTCACCATCTGTAGGTACTGCATTAAATACAATAGCAAAATCGCGAATATTATGTTCCTCACACACTTGAATCATGCGCGCTCCATTACGTAAGGATACCCACAACGGATGCGTTACAACAATACAGCGATTTACTAAGTCTAAAATAGACTCTATGCCCTTACCAATACCGGCTGGAGCATCAATCAAAATATAGTCATATACATCACAAAGTCGACGAACTAATTTCTTATACTTCTTACGACCTATATCTTCCCAACGCGCACTTTGACTAGCCGGTAAGAAATCTAGATTTTCTGCAATTGATACAATAGCATCATCTGTATATTCTTTATCTTCACTCGCATCTAGTGCATCATAGATGATTTCATCTGCTACACCTAACACAAGATCCAAATCGCGCAATCCAAAGTCCCCATCACAGAGCAATACGCGGTGCCCTGCATGACTTAAGGCTGCACCCAAGCATGCGGTGACAGTCGTTTTACCTACGCCACCCTTGCCGGATACAACACCAATGATTTCGCCCATACTAATCCTTTCTTGGTTGCCCACTAGTTACCGCATTCTGAGGTTTTTGCCCATTATTAGAGCTTGTTCCCGCAGCGGTTTCTTTATTACCTTTACTATTTGCATCATTAGATTTCTTATTCACTGGTACATTGAAGTACGCAGCCAATATATCTCGTACGATAGCCCCTGCCGACCCGGCGCCAAAGCTTGCTTGCTCGACAAGTGCAACCACAACAATTTGCGGTTTATCATATGGTGCATAAGCTACAAACCAGCCATGATCTCGGCCATGTGCATT
>OGJV01001401.1_pt1 | contig 9975 bp, 10 predicted proteins | sample 1572271 | NCBI WGS metagenome assembly OGJV01 (sample SAMEA2582107, study PRJEB24529) | metagenome | biome: Human gut stool | place: China | collected 2011
GCGGGAGTAGCTGCTGTGCGAGGTCGAGCAGAGGCGGCAGGAACGAGCCCACGAGCTGAGCCAGTAGTGGCAGGATGCCCGCAGCCAGCTCCGTGACCATCGGCATGACCTTCTTCAGGGTGTCGCCCATGCCGACGAGGAAGTCCTGCACAAACGGCATACAAGCGTTGAGCGTGTCGGTGATGACCGGGCTGATTTCCTCGAAGGTGTCGGTCAGGATTGGGGCCAGCGATGTCAGCGTGTTGGCGATCATCGACGCCATAGGCAGTAGGGCCACTTCGGCCGACCTCTTGACCGCCTCGAAGGCAGAGCCGAGGTCGTTGTACTTGACGTCGTTGATCTGCTGGAGCGCGGCGGCGCCGTCATAGGCTGCGGTCTCGATGTCACCGAGCACGGGCAGGATGCCCGCCTCCAGATCCTCGAACTGCGAGCCAAACAGTGCGACGCCGATCTCGTTGCGCTTGAGAGGATCCTCGAGCTTGTTCAGAGCCTCGACGGTGTCGAAAAATGCAGCCTGCGCGGTCTCGCCGCCGGCTGCAAAGGCCGCGAACATTTTGTCGGAGTTGAGGCCGAGGCCCTTGAAGGCTTCGGCGCTGCTGTCGCTGCCGTCTTTCGCTCTGATGTTGAACTCCTTGACGGCGTCGGCCACTTTGTCGATGCTGAACAGGCCGGCGTCAGCGCCTTCCACGAGGGAGCCCATGAACTGGTCGGCGCTCAGGCCGAGGGCCGCAAACTGCGCCGAGTATTCGTTCAGGGTGTCGAGCAGGTCGCCGTTTTTGTCTGCGCCGTTCTGTGCGCCGGTGGCGATTAGGCCGTAGGCTTCTTCGGCGCTGATGTTGAAGTTTTTCATCAGAGCCGAGGCAGCTCTGGCGCTTTCACTGATGTCGTAGTCGAAGGTGTCACGCAGCACGAAGCCGGCCGCGGTGGCCTGCTCCAGCGCTTCGCCGGCCAGATCGCTCGCTTTCTGCGTAGCGGCCAGCCCTTCGGCCACGTCGTTGAAGTCCTCGCCGAGGTTCTGCGCGTAGATGTTTTTTACACTCTCGCCCAGCGCGTCCAGCTCGTCGCCGGTGGCGCCGGTAGATGCGGAGAGCTGGTTCATGGCTTTGTTGTAGTCGTCGCCCAGCTCTGCCAGATACTTCCCGGCCTCGACGACCGCCTTGCCCGTCGCCACAGCGATGCCGCCCACGGCAGCACCGACGGCAACGGCCTTCCAGTTTACTTTGTCGAGGTGTCCCGCGACGTTGTCCATCGCCTTCCCGAGGGAGGGGTCGATGGTGCCGGCGAAGCTGACGACGGCCTGCATGATCTTGTTTTTGCCTGCCATCAGTGTCACCTCCTTCTGTATTTCCTGAAGTTATTCCGGGGCATTGAGGCGGTCTTGTCGCGTTGGCGCTTGGCCTCCTCGGCTGCCTCGTAGTATTCCATCAGGAAGTCGGTCAGGCGTTCCCGTCGGAGCTCGCCGACTGAGGTGTGGAAGGCTCGAGAGTAGTCTCGGACGAGCTCTCCGAGCCGCTTTCCTCGGATTGTGCCGCCGACCTCGCCGTAGTAAAATTTCGGCCGATCCTCATAAGCTCCATGACGTCGGGGCCGCTGATGCGCTCGAGGTCGCTGACGTCGATGTCGCTGTTGACGGCGACGATCGCCATCATGGCGAGATAGGCGTGCAGGGAGTAGTCGAGCTCGCAGGCGCCGGCGCTGCCGCCGCCCTTGTTGGAGGTCGCGCGGAGCTTGCGGGCCTCAGCATCGGCAAACATTCCCACGGTGATCGCGTCGGTGTCATAGGTCAGAGTCTTGACCTTTTTGCCGTTGATGGTGATGGGGTTCTGGAGTGTCAGCTTTTCCATGTGTGTCTCCTTTCGATAAATAGAGGGCGCCGCCCGGAGGCGACGCCCTTCTTGTTACAGGACGCTGCGGATGTCCTTGGCGTAGTCGACGCCGCCGACGCGCATGATGGTGTTGAGCTGGTCGATCAGCCAGTATTCGTTGCCAGCGACGAAAAGCTGGTAGCGGCTGACGGCCAGCGCGATCTCGTTCTCGCTGGCGTTGCCGGGATCCACGCTCAGGCCGGGGATGCCCTTGGAGACGCAGCGGAGGAACGCCTTGCAGCCTTCGGTCTTGGTGGAGCCGTCGGAGAGCTTGACGTCCTGCGCCCAGCGGATCTCGATGGTCTTGCTCGTCAGCTTGACGAGGCTGCGCAGGCCGAGGTCAATGCCGATCTTAGTGATGGATGCCTCCATCGCCTCGATCTGGCCGGGCAGCGGCGCCGTGTAGGTTCCCATCGCCTTGAAGTCAGCCGTCACAAGGTTGACGGGAGGCAGGGCGATGGTCACGTCCTTGGCGGCGAGAACGCCGTCCACATAGACGGTATCGGCGAGGATGGGGCCCTTCAGGTCGAGCCACAGGTTTGCCATTACTCGTCACCTCCTTCGTAGTAGACGGAGAAGCCCGCGTCGGTGTAGGCGACGTAGACGCTCGCAGACTTGAGGGGCGGGGTCGGGGTGACGGCGATGTCCCAGCGGAAGTCGCCATTCATCACGTCGGTGGTGCTGTTCTCGCTCTCGAGGAACAGGATCACAGGGGATCCGAGCAGCGCGCCCATGCTGACATAGCCGTCGAGCTTCTCCTGCTCGCGGTTGATGATGCGATCCTTCAGTGCGCGGGTCATGGGCTCGTCGATCTCCGGGCTCCACTCGCGCTGGAAGTCGTTGGTGATGTGCATGAGCATCCGCATGGAGACGTCGAAGATCGCGCGGGGATCCACGTCTGCGCCGTAGGTGTAGGCAGCCGTATGGTCGCCCCACAGTACCCATTCGCCGCCCCATGCCACGGCGGTGCTGATGCCGTTCTGCGTCAGCTCCTTGCCGCTCTGCTGGTCGAAGCCGCGGTTTTTCGCATTGGCGCCGAAATACTGCTTGATGACGGGGATCGCCTTGTTGCCGCAGGTCTCCATCGGGACGCTGTTGTGGCTGAAGTCGGCGCGCATGAGCTCGACCACGGCCAGCGTGCTCAGGTGGAACACGTTGCCGAGGTTGTCCACAGCCTGCGGCCAGTAGACCTTAGAGCGCTCGCCGGTGAAGGCGTTGGCCTTCTTCCATGCGATCGCCTTGGTGATCGTGTCGACCGCCTGCGCGGTGCTGTCCACGAGGGGCAGGTCGGCCACGACGAAGGCGTCCCAGTGGCCGTTGATCTTCTTGCAGGTCGTCAGCATGGCGTTGTAGACGGCAGGGCTGTGACTCCAGCCGGGGGCCGCGATCAGATTGCAGACCGCGAACTGCTCGGGATAGAGCAGCGCGATCGCGCTCAGGCCGCTGTACTCGCCGGAGGAGGTGACGCCGCCGATGATGTCGCTGTCTGCGATCTCAGAGTCGTCCACCTCGCTGAAGCTGGCCGTCAGGCTGCCGGCGAGCTGCGCGTCGTCCTTCAGGCTGGTGATGATGACCGTGCCCTTGGTGAAGTTATAGTCCACAGCGTAGTCGGTGCCCTCGACGTAGTTGCCGCTGTCATTCTTTGCGATGGTCAGGGTGTCGAGGATGATCTTGTCGCTGGCGAACTCGGCGCGGCCGCCGGTGAAGGTGAGGGTCTTGGTAGTGGCCGTCTCCTTGCGGTGCTTGCCCGCGGAGGGGTCGAGCACATTGATGACGTAGATCGGGCCGATGTTCCCGAGGGTGTTGTTGAAATGCGCGTACACGGCCTCGCACAGGGTAAAGGTGCCCCAGTCGGACGAGTAGCCGATCTTCTTCTGAGCGTCGACCAGACTGGTGATCTTGATCGGCGCGTTGATGATGCCGGCCTCGCCGAAGCCGCGCACGAGGTTGACGGGTGCCGTGCCGATATAGACCGGCGTGGTGCCCGCCTGCACGGCGCTCTGTGCCACGGTCTCGCCGATGTGGCCGTAGGCGCCGTAGAGGTATTCGTTTGCCATCTGCTTATCCTCCTTTGCATGAAATTAGAGCAGCCGAGCGGCTGCCCTTAAAGCAGGTGTTGGTAGCTTTTCGGGTTGCGGGTCAGGGTCTCCTCGACGGAGAACTCAGCCCATGCAAACCAGTACGGGTAGAAGTCGGGGACGGCGTCTTGCTCCGCGACGGGGCCGAAGGTGATGCCCTTCTCCTTGATGACGCGGAGGTCGCCGAGGTACTCGGCGTTTTCAATCAGCCGGAGAGCTGTGTCCACAAAATTCCATGCGTCACGCCAGCCCTCTCCGTTCTTCACGAAGTAGGAGGCCGCCGCCTCGTTGTATTGCTGGATGTAGGTGCCGCTGCCGTCGCCCTTCGGCTTGAAGATGTCGGGCCCGTGGTAGCCGGGATCCCACGCTGAGAAGCAGAGCCGGATCTTGATGTCTCGGGCACTCTGGAGCAGGTCGTCGTCGCCCTGAACGATCTGCACGCAGACCGACGGGATCGGCGCGGCGATGTTCGGGGGCGTCCTGTCCTTCGATGGTACGAAAAGCGAGAACGCGGCCGGGTTTACCAGCTTGTATGGGTAGGAGGCGTCCGTTGCGTTGTCGTCGGGGAGCTTCAGCTTGACCAGAGGGCAGACCTCGGCGGTCAGCCAGTCCCGGACGGTTTCGATGCTGTTGACGATGGACATGGGGCACCTCCTACATGGTGACAGTCTGGCCGAGGGCCACGGTGGCGATCCCCATGTCCTCGCTCCAGTCGTTGACGATGTACTCGCGGCCGTCGACGTTGGGCCCTTCGCCCGCCGGGCGCCGAGCGGGCAGATCCTCGACCGCCGCATAAAGCAGCAGAGAGGACTCCACGACGCTCAGCTCTTGCCCCCCTTGGCGTTCTTTCAGGGCGTTGTCGTCCAGCACGGCGGCGATGGCTCTGCCTTCGACGGTGTGCTTCTCACCGAACTCGTCGAGATTGAGAAACGTGCGCCGACGGTCAGCCTCGACCATCGCCTTGAAGCCATCAGACGGGATCGGCGGCGCCGATCTGAGGGGGCTCCTCGTCGTCGGCACCGTCATCAGGCTGCTCGGCCTTGGTGGCCTCGATGGCAGCGATGACGTCGGCCTTCTTGCGCATAGCAGAGGCGTCCACGCCATAGCGCGTGGCCACTTCCTTCAGCTCGTCGAGCTTCATGTCCTCGTTGTACTCAGGGACCTCGTCGGCCGCGGTGTTGGTGCTGGCAGGCTCGTCGGCGTCGTCGCCGGGAGCGGGTGCGGGCTGCTCGGCAGTCTCGCCCAGCTCGCCGATGTACTTGGCGACGCCTTCCTTCACCAGACGGGCCTCCAGCTCGTCGTCGAACTTCTGAGGGCCGTCTGCTTCAGTGATGGGGATCACCTTGCGGCCGTTATAGTAGCCGAAGGTGCCCTTGATGATCTGGATCATGCTCTGCTCCTTTCTGCTGCGCTCAGTCCGTCAGGACGTCCGCAACGATGAACGGGTTCTTGTTGTTGGGGATCATCAGCGGGCGGCTGGAGATGGTCAGCGTGCGGCTGTTGCCTTCGGCGCTGCTCACATACTTCGGCACGCGGCGGCCGGCGTAGGTGTGGAACTCGCCGTCGCTCTGCTCGACCTGAGAGACGGCGCCGTAGGCGGTGCGGCCAGCGCCGGGAGCGGTGAGGACGCACTTGCCGGACGGGATGTAGAGCTTGTCGTTGTCCTCGTCGTCGGTGTAGGTCAGGTCGTAGGAGATGACGCTGATGATGCGGCCGAGGACGTTCAGGCGGGCCACGATGGCAGCGCCGTCAGGCAGCAGCTCAGGCTCCACGTTGCCGATCTCGATGCGGCGGTTGTCGAGGAGCTTCTGCACGGCCGCGTCGTTGATGATGGTGTCAGCCACGTCCGGGGAGCAGACCAGATCAGAAGCGCGGAGGCCGCGCTTGGTCAGCATACGGATCATGGCCTCCAGATCCTTCAGGATCTTGCCGCCGGTGGCGTCCCACTTGGCCGTCGGGGTGTAGGTCGCGGGGTTGCTGGCCTCGGAGTAGAAACGGATCTCCATCTCGTCGGCCTTGTCGACGTCGTCGGCGATGTGCTTCATCACGCAGCCATTGGTCAGCATGGTCTCGGCGGCCATTGCTTCTTCGCGGTTGGTGATGAGCTCGCCCAGCTCGTCAGCGTCGCGCAGGATGAGGGTCTGCTGGCGCTGCTCAGGGGTGAGCTGAGAGTAGAGAGCCTCGCCGAAGCCACGCCTGCGCAGCTCGTCGAGGGTCAGGATGCGACGGGGAGCCACGAAGGGCGGGGTGTAGCGTTCCATGTTGTAGCCGGCGCGCAGGACGGTGACGCCGCCCTTGCGAGGGGCCACGAAGGGCGCCAGCTTCTTGCTGCCGTCACGGAACTCGACGAGCACGTCGTCGGTGGCGAAGATGTCGGTCGCGTCGTTGGTAGGGAAGTAGCGGTCACGCAGGAAGGTCGCAGCAGGGGTGAGCTGCTGCACGGCCATGAGCAGCGTGTGGGTGTCGTAGAAGTTAAAAGGCATTTTGTTGTCCTCCTTCTCTTAGTATTCGATGGCGTCGGAGAGCAGGATGCCGGCCTTGCGCAGCTCCTCCTCGTCGGTCGCCTTCAGGGTGTAGCCGCTTGCGACGGCCAGCTTGTTGCGGGCGAAGTGGCCGGTGCGGTAGGCCAGCACGGTCACGTCCGCGGTGGTGCCGACTTCCACGTCCTCGGCGAGGATGCAGTTGGCGGTCAGGGTTTCGTTGGTGGTCGCGGTGGAGCCGAGGATCACCAGCTTGCCGTCGCCGGCGGTGCCGGCAGACAGGGCCAGCACGGTGCCGCGCTTATAGGTGGCTGCGGCGGTGGCCTCCTTGCGGATGGTCACGGTGAACACGTCAGCGACGGGCTCGTTGGCAACGATCAGGCCGTCATAGCCGACGCTGCCGAGGTTTTCGTCCAGTCTCTTGCTCATTACTTCTTACCTCCGTTCTGAGACTTGGTGGAGTTGTAGAGGCCGACGATGGCGTCCACCTTTGCCTTGTCGTCGTTTTCGCTGCCTTCCTCGCCGCCGTTAGGGGCAGCGCCGACGCCGGCAGCGCCGGACTCGTCGTTGTCAGCCTTGGCGTCCTTCAGGTGCTTGGCACCGAGGGCCGCCTGCTTCTGCATAGCCTTGAGCGCGAGCTGCTCAGCGGTGCAGGGGGTCTCGCCGTACTTGGCGTCCCTGACGAGCTGCGCGTCGCCCACACTTGCGGCGATGCTGTCGATGGCCTCGATGCGGGCGCGTTCCTGCGTTCTGGCAGTTTCGGCCGCCTGCTGCTCGATCTGAGCCACGACGTCGGGGTGCTGTGCTCTCATTTCTTCGAGGGTCATGGTCTTGTTGTCCTCCTTCTTGGGGCCGTCGTTCTTGGCGGCCGCGTGTTTATTTCCAGCCGCAGGGGCGGCGTGGATGCTGTTGTCGATGGGGATCGTCCCCGGGATGTGTCTGAAGCCCTTGACGTCGTGCCGGATGCCGGCGACGAGGAGCACCTTCTTGTCGGCGCTCAGGGTGACGTCGGGGCCTTCGTCTGTGAGCAGGGTGTCGGCAAAGCCGTTGTCAATGGCCTCCTGCCCGACCATCCACGTCTCGCGGGTCATCATGCTGCGGAGCTGGTCGACCTCGAGGCCGGTCTTGGCGTGGTAGATCTCCGCGATGGCCCGCTCGCTCGCGTCGAAGTCCTTCTGGAGCTTCTTCAGGTCTGCGAGGGTGTAGTAGTCGTAGAGCAGCCCGGCGACGCCGTGGATCATCACCATGCTGCCGGGATAGACCTGTACCTCGTCGCCCGCGCAGGCGATGACGCTGGCCGCGCTGGCCGCGATGCCTTCCACGACGACGACCTTGTGGCCGGTCAGGCCCTTGATGGCGTTGTGGATGGCGATGCCGGTGTAGAGGTCGCCGCCGCAGCTATTGATCTTGATGGTGATGTTGCTCTTGCCCTTGACGGCCGCGAGATCCTCCATGAAGCTCTCGGGCGCGATGTAGAGGCCGGGCTCGGGCTCGCCCGTCCACCAGTCCACAGGCTGACGGCTCACGACGTCGCCGTAGATGGCGACGTTCCAGAACTTGATCGGCGTGCCCGCAGTCTGAGGCCCGGCGCAGAGCCGGGGAGTGTTATGCGTTCTCATGCTTGTCTCCTTCCTTGATGCTTTTGATGGCCTCGGCGACGATTGCCTCCCGCAGAGCTGCGGAGATCGTGCCGCTGGCCGCTGTGCTCTGGTCGACCTGCCCCTGCGCTGCGCGCAGCTTCTCGTTTTCCCGAGTGAGCTGGTCGACGTTGGCGTCCCACTGACCGCCGTTGAGTCGGATGGTCGCCTGCTCTCTGGTCGTGATGCCTTCGCCGATGGCGAGGATCTCGGCCGTGATCTCCTTCGTCGGGTCGAGCTGTCCCTGAGAGGGGCCGATCCACTCGGCGCCGAGGTATGCGGCGCGGATCGCCGGATCTGCGAAGAAGCCCGGGGCGCTGATGCGGCCGCGGGCGACGGCTTCAGAGAGCCAGATCTCATATACCGGCGTGCAGAAGTCATCGACAAACCACTTGCGCCTCATGCGGAACGCCTTCCACGCCTCCATCAGGGCGGCGCGGCTGGCGCTGTACGAGCTGTTGAAGCTCTTGAGCAGAAGGTCGGCCGGGATCTCGAGTGCCGCGCCCACCTGTTCACAGATGGCGCGCAGGAATGTGTTGAAGCCACTGGCCGGCCGCTTGGGGTCTGCAAAGGTCACGTCCTCGCCGGGCTCCATGATGTTGATCTGGCCGGGGCCCATCTCGTACTCATTAGGATCTCGGCTCACCTCCGGCAGGCTGCTCCCGACCTCGTTGAACGGGTTGTCGCCGGCGCCTGCCTCGGTCTTGATGAAGGCCGTGAAAAACGACTCGACGACCGCCGCAGTCAGCTCGCTCTCGGTGTAGCGGCGAAGCTGGAGCAGGGGCTCGATGACCTGCGCGAGATAGCTGACGCCGCGGTATTGATCCGGGCGCTCGCTCTCCATGACGTGCAGGCTTCTCCGCAGGCCAGTCCGCTCGCCGTATGCCTGAACACGGGCCCACGTTGTCGTCGTGCTGCCGAGCTCGAAGGGGTAGGTGCTGCGGATGTGGTACGCCTCGATCTGGCCGTCGTCGTTCACCTCGACGCCGTCGTAGATGGTGTTGCCGTTGGCCGCCTTGCCGGTGGTCAGCAGCATCGGGGTGATGATGCCGGAGGTCGTTGGCGTGGCGACTCGGTCGGCCTCGATCAGGTGCAGGCGTAGCGAGTAGGGTGTGAGCGGCGTCGGCTCGTACTGCTTCACGACGGCGAACACGTCGCCGCTGACCAGCCACGAGGAGAGTGCGAGCTGCTGCATGGCTGCGAAGTTGTTGACGCCGGTGGCGTCGCACGCCCTTTTGTTCTCAGACCAGAGAGCGAACTCACGCTCGGCCTGAGCCTGCCATGCGTCAGCGGCCTCCTGCGTCATGCCGAGCGCCTCGCGGTCGATCCGGCTCTTGAGCTGGAGGCCGATGCCGACGACGTTGGTGCGGTTGGTGCGGATGGCAGAGGTGGCGATCGGGGCCGCCATGTAAAGCATCCGGGCACGCTGCCGCAGGGTGTAGTTGTTGGCGTCGATGTCCTCCTTCGGGCTGCCGCTCATAGCTCTGAAGCCCTTGGTCGCCTTCTTGTGCCAGCTCGCGCCGGCGTCGCCGTAGCCCTTATTCACAGGGCGCGGCTGCTGCCGCCTGTTCTGTGGGCGGCTTCTGCTTTTTCTTTTGCTGATGGTGCTCACCTCCTTCATGGTGAAGATGGCCGAGTCGGGAGAAAAGGAGCGAAAACTCCCGGCGTCGGCCTATGAAAAAAGCCCCTTTCGGGGCTTCTTTCACCAGTCTCGGGGCACTACTCCCACAGCTTTTCGCGGCTTCTCGCCGTTCAGTGCGGCCTCGAGGGCTTCGATGTCTGCCTCGAGCTGTTTGATGGCGGCCCGGATGGATCCGAGGTCGGTGTTGTAGCGGGCCAGATTGCGCGAGCCGATGCCGTAGCTCTGGACGCCTCCGTCCAGCATCTCTGCCTCTCGCTTCAGGTAGAGCTCCAG
>OGJV01001404.1_pt1 | contig 9933 bp, 8 predicted proteins | sample 1572271 | NCBI WGS metagenome assembly OGJV01 (sample SAMEA2582107, study PRJEB24529) | metagenome | biome: Human gut stool | place: China | collected 2011
TTATTGGGGCAAGTTCTGCCATTTTCTTTGCTCATGGCTCTTACCGCACGGAAGGGACTGAGGGGCTTTTATACAATATCATTGCAGTCATCTTGCTGGCATGGGCTAATTTTTACGACAGTGCCGACGGACAGCTGGCTCGTATGACGGGACAGAAGACGCGTCTTGGAAGAATCCTTGACGGGGCTGCCAGCGAGGTATGGTTCATTCCGATTTACCTGAGTCTGGTTTACCGGTTTTATGTACACCATGACCTGGAGTTCAGCTGGCTGGGCATCGCTCATACGCCGTCCAATGCCTGTATTGCTGCATGGGTCATGCTGGCTGTAGTACTGTATTCCGGATTTGTATGTCACAGCCGTCAGTGCGGTTTGGCCGATTATTACCGCCAGATTCATCTGTTCTTCCTGAAAGGAGAATCAGGCAGCGAACTCGATAATGCCGCACAGCAGCAAAAGATATATGATGAAACGCCCTGGAAAGGAAATGTGCTTTGGAAACTTTTTCTGAAAACTTATGTCAATTACACCCGGACACAAGAAGCACAGACCCCTCACTTCCAGCATCTGATGAACAAAATACGCACCAAATACAAAGGCATGGAGCATGTGCCCTCTTCTTTCCGGGATGAGTTTCGCGCACAGTCACTTCCCCTGATGAAATGGACCAATATCCTTACCTTCAATACACGTGCTATCGTGCTTTACGTCAGTTGTCTGGCAGACCTGCCTTGGCTGTATTTTTGTTTTGAAATCATTGTCATGGGTGGACTTTGTAAATACATGCGCCATTGCCATGAGAAATTTTGCCGGCAGCTTTCCTCTAAATTGTAATTTGAAGCAAAGCTTATGCTATAAGCTTTGCAGTGTAACATTTATCAGTGTGCAATGAATAAAAAGATTTGGTTTCTGCTGAGTTACGCTGTTTTCTTTTTGAAATTTTACGGACAGGATATTACCGTGGAAGGACTGGTTACAGATTCGGTGACGGGTGAAGGGCTTCCTTATGCTGCCCTGCAGATTAAAGGTACGACTCTGGGAACCGCAACCGATGCAGACGGACATTTCTCGTTTTCTGTACCGAAAGGAAAGAAAATACTGGTTGTTTCCTATCTGGGGTACGATTCGTGTGAAATGATACTGATTCCCGAAAAGAAATCCCATCTGGAAATTTCATTACCTCCCAGTGGCATCCATCTTGGAGAGGTCGTAATCAAGCCCACGAAAGAAAAATATCGTAAGAAAGATAATCCGGCAGTACGCCTGGTACGCGAAATCATTGACCGGAAGAAGCTGAACACTCCCTATGCACATGATTACTTCAGTTACGAACGTTATGAAAAGGTGCTTTTTGCCATGAACGAATATACTCCCAAGCCTCCAAAGAAAGGAAAAAAGGGAAAGTTCAGCTTTGTGGAGGAATTCGTGGATACGCTGAATGACGGAACAACCATTCTTCCCGTGTCGGAAAAAGAACGGATCGAGACCGTTTATTATCGCCGGCATCCAAAGTCGGAAAAACATGTAGTGAGAGGCAGCCAGTCATCGGGAGTAGATGAAGTGTTTTCACGCGACGGGGTACAGCAGTTCCTGGGAGAGGCTTTTCGCGAAGTGGACATATTTAAGAATGACATTCCCTTGTTCTTGCAACGCTTTGTGAGTCCGCTTTCCGGCATCGGCCCTAATTATTACAAATATTACTTGCTGGACACGCTGGCCATAGAAGGACAAACTTGTGTAGACCTTGGGTTCGTACCTTTCAACTCAGAGACTTTTGGATTTACCGGACACTTGTATGTTACGCTCGATTCAACTTATTTCGTCAAAAAGGCTGTGCTGAACGTGCCGAAAGACATTAACTTGAATTTCGTATCGCACATGACGATTGAACAGAATTTTGAGCGGACGGCAGACAGTACCCGTCTGATTACGAAAGATGATATCAAGGTCAACTTTAAGCTGAGTGAGAAATCCAAGGGCATGTATGCACGAAGACTGAATATTTACCGCAAGCATTCGTTTGATGTACCCGATGCGGAAACTGCACAGGTATTTGAGGAAAGTGCCCCTACCCTTTTTGCGGCCAATGCCTATCGTCAGCCGGATAGTTACTGGAACACGATTCGTCCGCCCGAAACGGTACGGAAGAATCCGAATTCCGTGAATAACCTGATGACCAAGTTACGGTCAGTTCCTGTTTTTTATTTCACGGAAAAGGTTGTCAGCATTCTTGTGTCAGGTTACATACCTACCAATAAGGACCCTCTGAGAAACAAGTTCGATCTGGGCCCGATGAACTCTACCTTTAATGGTAATGCCATTGAAGGAGCACGTTTTCGGGTTGGTGGAGGAACCACTCCCGTGCTCCATAAAAGATGGCTGGCAGACGGGTATATGGCTTACGGTACGAGAGACCAGAAACTCAAATACGACGCACTGGTAGAATATTCATTCAATGACCGAAAAGATTACAGACTGGAATTTCCTATCCATTCTCTCCGGCTGGAATATATGTACGACCTGAACAAACTGGGGCAACAATATATGTACACCAGTAAGGACAACATGATGCTGGCCATCCGCCGGAAAAAAGACACACGTGCCACCTACCTGCGGAAAGCAGAACTGACTTATACGAGAGAGCATTATAATGGAGTGTCGTATGGGGCTGTCCTCCGTAACCTGCGTGAGTATGCCACACCGTATGCTGAATTTAACCGCTTTGAATCCGACGGCTCTGTAAAACCGGTTGCCCGTTATGACCTGACTGCCCTGGAACTCCGCTTCCGTTATGGAAAGAATGAAAAGTTTTATCAAACCCGCACACAGCGTGTTCCCATTACATACGATGCCCTGATATTCAATTTGAGTCACGTGATGGCTAAAAAAGGTCTTCTGGGTTCTTCCTATGATTATCAGCGGACAGATGTAGGCGTACAAAAACGGTTCTGGTTTTCCGCCTTTGGTTATGTTGATTTTATTGCCAAGGCCGGGAAGGTATGGAGCAAGGTACCCTATCCTTTGCTCATTCTTCCGAACGCCAATCTGACGTACACGATACAGCCTGAAGCATATACCAATATGAATGCGCTGGAATTCATGAACGATGAATATGCTTCATGGGATGTGACGTATTATATGAATGGAAATCTGCTCAACCGGATTCCTCTGATAAAAAAGCTGAAATGGAGGGAAGTATTTACGTTCAGGGGACTTTGGGGACATCTAACGGACAAGAACAATCCTATGGTCGCTTCCAATAAAGAAGGACTGTACATGTTTCCTGAAGGAACCTTCATGATGGGAAAGACACCTTACATGGAAGCGGGAGTAGGTATTGAAAATATTTTCAAATTCTTGCGTATAGATTACGTATGGCGCTTGAATTACAGGAACAATCCGGACATTCAGAAATCAGGTATTCGCATGACGATGAAGTTGTCTTTTTAAGGGAAGTCGTGGCTCATGCATGTTTTATAAACCTCCTTGGCATAATGGAAAAAAGGAGCCGCTCTTTTCTATGTTTTCCCCGTGCGAACCGTAGGTTTCCCGGTGCAGAAACATACGGTTTACGCAAGGAAAACATACGTTTCTGCATCGGGAAACATAAAAGGTGAAAAAAGGATTGTAGATTGTCTTCTTTGCCTTTTTACATCACTCTATCAAGAAAGCGGATTATTCTATGTTCCGTATGAATTTGGCCGGCACGCCTCCCACCACGGTATTGGCCGGCACGTCTTTCGTTACGACGGCTCCGGCTGCGATGATGGAATTGTCGCCAATGGTGACTCCCTGCAGAATAGTACTGTTAGAGCCTACCCATACGCGTTTTCCCAGTACGATGGGAGCCGGTGTCATAGCCGCACACTTTTCCGGATTCATGTCATGATTAAGTGTGGCGAAAACCACGTTGTGCCCAATCAGGCAACCGTCGCCCAATGTCACTCCACCCTGGTCCTGGAAATGGCAGCAGGCATTGATAAACACATCTTTTCCTATATGGATATTTTTCCCGAAATCCGTATAAAAAGGAGGAAATACCCGGAAAGTGTCGTCTACTGGCCGACCAAAAAGCCGGGACATCAGTGCCCGGATTTCTTCCATGGTGTGATACGATCCGTTCAGTTCGAATGTGATGCGGCGGGCTTCGTCACTCATGCGGTTCAGCAATTCCATGATCTCGGGTGTATCAAGCGGTTTCCGCATGGCTACGTGAGCCAAAAAATCATTTAGTTCCATGTGCTATTTTTTGAAAGGGTTATACAATTTTTATTTTACAAAAATATCCTGATTTTTCGGAAAACACGATATACATATTACGGATAATCATACCCCAATTACTTGTATACCGACAAAATGCCCCACTTTTGTATCACTTTTTTCTGTTTGTTTTGTTTTTTATCGCGTACATTTGTAAAAACTTTAAATGACACATCATGAAAAAAACGTATGCAATGCTATTTTCCTTCCTTTTGGTCTGCACCATGGGATTTTCGCAGACCCGGAAGGCTGTTTCTATTTTAGGAGATTCGTACTCTACTTTCGAGAATTACCTTCAGCCTGATACCAATGCCGTGTGGTACTTTCAGCAGCCGCGGAAAAACAACGATGTCCGTTCTGTAGACCAGACCTGGTGGTATAAGTTTATTAAGGAAAGTGGATACCGTTTGTGCGTGAACAATTCCTTCTCGGGTGCAACCATCTGTCACACCGGTTACCGGAAGGCTGATTTTTCCGACCGCTCATTTGTGACACGAATGAACAACCTGGGGTGTCCGGACCTCATTTTCATTTTTGGAGCAACGAACGACAGCTGGGCCGGGGCTCCCATCGGTGAATACCAGTATGAAAACTGGACGAAAAAAGATTTGTACAGTTTCCGTCCAGCCATGGCTTATATGCTGGAACACATGCAGTACCGTTATCCCAACGTGGAGATTTATTTTCTGTTGAACTGCGACCTGAAACCGGAAATCAATGAGTCTGTAAAGACTATCTGCGCATACTATCACGTGCCTTGCATCGAACTGAAAGGAATCGACAAGCAGGGAGGGCATCCTTCCATAAAAGGTATGCAGCAAATCAACGAACAGATAAAAGCTTATTTTGCCAGTCGGCAATAAGGAAAAAGAAAACGGCTTGACGAATATGTCAGGCCGTTTCTTTTAATAATTCCAGAATCAGTTGCTCCAGTCTGACTCTCACTTCATCCATCGGGACTTCTTGCTGTAACTCAGCCTGTAGTGAAGTGACTCCCTTGTCTATAAACCCACAGGGATGAATGTAACTGAAATACCTTAAATCTGTATTGACATTCAGGGCAAGACCGTGCATCGTAACGAAATGGCTGCTTCTTACCCCCATGGCACAGATTTTACGTTCTTCGGGCGTACCCGTAGCCAGCCAGACGCCAGTAGCCCTGTGCACTCTGGCGGCTTCTATGCCGTAGGTCCGGCACACACGAATCACCGCTTCTTCTAACAGGTGCAGGTATTCCTTCAAACCCAAGTGAAAATCTTCCAGGTTCAGAATCGGATAACACACCCATTGTCCTGGTCCGTGATAGGTAATGTCTCCTCCCCTGTCTACCTGAAACAATTCGGCATGAATGGTCTGTAACTGTGTGGGGTTCAACAGCATATTGGCTGCCTTTCCGTGCTTGCCCAGGGTGTAGACATGCGGATGTTGGCAGAAAATAATCCGGTTGGTATAAGGTTTTCCGTTCAGCTTGGCATCAATGAGTTCATCGAAGAGAGCAGTTTGTCGTTCCCAAGCCTCAGAATAAGAGATGAGTCCCCAGTTTTCTATTGTAATCATGGCATTCAATTCTTAAAAGGTTACATTTTGCAAAGAAAAAATTTTTTGGTGTGAATGGCAAAGATTTACAAAAAGAATTCCTTTTTACATCGCAATTCGGGAAGTTATGCTATATTTGTAGACAGAGAAATCATTTTTTGAGAAAAACGTCTGAATATGATGAAAAAAATACAAAGAGGATTATTCCCCTCTGTCGTGTGTGGCTTGTTTTCCACCATGATGCTACCGGGGTGTATCGGAAACGGGACAGCCGGAGGAAACGAAGTTTCAGTGGATTCCATTCCTATGGATACGACTGTGTATCTGGATGAAGCCAATACGGAATCACCTAAATGCCAGATAAAAATCAATTTTAAATATTTAAAGTCGGCCGATAAGAACGATTCGCTGACGCAGGTAATCAATCAGGTACTGGAGGATGCTTTTTCAAGTGCACATGCCGGAGCAGCTTCTCCACAGGCCTTTGTCTCGTCTATCAAAGAAAGCCTGGCAGGTGATTACCTGAAGGATGTGCAGGGAAGTTATCAGACCGACTTGAAGAACGGAATGAAGCCCGATGAAATTCCTAACTGGTATAACTACGAATATGAGATAAATTCGGAACTGCAAGAAGGTAAAGACAGTATATGGAATTATGCCGTCACTACTTTCCAATATACCGGAGGCGCACATCCCAACACATGGGCACAGTGGGTTAACATTGATGCGGCCAATGGGAAAAAGCTGGACAAGAGCGAAGTGTTTGCCAAAGGAGCTGAAGAGGATATCTGCCGGCTGATTCTGGACAAGCTACTGGCAGAAGCCAATAAAAAGCTGGAGACAGATACGCTGACCTGTGTAGAGGGACTTCAGGCGGTAGGTATCTTGTTGGACACGGACTTGTATGTGCCCGACAACTTCCTGCTCGAAAAAGAAGGAGTGACATTCCTTTATAACACCTACGACATTGCACCTTATTACATGGGACGCTTCCAACTGACGGTTCCCTATGAAGAAATCAATACTTATTTAATCAAGAAATAATCGTACATGGACATTATCTTAAAATATTTCCCGAACCTGAGCGAGGTTCAGCAACAGCAATTTGCAGCTTTGTATGACCTATATACCGACTGGAACAGCAAAATCAACGTGATTTCGCGAAAAGACATTACCAACCTGTATGAGCATCATGTGCTGCATTCACTGGGCATTGCCAAGGTCATGCAGTTCCGTCCGGAAACGACTGTGATGGATTTGGGTACCGGCGGTGGTTTCCCTGGAATTCCGCTGGCTATTCTCTTTCCGGAAACACATTTCCATCTGGTAGACAGTATCGGCAAGAAAGTGAAGGTGGCTACTGAAATAGCCAATGCCATCGGCTTGAAGAACGTCACTACCCGTCATTGCCGTGCGGAGGAAGAAAAGCAATTGTTCGACTTCGTGGTAAGCAGGGCCGTCATGCCGCTGGCTGACTTGCTGAAAATCATCCGCAAGAATATCAAGAAGGAACAGCACAATGCCCTTCCCAACGGACTGATCTGCCTGAAGGGCGGTGAACTGGAACGGGAAGTCATGCCTGTAAAGCACCAGACACTTATGTATGATTTGAAGGATTATTTTGAAGAGGAATTTTTTGAGACCAAGAAAGTGGTTTATGTCACAATCAACGGATAATCGATATGAAAATTAAGACATTTGAATTCAATATGTTTCCGGTCAACTGCTATGTGGTGTGGGACGAGGAAACGCTGCAGGCAGCTGTAATTGATGCCGGATGTTATTATCAGGAAGAGGAGCAGACATTGAAGAAGTTCATTGCAGAAAACGGACTTACGGTGACGCACTTGCTGAATACGCATTTGCATCTGGATCATATCTTCGGCAATGCGTTTATGCTCAGAGAGTTTGGAGTCAGTGCCGAAGCTGGGAAGGAAGATGAATTTCTGTTACCGAGAACGGCAGAGTATTGCCGCATGTTCGGTTTCCCTCTGAACGAGGAGCCTCCTGCACTGGGCAGCTATGTGCATGACGGCGACCTGATAAAAATAGGAAATATAGAACTGAAGGCGCTTGCCGTGCCCGGCCATTCTCCTGGAAGCATGGTGTTCTATTGTGAAGCGCAGCACTGCATGTTCAGCGGTGATGTATTGTTCCGGGGCAGCATCGGGCGTGCAGACCTGGAAGGTGGAAACTTTGACCAGTTGAGGGAAAGTATCGTGGCACGTTTGTTGACACTTCCTGACGAGACAATGGTGTATCCGGGTCATGGAAACCCCACTACCATCGGCTATGAAAAGATGAACAATCCTTTCTTCCGCTGATGCGTTATTCTTTTGCTTGAAAACCATAAATCTTACCTTAATAATCATGAAAACAACGACATTCGCAAACAGACACATCGGCATCGGGGAAGAGGAACTTCCGCTGATGCTGAAAAAAATTGGAGTAAGCAGTCTGGATGAACTGATAGAGAAAACCATTCCTGCCAATATCCTGTTAAAAGAACCTTTGAAACTGGGAGCTGCCATGACGGAACGTGAATTTACTGAACACATCGGCAAACTGGCAACCCAGAACAAGCTATATAAGACGTATATCGGATGTGGGTGGTATGACACGGTGACTCCGGCAGTTGTTCAGCGTAACGTGTTTGAAAATCCGGTTTGGTACACTTCCTATACGCCCTATCAGGCTGAAATTTCCCAGGGACGACTGGAAGCGTTGCTGAACTTTCAGACGGTAATCAGCGATCTGACTGCCCTTCCGCTGGCCAACTGTTCTCTGCTGGATGAAGCGACGGCTGCGGCGGAAGCAGCTACGATGATGTACGGGCTGAGAAGCCGTGCACAACAGAAAGCGCAGGCCAACGTGCTGTTTGTAGATGAAGAAATATTCCCTCAGACGCTGGCAGTTATTCGTACCCGGGCCATTCCGCAGGGAATGGTAGTAAAGGTAGGCAGTTACAAGAACCTGACTTTTACGCCTGATATTTTCGGTTGCATCGTGCAGTATCCGAATAACAGCGGAAGTATAGAAGACTATCGGGAATTTGCCGAACAGGCACATGCTGCCGGATGTAAGGTGGCCGTAGTAGCCGATATCCTGTCGCTTGCCCTACTGGTTCCTCCCGGTGAATGGGGAGCCGACATCGCTTTCGGTAGTTCACAGCGTCTGGGCACACCGATGTTCTATGGAGGACCATCTGCGGCTTATTTCGCTACACGTGATGAATACAAACGAAATATGCCGGGACGTATAATTGGTCTGTCAAAAGACAAATACGGTCATCTGTGTTACCGCATGGCCTTGCAGACTCGCGAGCAGCATATCAAGCGTGAAAAGGCGACTTCCAATATCTGTACGGCACAGGCGCTGCTAGCTACCATGGCCGGATTCTATGCCGTTTATCACGGACCTGACGGCATAAAGGAGATAGCCAATCATGTGCATGCCGTGGCTTTCTGGCTGGCAGAACAGCTCACGAAGTTGGGATATAAATTGCAGAACGAAAATTTCTTTGATACACTGAGAATACAGTTGCCGGACAACGTAACCATTCAGGAAGTGCGCACCATTGCCTTGAGCAAGGAAATCAACCTGCGCTATTTTGATAATGGCGATGTGGGTATCAGTGTCGATGAAACTACTACGCAGGCAGATGCTACGCTGATTCTGAATCTTTTTGCCGTAGCGGCAGAAGAACCGATGCATGATGTCTGTGCCATACCGGAAAAAGCTCCTGTTGCCGCACAGTTCCAGCGTCTGAGCACGTATCTCACTCACGAAGTCTTCCAGAAGTATCACACCGAAACGGAAATGATGCGCTATATCAAACGTCTGGAACGTAAGGATATTTCACTCGCCCACTCCATGATTTCACTGGGCTCGTGTACGATGAAACTGAATGCTGCTTCGGAAATGCTTCCTTTAAGCAATGCTTCGTGGATGAACATGCATCCGCTGGTTCCGGAAGATCAGGCAGAGGGATATCGGGAATTAATTAAGAATTTAAGTGAAGATCTGAAAGTTATCACCGGATTTGCAGGGGTGAGCCTGCAACCCAATTCGAATGAGGCGTGGGACTCGAACATTTATGGACGGCAGCCTGTGTGGCAGCAGGCATCATCATAGCGGT
>OGJV01001414.1_pt1 | contig 9884 bp, 6 predicted proteins | sample 1572271 | NCBI WGS metagenome assembly OGJV01 (sample SAMEA2582107, study PRJEB24529) | metagenome | biome: Human gut stool | place: China | collected 2011
GTCGATTCCGATGGCGAGATCGTCGCCCGCCGGTGGACCCTTCCCGATAATACGACCTCTACCGAAGCTTCGGTCAAATATACCTTCACGAAGGGCGGCACGTTCGATGTGACGCTTCAGGTGACTGATGACCGGGGTGCAAGCAGCGAGGTTTCGAAGAAAATCTTCGTAGCAGGCGACGAGGGCATCGGCTCCGGCAGCGAGAGCGACCCGTGGCAGATTGCCACCGCCGACCGATGGAACGAGATCGCGCAGTCGATCAACGGCACCCAGCCGGGCGATTATAAAGCCGGGGACTACTATCTGGTGACGAACGATATCGATTTCAGCGGTAAGAACTTCATCGCATGGGACAGCTTCTCCGGTCAGCTCACCGGCAACGGCAACTCGCTGAAGGGCATTACGGCGACCCGCACGGTTGCGGAGGCCGACATCGACGCGGATGCTGCCATCTTCGGCGTCATCCGCATTAATTCGGGTACGGTCAAGGATCTCAAAATCGAAGCTACCCTCACCTCGAACGGCAACCGGATCGGCGGCATGACCGGGCGCAACAACGGAACGCTCGACGGCGTATACTTCGTGAAAGGCACGCTCACGGGTGTGAAGCGTGTCGGCGGCATTGCGGGCGAAAACCATGCACAGGATGACCTGCACGAGTACGATGTACGGCCAGCGGGGGTTATGCAGCGGGTCGTAACCGAGCCCGTAGACGAAGCCCACCATGGCAAAGGGCATGGCGAAGACCGTATGGGCGAACTTGACGAGCGAAGCGTATTTCAAAACGGCATTCATGTGCGGAAACGGTATTTGAGACCGCAAAGATAGGAAAAATTCCGCTCCGGCGCATTTACGGCCCGAGGGCGGCCACACCTTCCGTAAATCCAAAATATTTCGTATATTTGCACACATTTTTATGCGATTTATGAAAAACATCCGCAACTTCTGCATCATAGCCCACATCGACCACGGCAAGAGCACGCTGGCAGACCGCCTGCTCGAAAAGACCAACACCCTGAACCAGCGCGAAATGCAGGCGCAGGTGCTCGACGACATGGATCTCGAACGCGAAAAGGGCATTACGATCAAGAGCCACGCGATACAGATGGAATACACCGCCCGCGACGGGCAGCAATATACGCTCAACCTGATCGACGCCCCGGGACACGTCGACTTCTCGTACGAAGTGTCGCGCGCCATCGCCTCGTGCGAAGGCGCGTTGTTGGTCGTCGACGCCACGCAGGGCATTCAGGCGCAGACCATATCGAACCTCTACCTGGCCGTGGGGCACGACCTGGAGATCATCCCCGTGCTGAACAAGATCGACATGGATTCGGCGATGATCGACGAGGTGAAGGATCAGGTGATCGACCTGATCGGCTGCAAGGACGAGGATATCCTGCTGGCCTCGGGCAAGACGGGGCTCGGCGTGGAAGAGGTGCTGGAGGCCATCGTGGGGCGCATACCGGCGCCGCAGGGCGACGAGAACGCCCCGTTGCAGGCGCTGATCTTCGACTCGGTGTTCAACCCCTTCCGCGGAATCATCGCCTATTTCCGCGTCTTCAACGGCACGCTGCGCAAGGGCGACCACGTGAAGTTCTTCAATACGGGCAGCCAGTACGACGCCGACGAGGTGGGCGTGCTGAAACTCAAGATGCAGCCCCGGCAGGAGATCAGGGCCGGGGACGTGGGGTATATCTGCTCGGGCATCAAGACCTCGTCGGACGTCAAGGTGGGCGACACGATCACCTCGGTGACCGCCCCGGCAAAGGAAGCCATCGCGGGCTTCGAGGACGTGAAGCCGATGGTCTTCGCGGGCGTCTACCCCGTGGAGGCCGACCAGTACGAAGATCTGCGCGCCTCGCTCGAAAAACTGCAGCTCAACGACGCCTCGCTGACGTTCGAGCCCGAAAGCTCGCTGGCGCTCGGCTTCGGGTTCCGCTGCGGGTTCCTCGGGCTGCTGCACATGGAGATCATCCAGGAGCGGCTCTACCGCGAGTTCGACATGGACGTGATCACCACCGTGCCCAACGTCTCGTACCGCATCACCACGACGCAGGGCGACGTGGTGGAGGTGCACAATCCCTCGGGGCTGCCCGAGGTGACGAAGATCGCCAAAATCGAGGAGCCCTATATCCTGGCGCAGATCATCACCAAGGCGGAATTCCTGGGCAACGTCATCAAGCTATGCATCGACAAGCGCGGCGTGATGAAGAACCAGACCTTCATCACGCAGGATCGCGTGGAGGTGAATTTCGACATGCCCCTCTCGGAGATCGTTTTCGACTTCTACGACAAGCTCAAAAGCATTTCGAAAGGCTATGCCTCGTTCGACTACCACCGCACGGGCTACCAGCCTTCGAAGCTCGTCAAGCTGGACATCCTGCTCAACGGCGAGCCGGTCGACGCGCTCTCGTCGCTGACCTATACCGACCATGCCTATGATTTCGGGCGCAAGATGTGCGAGAAACTCAAGGAGCTGATCCCGCGCCAGCAGTTCGACATCGCCATACAGGCCGCGATCGGCGCCAAGATCATAGCCCGCGAAACAGTGAAGGCCGTGCGCAAGGACGTGACGGCCAAATGCTACGGCGGCGACATATCGCGCAAGCGCAAGCTGCTCGAAAAACAGAAGAAAGGCAAGAAACGCATGCGTCAGATAGGCAACGTGGAGGTGCCGCAGTCGGCATTCCTCGCCGTTTTGAAAATGGATTAACCGGGAACAGACCATGAAGAAGACCATCATCGACCTTTTCGAGGACTCCGTCGTAAAGTACGGGGCAAAGACATTCCTGCTGGAGAAAAAACACCGGGCATTCGAACCCACGACCTATGCCGAGACCAGGGAGCAGGCGCTCGAGACCGGCGCGGGGCTGGCCGCGGCGGGCATACGCCCCGGGGACAAAGTGGCGATACTCTCGGAGGGGTGCAATGCATGGATCACTTCGGAACTGGGCGTCTTCTATGCCGGGGCGGTCAGCGTGCCGCTGTCGGTGAAACTCGAAGAGTCGAACGACCTGCTGTTCCGTATGCGCCATGCCGAAGTCAGGGCGCTGTTCGTATCGAAATACCAGCTCTCCAAGATCCGGCGCATACGCGCGGAGCTGCCGCAGGTGGAGCATATCATCGTCATCGGCCACACGCCGCTCGAAGCGGGCGAGACGGCGCTCGGGACGCTCCGGCGCATGGGCCGCGACTACCTGGCGGCAAATAGGGAGGAGTTCCTCGCAATCGGCCGTTCGATCCGCAACGACGACTACGCGACGATCACCTACACGTCGGGCACCACGGCCGCCCCAAAAGGCGTCGTGCTGACGCACCGCAACTACACGGCCAACGTCGAACAGTCGCTCTCGCGCATCGACATCCCGCCATACTACCGGACGCTCATCATCCTGCCGCTGGATCACTGCTTCGCGCATGTCGTGGGGTTTTATATCATGATCGCATGCGGGGCGACGGTCGCAACCGTGCAGGTGGGAGCCACGCCGATGGAAACGCTGAAGAACATTCCGCAGAACATCCGCGAGGTGCGGCCGCATTTCCTGCTGTCGGTACCGGCGCTGGCCAAGAATTTCCGCAAGAACATCGAATCCTCGATCCGCGCCAAGGGGCGTTTCACGGAACGGCTCTTCAATTTCGCGCTCCGCACGGCCTATGTCTACAACAGGGACGGGTACAGCAAGGGACACGGCTGGCGCATAGTGCTCTGGCCGCTGGTAAAACTCTTCGACGCGGCGCTGTTCCGCAAGGTGCGGGAAGCGTTCGGCGGGAGCCTCAGGTTCTTCGTGGGCGGCGGCGCGCTGCTCGACGCGGAGCTGCAGCGGTTCTACTACGCCATCGGCATCCCGATGTTCCAGGGTTACGGCCTCTCGGAAGCGACGCCCGTCATCTCGACCAACTCGCCCAAGTACCACTGGCACCGGTTCGGGTCGTCGGGCAAGATACTGATCCCGCTCGACCTGAAAATCATCGACGAAACGGGACGGGAGCTTCCCCGCGGACAGAAAGGCGAGATCGTGATCCGCGGCGAGAACGTCATGGCCGGATACTGGAAAAACCCCGAGGCGACGGCCGACACCCTGCGCAACGGATGGCTGCACACGGGCGACATGGGGTATGTCTCGGAAGACGATTTCCTCTATGTGCTGGGGCGTTTCAAGAGCCTGCTGATCGCCAGCGACGGCGAAAAATACAGTCCCGAAGGCATGGAAGAGGCGATCGTGGACAAGTCGCCCTACATCGACCAGATCATCGTACACAACAACCAGAGCCCGTTTACGGGCGCCATCGTCGTGCCGAACCGCGAGGCCTTGCGGCGCGAACTGGACAGCCGCGGGGTAGCGGCCGAAAAACGGGCGGAGACCGCGGCGGCGATCCTCGGCGGCGAAATAGACCGTTACCGTGCGGGCGGCATCTTCGGCGGGGAGTTCCCCGAACGGTGGCTGCCGGCGGGGCTGGCGATCGTAGACGAGCCTTTCACCGAACAAAACGGATTGGTAAACAGCACGATGAAGGTCGTACGCAACAAGGTCGAAGAACACTTCCGCGACAGGCTGGAATACCTCTATACACCCGAGGGGCGCGACCTGAAAAATCCGAAAAACCTGGCATCGCTGAAAAAAATTGTCGATTGATGTGAATTTGATACCCGGAAAACTTGAAAAATAAAAAAAAGCGGAGTATATTTGTACTCCGAAATGCGGGAGTAGCTCAGTGGTAGAGCATCAGCTTCCCAAGCTGAGGGTCGCGGGTTCGACCCCCGTTTCCCGCTCAGAAGAGGCCTCAAGGGGTCTCTTTTTTTGTGCACGGCGCCACGGCACAGCATGAGGCTGTCCTGCGAGTAGCCCAAAACAAAAATCACCCCCGTCCGCAGCATGTTCGGACGGGGGTGAAGCCGTAAATCGGGGACTTGTTACGCAGTCCCGTTCAATGGCAAGGCAATGTCGGCCTGTCAGAAAGTGCGGCCCTGGAAAATATTACCCTCGGAGAGCGGCAGGAGTTCGCCCCGCAGCGTGATGCGCCGCGAGTTGAAATTGGGCGAGATGTCCACGCTGGCCTGGTTGCCCCCGTTAGGAAGGTTGATATAGACCTGTGCGGAAATCCCCGTGCCGATGACGTTCATCGACACACGGATGTTCCCCTTCTTGTCCACGCTCTGCCTGTAATCCGAGGTGCTGCCCGAGACCGTTACGCCGCCAAGGCCGTTGGGGCCGCTCACGGGGATGTCGAAAGCCACCTGCACGACGGCCTTGTCGCCCTGCACGGCGACGAAATTGGTATTGGACGAAACCTGCGCCGTCGAACCCGACTTGAAGCTCACCTGGTCGGCTTCGAGTACGAACTCCTTGGCCTCGATAGCCTTCCTGGCCTCCTCGAAAGCGAGCCGGTCGCGTGCGTCCTGTTCGGCCTTCATCTGCTTGCGGGCCATTTTCCTGGAATTCGCGTCCTGCGACTGGGCATAGCCCGTACCGGCACCGGCAAGCAGGATTGCAACGGTTAAAATCATTAGCCTTTTCATATCCGTTCTGTTTTAATCTATTCTATCTCATATACAATAGCGTTGCCGGAGTCGGATTTATTATATAAAAAGTCGATTTTATTGCCGGGACAACGGGCGGGAGTGCCGCCGGGGGCTGAAACCACATGCCGCAAAACCTCGCTGCCACCCGTCCGTTGGCGGCGGCAAGTACAACAGAGGCGGCAGAGGCGGCAAGGGCGGCAAGGGCAACAGAGGCGGCAAGGGCGGCAAGGGCGGCAAGGGCGGCGACAGGGACAGTGGATTATGCCCGAAGCGATTATTTGATTATCTTTGCCCGGTCTGCCGGGAGTTTCGGCAGGCGCGAACTACTAAACACAAACCGATGTCAACGATTTCGGCGGCGGCATTTGCGGACACGAAGCCGCATTACGACATACTCGACGGATTGCGCGGAATTGCGGCGCTGACCGTCGTGTGGTTCCATATTTTCGAAGCCTTTGCGACCAGCCACCTGGATCAGAGGATCAACCACGGCTATCTGGCCGTCGATTTCTTCTTCATACTCTCGGGGTTCGTAATCGGGTACGCCTATGACGACCGCTGGAAAAAGATGACGGTCACGGAGTTCCTCAAGCGCAGGCTCATCCGCCTGCATCCCATGGTCGTGATCGGTGCCGTGATCGGTGCCGTCATGTTCTATTTCCAGGGCTGCTCCGTCTGGGACGTGACCAAAGTCACGGTGCCGATGCTGCTGGCGGCGACGCTGATGAACGCCTGCCTGATTCCGGCAAGCCCCGGCACGGAAATCCGGGGGCTGGGCGAGATGTACCCGCTCAACGGCCCGAGCTGGTCGCTGTTTTTCGAGTACGCCGGAAATATCCTGTACGCCTTCTTCATCCGCAAACTTTCGACCGGGGCACTTTCCGTCGTGGTTTTCCTGGCCGGGTGCGGGCTGGCGGCATTCGCCGTCTGGGGGCCGCTGGGCGACATCTGCGTCGGGTTCGCCATGACCGAAGAAAATATGATCGGCGGTTCGCTGCGCCTGATGTTCGCGTTCTCGGCCGGTCTACTGCTCTCGCGCGTATTCAAACCCGTGCATATCCGGGGCGCCTTCTGGATATGCGGCCTGTGCGTCGTCGCCCTGCTGTCGGTTCCGCGCATCGGCGGCAGTGAGAATTTGTGGATGAACGGACTGTACGATACATTCTGCGCCGTCGTCGCCTTCCCCCTGCTGGTTTTTCTCGGGGCGTCGGGCAAGACCACCGACAAAGTCACCGCCCGGGTGTGCAAATTCCTGGGGGACATATCCTATCCCCTCTACATGGTGCACTATCCCTTCATATACCTCTACTACGCCTGGGTCAAGAACGGCGACCTCACGTTCCGGGAGTCGCTGCCAGGTGCCCTGGCACTTTTCTTCGGTTCGGTAATCCTGGCATGGCTGTGCCTGAGGCTGTACGACGAACCGGTGCGCAAATTTCTGTCGAAGCATCTGCTGCGGAAGGGATAGCCCAGCAAGCGCCCCGGCCGGGAGCCCTCCCGCAACGCCGGGGAATTCCCCGCAAAGCCACCGGGTTTTGCGGGGATTATATATGTATATTAGGTACACGGCGGACGGGAGAGGGCGGCAAGGCGACACGAGAAAGCGTACGGGAAAAGGCGACAGAAGAAGGCGGACGGGAGAGGAGGGTAGGGAACGCCCCACGGAAGGTTTCGAAAAAAAACTTGTCACTTTCGTTTCGAATCCCGGATATTTTTTATAGATTTGTAAAGGCCGCCGCAGGGTAGTCCCCGGCACGGGAACGGAATGCGGACAAAAGCGGCAACGACGCATCTATAACAACTCGAATATATGGAACAGTACATTTTGTCATTGGATCAGGGGACGAGCAGTTCCCGTGCGATCGTATTCGACCGGAAAGGGCAGATATGCTCGATGGCACAGCGGGAATTCACGCAGATATTCCCCAAGCCGGGATGGGTGGAACACAACCCGCACGAGATATGGTCGTCGCAGGCTTCGGTGATCGCCGAGGCGATCGCGGCCATCGACATCAACGGCCTGAACATCGCGGGCATCGGCATCACCAACCAGCGGGAGACCACGATCGTGTGGGATTCGGAGACCGAAGAGCCGGTCTACAACGCCATCGTCTGGCAGGATCGCCGCACCTCGGAGTACTGTGACCGGCTGAAGGCCGAGGGGCAGACCGAATTCATCCGCGAAAGGACGGGGTTGATCGTCGACGCCTATTTCAGCGCCACGAAGATCAAATGGATTCTGGACAACGTGGCGGGGGCGAGAGAGCGGGCCGAGAAGGGCAAACTGATGTTCGGCACGGTCGACTCGTGGCTCATCTGGCGCCTCACGCGCGGCGAGGTGCACGTGACGGACGTGAGCAACGCCTCGCGCACGATGCTCTTCAACATCCATACGCTGCAATGGGACGAGGAGCTGCTGAGGCTGTTCGGCATCCCCGCTTCGATGATGCCCCAGGTGAAGTCGTCGAGCGAGGTATACGGCGCGACGAAGACCACGATCTTCGCCCACAAGGTACCCATCGCGGGCATCGCGGGCGACCAGCAGGCAGCGCTGTTCGGGCAGATGTGCGTCGAGCCCGGGTCGGTGAAAAACACCTACGGCACGGGGTGCTTCCTGCTGATGAACAGCGGGGAAAAGCCCATCACATCGTCGAACAACCTGCTGACGACCATCGCATGGAAGATCGGCGACAAGGTCGACTACGCGCTCGAAGGGAGCATCTTCGTCGGCGGGTCGGTCGTGCAGTGGCTGCGCGACTAGCTTCGGATCTTCCCCTCGTCTTCCGAAGTCGAAGCCCTGGCCGCTTCGGTACCCGACACCAACGGCGTCTATTTCGTGCCGGCGCTCACGGGGCTGGCAGCCCCGTACTGGGATCAGTATGCCCGGGGAGCCATCAGCGGCATCAGCCGCGGCACGACGGCCGCGCATATCGCCCGCGCGGCGCTGGAGGGGATCGCCTACCAGACGCTGGACATCGTGGGCGCCATGCAGCGCGACTCGGGCATCACGCTCCGGGAGCTGAAGGTCGACGGCGGCGCGGCGCGCAACAACCTGCTGATGCAGTTCCAGTCCGACCTGCTGGACACGCGCGTCATACGCCCGGGCGTGACGGAAACCACGGCGCTGGGTGCGGCTTACCTGGCCGGACTGGCCGTAGGCTACTGGGGAAGCATCGACGAAATCCGGCAGCAATGGCAGGCGGAGCACGTATTCGAACCCACGGCCGACCGCTCGCAGATCGGGAAGGCCGTCGCAGGGTGGGAAGACGCCGTACGCAGGGTACTGCGCAACAGCAAAGACTAAAATACCGGGATTATGGAAATCACACTGTTTACCAAGTGCCTGTTCGAATTCATCGGGACACTGGTGCTCGTACTGCTGGGCGACGGGGTCGTCGCATCGACGGTACTGAAACAATCGAAAGGTTTTAACGGCGGATGGGCCGTAATCACAATCGCGTGGGGCCTGGCCGTGATGTGCGGCGTGCTGATCGCGGGCCCCTATTCGGGGGCACATCTCAACCCCGCGGTCTCGGTCGGGCTGGCCGTGGCGGGGTCGTTCCCGTGGGCGTTCGTGCCCGGGTACATCGCGGCACAGCTGCTGGGCGGCTTCTGCGGGGCCGTACTGGTCTATGTCTATTACAAAGACCACTTCGACGCCACGGACGACCCGGCGACCAAGCTCGGCGTATTCTGCACCATGCCCGCGATCATGGACAAGCCGCGCAACCTCTTCTGCGAATTCCTCGGCACGTTCCTGCTGGTGTTCGTGATCCTGGCCATCGGCAACGAACAGAACACCCCTGAAATCGGGATGGGAAGCCTCGGAAGCCTGCCCGTGACGATGCTCATCATGGCCATCGGCATGTCGCTGGGCGGCACGACGGGCTATGCCATCAACCCGGCGCGCGACCTGCCTCCGCGTGTGGCCCACAGCATCCTGCCCATCAGGGGGAAGGGCACGAGCGGGTGGGGTTACAGCTGGGTACCCGTAACGGGGCCCGTACTGGGCGCACTCGCCGCAGGGCTGATTTACGGATGCGTCTATATGTGCGGCTGACGGCAGCAGCCCCCATACCTCCTCCATGGCCGCTCCTGACAGGGGAGCGGCTTTTTCGTATCCGGCAGGAAGCGGGGAGGGGAGGCCGAAAGCGAATAATCATCATAAACCGTTACCGTGCCGGACATGACCGCGACGGAAACCGGTTTCCGGGGTGAATATTTCATTTAGTCCGCTAAATTTCAGATAAATAAAACAGGAGATGGATCCGGAGGCAAATCCGGGCATTAAATATTGCATTATCAGTATATTATATATAAATGACAGTCCCTGCAAATACGCTTCAAAGGCCACTAAAGC
>OGJV01001415.1_pt1 | contig 9882 bp, 9 predicted proteins | sample 1572271 | NCBI WGS metagenome assembly OGJV01 (sample SAMEA2582107, study PRJEB24529) | metagenome | biome: Human gut stool | place: China | collected 2011
ATAGACTATTATCTGGGTGCTTTTGAAACGGTGAAAAGGGCGCTTATGCGGAGCTTTTACGCCCCGCATAAGCGCCCTTTTGCTCTTGGCTATTTTAAATCTCTGCCAGCGAGGTATCATAAAAGATAATCATATTGTTCTTTCAAGTGAGTTGGTTGGGGAGTTTAGGAAGTTTTATTCTAGCTTAAAGTCTTTACGTGATGTTTTTGCTTATGCAGAAATAGACCAGGAATTATATGATTTAATGGTTAATAGAGAGTCTGCTGTAATACTGGAGTGTAAGCTTCGGGAACTCGTATAAACTAATCCCGAAGTATTTATGAATGCTTGCCAGGAGTAAAAATATGATATAAAGCTTTTGCCCTTGCAGGGCGCATTGCAGATTGCTAGTGTATCCAGGGTGTTGCCCTGGGCTAAGAGCTTTTGGGCCTTCAGCCCGTTCTTGAACCACCTGCGGACAACATGGTATCCTTTAAATTCTGTTTTCTTTGAATAAATTGCTGATTTTTGAAAGAAATTGCGTAATTTTGCAACCGAAAAGAAATAATATTCAGTTTTTAATAGACAAATGGTAGATACATTACAAAACTTTTTAGTTCAGGTTAGCGATTTTCTCTGGTCGTATATCATCATCACCGTGTTGATATGCTGTGCCCTGTTTTTCACTTGGCGTACTAGGTTTGTACAGTTTCGACTCATCAAGGAGATGGTCAGGCTGCTGTTGAATCCGGACAAGATTCAACCGGAGGAGATAGTCCATGATGAGCTGTCGATGGAGGTAAAGGTGGATGGCGAGATGAAACATATCTCTTCCTTCCAGGCTTTCGTGGTGGCATTGGCCAGCCGTATCGGTACGGGTAATCTTGCAGGCGTAGCTACTGCAATCAGCATCGGTGGACCGGGAGCCGTGTTCTGGATGTGGGTGCTGGCTTTACTGGGTTCAGCATCGGCTTTCATTGAATCAACTCTTGCCCAACTTTATAAGCGTAGGGGCAAGACATCCTTCTTTGGTGGACCTGCCTATTATATGAAGTATGGATTGGGAAAGGGATGGATGGGTATTCTCTTTGCTGTCCTGATGATCATCACCTTTGGCTTTGCCTATAATTCTGTTCAGAGCAATACCATCTGTCTGGCTTGGCAGAAAGCATTCGGTATCGAACCAGCTACCATGGGAATTGTGCTTACTGTGCTTACACTTCTCATCATCTTCGGTGGTATCCAGCGAGTGGCTAAGTTCTCTTCTACCGTGGTTCCTGTGATGGCTGTCGTCTATCTTCTGATAGCTGTAGGAGTAGTGGTTTGGAATATTGCCAGTCTGCCTAAAGTGTTGCTTGCCATTGTGGAGAATGCCTTCGGATTCAATCAGGCTGCCGGCGGAGTGCTGGGTGTTACGGTGATACAGGGTATCAAGCGAGGTTTGTTCAGTAACGAGGCTGGTGAGGGTAGTGCACCTAATGCAGCAGCTGTGGCTACGGTAAGCCATCCGGTGAAGCAAGGTTTGATTCAGGCTTTGGGTGTTTTTACAGATACCTTGGTGGTATGTTCCTGCACCGCCTTCATCATCCTTGTGAGTGGGGTAGATGTTACCGCATCCAATGGTATCCAGCTGACGCAGGATGCCTTGACCCACGAAATCGGAAGTATCGGCAATCCATTTGTGGCTGTGATGATCTGGCTCTTTGCCTTTAGTAGCATCATCGGCAACTATTATTATGGCGAGACCAATGTGAGATATATCAGGGATTCCAAGTTGGGCGTATTTATCTATCGCCTTGCTGTGGCAGCGATGGTGATGGTAGGAGCTGTGGTATCGCTGGATTTCGCATGGAGCTTTGCCGATATCACGATGGCTCTTCTTACGCTCTGTAATCTGGTGGCTATTGTTCTGCTTTCCCGCCAAGCCGTCTTCCTGCTGCAAGATTATCGTCAGCAGAAAAAGGAAGGAAAGAATCCTGTATTCAGCAAGGATAAGATGCCTGAGATTGCTGATAAGCTGGAGGCATGGTAATATACGGCTTTTATCTGAATGATGCAAGAAAAAAGGAAAAAGCTTTGAAAATAAGATTGTTTTCAAAGCTTTTTCCTTTTTCTGTACGTATTGCTTAAAGTATAGTTATAACATTGTCAAATGGTGGTATAACATATAGCTGTCATTGAAATCAGATCTGCTACCACCTGCGGACAACATAGTATCTTGTAGGGAATGCCAGGCTTACAATCAGGGCAAAAATCAATACAGCAACAATTCCCACAATAATATAGGCTATTACAACACAAATCAGATATATTGCCACTATACTGAGGAAAGAATAGAGCATCATCCAGCTTGCTGCCTTCTTGCCATATTGTTCCTTGTCTTTCTTATATCTGTACCAAAGACACAGAACGGGGGTTGCTATGGTTAGTGCTACACCTATCAGCGATAGGAATATCTGCGAAGTGCTGTCTTGTTCTGCCAGCGTTGCCAGATATCCAAATAATATGGTAATCACTACAGTTGCTAGTGCCGCCAGTACTGGAACGAGGAGCAACTTGTTGAATCGTTTGTAAGGTATCACTTCCGTGCCACATTTCCCATTCATCCATTTTGCCAATTTCTGGTATCTGAAAACATAAAAGAAAGTAAACACAATGGCGATAAGACCGAGGGCGCCTCCAACAAGTGACAGGAGCAGCAACGCTATGCCCATTAATACTCCAGTTTCTTCCTTTTCGGCGCTTTGCTGAGTTCCTGCTGGTGCTTGCATATCCTCTTTCTTGGCATCTGCATTAGAGGCTTGTTTCCCTTTCTGTTGGGCAACGGCAGTCAGTTCCGTCTTTTCATTCTTGGCGTCTTCCTTGACATCCTGCTGTGTGGCAGCTGCAGGCATTTCTTCTTCTACATCAACATCAGAATCCGGTTCCGGCTCAAATCGTTGGCAGCAGTAAGATGCCACATAAGCCGTTTTGCCCTTGTAGAGGAATCTGATCATGTCGCCATCCATACCTTCCTCCTCAAAAGTATCACCCTGATGCATCATGCCCAACTTTGTAAGATAATTAGGCGAATCCCACACCGTCAGGTCGGCATCTTTCACCTCCCACATATCGCCTTTCTCAGCAAAGCCAGCCATAGAAAGCAATGCGAAGGCGAATACTAACAATAGTTTCACGTATTTCATAAGCCCTGCTCCCTTTCTTCCATTTTCTTCATTTCCTGTTTCTCCTTTGCCTTGTCCCATGCAAAAGAGAATAACTTGCCAAAGAGGCGCAGCACACGCATGGCTATCCATTTGATAACACGCACGATATCCCACAAGATTTCTTCACCAATATTACGCATAATCCTTAAAATTTAAGTTAGACATTTATTATTTGATTATTTACTACTACATTTCGCCGTTCACTTAGAGATACTAAGTATAACAAGAGAATGACTGAATGCAAAGATAGCGACAATTACCATACAAAGCTTCAAACGACAGTAAAAAAAGGATATTTATATTCATTTCTACGGATTACCATCGTATGCAGCCTATGGTTTTCCGTAGGTAAAGGGACGTATGAACGGAAAAACAACAGCCGCCACCTTTTTTAACAATAGAAAAAATGTCTCTTCCGATTATTTTTCATATCTTTGCACGGACAATCGTTTATGATAGTAATTGCAAATAACGTAAATATAATAGCAAATGAAGCAAACAATACATCACAGGCAACAAGCCATATTCACATATATTTTCCTTCTGTTATCATCCATCGCTTTCCTTGCCGCTTGTCAACGTGACAACTGCAAAGACGAGAAGCGGGCATATTCCTTGTTTCTGGAAGCCGTCAACTATAATGCTGATGGTGATAAGAAACAGGCCATCCTTCTGATAGACAGCGCACTCAATATGAATTGTGCCGACACTACTCGCAGTTGGCTTACCAGCGAGAAGATGACCGCATATACAGATCTTGGAAAGATGAGAGAAGCCATAGAAATCGGAAAGAAAGGCATCCCGTTTGCTGAGAAGATTGAAGATTACGATGGCATGCTTGCCATGTGTGGAGCAATGGGCATCTGCTATCGCAGAATCGGAGAACTGGATTCCTCGCTCATCTATTATAAGAAGGGCATCCAGAAAGCCATCAAAAGTGAAAATGCGGAATATGAGATTTATCTCTACAATTGTATCTCCGTGCTTTTCAACGAACAGAAGAGATTCAGGGAAGCCATAGAGTACTCCGACAAGGCTGAATCTAAAGCTATTGCTATCAATGATACCATCGAACGACTTTCTGCCCATGCCAATAAAGGTGCTATCCTGATGCGACAGGGAAATTACCGGAAAAGCGTCAATAGCCTTACTTCGATGTGGAATATGGTAAAGCAGGCCAATTATAATGTGTTGACCCTCAAATACCTTTCTCCGTTGCTCAAGTCGTACTTGCAACTGGGTAAGGCCGATTCCGTCGCCTTCTATCTCACTTACGCCAATGATGCCTGCCGCAATCTGGCACCTACGAGCAATGGGGTGCTAGGCATATTGGAAATCAAGGCCGACTTGCTGGGGCAACAGAAGAAATACGCTGAGCAATGGCTACTTCTGGACAGCATCGGCAGGTTGGCGGGTACAAATCTGACGATGCCTAAAGACAAGCTTCTCGCCACACAGGCCAGATGCCTCAACAATATGGGTAAATACACTCAGGCATACCAGGCAATGCAAAAGGCATACATGAAAAGTGACTCTCTCAAGCAGAGTGACATCGACAAGCAGTTGAGTGAGTTCAACATCAAGTACAAGACCTTGGAGAAAGAAATGGTGATAGAAAAGATGAACCACGAACAGAGCTTGCTCTATATCCGTATCTTATGGCTCATCCTGGCACTCATCATATTGTTGATAGCCATTCTTGTCATCCTATACCGCAGAAAACTCGACAGGCAGAGAGCCGAATTGTCGGAAAAGACATCCTATATCAATGGTGTGGAGAATGAGCGCAAGCGTCTGGCCAAGGAATTGCATGATGGAATATGCAACGATATTCTTGCGGTGAATATCATGATGCAGACCAATAAGGAGGAAGCAGAAAGATTGCTTAAGAACGTGGGACATGATGTACGCCGTCTTTCACATGAGCTGATACCACCTAGGTTTGACAACACTTCGCTTGCGGAGCTGATAGAAAGCTTCTGTCAATCGGTAACAGCCGAAAACGGAACCATCGTCAAGCCATTCATCAGTACCTCTTTCAATGCGCAGAATCTCCCGGACGGCAAGGCGATAGAAATCTACCGCATCATCCAGGAATGCGTATCCAATGCCATCAAATATGGATACAGCAAGATGATAAGCGTCACGCTGGATACCTGTGGAAAGCAGGGGAGCATATCCATCATCAACGATCTGTCACCACTTCACCCTATCAGCCAGGACAAGCCAGGAATCGGCAAAGATACCCTGAAGATGAGAGCTGATGCTCTGCAGGCAGAACTCGATATAAGAAATGATGGAGAAGAGTATCTGGTAGAACTCAAGTTTCAACTATAATCTGCGAGCAAAGGCTTGCGAAAAATTACGCTTAAAAATGTATCATCATGGAAAAGAGCAAAAGCATCCTTATTGTAGATGACCATCCTGTTGTCTTGGTTGGTTTGAGGGCACTCATCCTGCAAGATGGTGTCTATAAAAATGTACAGACCGCCTCTAGCCTCCTATCTGCCAGGGATATCATCAACAGGGAGAATATCGATACCGCTATCATCGACTTGGAACTGAGTAATGAGAATGGTCTGCTGCTTGTCAAGCTGCTTCACCATAAGCATCCCAAGACCAAGATCATTGTCTATACGATGCACGAAGAAATCTGGACGATACGCCAGCTGATGGACGAGGATGTAGATGCCATAGTTTTGAAAGGTGATGACCCGCAGGAACTTCTTACTGCTCTGCACAAGATAGAAGAAGGAAAGGGGTATTATAGTCAACAGTTTTTCAGACTGATCAATCAGCAGAATGTCGAGCAAGTCAACCTCTCTAATAGAGAACTCGAAGTCTTGGAGCACATAGCCGAGGGACATTCGACCAATACCATTGCCCGGGAGTTGAACATCAGCAACAATACCGTAGAATTTCACCGCCACAACTTGATGAGCAAACTGCAAGCAAGCAATGTGGCAAATATGGTGAAAAAGGCGATGCAGATGGGGTTGGCGTTCATCAAGCATTGAAAACAATCTTTTTTTTTCTTCTTCATCACCGGCTGATGTTCTCATTATTATTATATAGTTCTATTTTACTTCTGTGAGCTTACCCGTTTGGGAATCGATGATATAACCATGCAGATTGACATCCTTTGGTACAAGAGGGTGAGTACGGATGGTATTTATAGTATTCCTTACAGAATCCTCTGTGTCGTGGAATCCCTCCAGCCAATGGTCTAAGTCGATGCCGCAAAGTCCGATGGTGTCGATGACATCCTGATGGATGCCGCGCTTGAGCATCAATTCCTTCATCTGCTGTCCGTTCATGTGGCAGGCACCGCAGTTGGAGTGGGCGATAACCATGATTTCCTCTACACCCAGTTCGTAAATGGCAACCAGGAGGCTGCGCATGGCGGAGTCGAATGGACTGATAACCAGTCCACCGGCATTCTTGATGAGCTTGGCATCTCCATTCTTCAATCCCAATGCTGCCGGCAGAAGCTCTGTCAGGCGGGTATCCATACAGGAAAGGATGGCAAGTTTCTTGTCTGGATATTTGCTTGTAAGATACTTCTCGTAACCTTTGTTGGCTACGAATTCCTCGTTATACTTGATAATTTCCTCTATAATCATAGTAGTGCAAATGAAATGTGAAACGAATTTTTCCTATTTCTCAGGGGTAGGCTTGAGATAAGCCATGAATTTCTCCGGCTGATAGTTGAGAATCAGTTCTTCCGGGAACTCTGCTTTCTCTACCAGCGGCATGATGTTGCTGTAGTCGGCAATCATGGTAGAGAAGTGGGCATCACTTCCGAAGATAACAGGTGTCTCGTACTTCTTGGCAAGTTCAAGCAGTTCAAGGTTATTGGGAGCTGCTACCGTTTTGTGACGGATGGGAGCCATGGAGTGGTTGTTGATTTCGAGCAAGGTATGCGTCTCCTTGGAAACCTTCATCAGAGCCTCGAAATCCAGTTCTGCCGTTCCATCTCCAGGATGGGAGATAATCTGCACGAATGGATTGCGCATGGCATTGATGACACCCTGCGTGTTTTCTTCCCTGGTTCCTCCCTGCCAGCAAAGGCTATGAATGCCAGCGATTCGGATATCAAGCATGCGCCAGTAATCCTCATCGAGGTCAATATCGCCCTGGGTATTGAGGATGTTGAGTTCTGCCCCCAGCATCAGCTTGATTCCGTAGAGCTGACGGGGAACACAATGCAGGTTTCTGAAATAGATGGGATCACAGGTGCCCGGGATATGTGGTCCGTGCTCTGTGATTCCCAGTATTTCCAACCCCTTTTCTTTTGCTGCCAAGGTCATTTCCTGCAAACTGCTGTAGGCATGACCCGATGCTATGGTATGTGTATGAACGTCTAATAATGTTTTCATACTGCAAAGGTACGGATATTTTGCGAATTAGTTTATTTCTCCATGATTAAAAAACATTTTTTTCTTCGAAAATAGATGTTTTCCCACTTTTTACGCCTCCTCCTTCTTCGTTTTAGGAAGTACGAGGTTGAGAATCACGCCGATGACGGCAGAGAGACCGATGCCGGAAATGGCGAAGGAACCGGAGGAGAGGACGGCACCACCCAAGCCCATCGTCAGCATCACCGAGATGATGATGACATTGCGGGTTTCATTCATATCTACCTTGTTCTGCATCAGATTCTGAACACCCACACTGGCGATGGTGCCGAAAAGAAGCAGCATGATGCCACCTAATACCGCTTGAGGTATGCTCTGCAGCAAGGCACTCAATTTGCCCACGATAGAGAAACAGATGGCGGTGGCTGCGGATATGCGAATCACGGCAGGACTTGTGACCTTGGTGATAGACATCGCTCCCGTTACTTCAGAATAGGTAGTCTCAGGAGGACCACCCAGGAAGGCGGAACAGAGACACGCCACTCCATCGCCCAACATCGTGCGATGCAATCCCGGATCTGCCACGAAATCCTTCTTCGCCACGGCACTCACCACATACACGTCGCCGATATGTTCCAGCACCGGTGCTATCGCCACGGGTAGCATATAGAGAAATGGCGCCCAGGAGAAATGGGTGATGGTATCGAAGCTTACCGGACAGGAGAACCACGAAGCCGCTGCTACATCCGAGAAATCTACCTCGCCCATGCAGATGGCGATGACGTAACCCACGATAACGCCCGAAATGATAGGCACCAGCTTCATCAGTCCCTTGCAGAAGGTAAGTACCAGGATGGCGGTGATAAGCGATGCGAAGGCGAGAACCCAGTTGGTCTTAGCCATATTCACAGCGCTGCCCGAAAGGGAAAGACCGATAAGGATGATGGCGGGTCCGATGACTACCGGAGGGAAAATCTTATCCAGCAGTTTCTTGCCCTGCCATTTTACTAGGGCGCTCATGATGAAATACACCAGGGAGACGCTGGTAAGTCCGGCGATGGTTCCCGGAAGTCCCCACTGCTTGGTGGCAGCGATGATAGGAGCGATGAAGGCGAAGGAACTGCCCAGGAAGATAGGCACCTTGCCCTTGGTGATGAAGTGAAAGAGAAAGGTTCCCACACCTGCGGTGAAGAGAGCCGTTGCCGGATCGATGCCTATCAGGAGAGGCACCAGAACCGTTGCACCGAAAGCCACAAATAGGAATTGTACTCCCACAAGGGTTTTCTTGGTCATAGAAAGTTGTTCTGTATTCATTATTATTGTTATATGAAAATGATTCTTGTTTCTGTTTATAGCTTGCTAAATCTTTGCAAAAATACGAATAAAGTTTGAAAATACCAAGAATCTCTTTCTTTTATTTCGCAAATCCTTTCTTTTTCTTCACTCTCTTTCCAACGAAGTTCCAGGATGACTCTCTAAATTTCCCCTTGTGATACTAAATATTTGCCGAAAAAGTTGGCTGTTATTATTTCTTTATGTAACTTTGCCGCAACTATTTTGTTTTAGTTAATTAAAAAATATGTTTTATATGGACAAAAAAAGAATATTGGAATATCTCATTAAGATAATTAAAATCAAAAGCGGTATCGATTTTAAAAAGGAAAAGCCTTTGAAATTAGATGAATCTTCTAATTTCGAAAATGGCTTTTTGGGTAGAGAAATTTATGAAAAACTTTTTCAAATCTATGATGAAAAAAATAAGCAGAAAAAGATAAAGGATACAAAGGAAGATGATCTAAAAGTGCTGGTTTTGCCTAAAATTATCAAAAGCGAAAGACTTATTGATGAAATGAATAAAGAAGGGAAGATATGTTATGAGACAGACGTACTAGATATACCAGTTCTTTATATTCCAGCTATTCTTGATATGAATGGACAATTAAAGGTCAATACAACTAAGACTCCATGGATACCGATTGAGATTTTGGCTCCTTTTGGAAATAATGTTTCTATTGGTGAATGGAAAGATAAAGATTTCATTCTAACAGAAGGTATCAGCAATAAAAATGAAATTCTTTGGGATAAATATATTGCTAAGGTGAAGGAATATTACAAATTTCAGATAGAAAATGACTGGGATTCTACATTCCTTAAAAATTCTGAAAAGAAAAACAGTTACTATGAGATTTATCCTTCTGCATGGATTATGTTGGATGAAACAGTGGAAGCTTATGGCAAGATACTCGAATTATATCATTTCTTGTTTGAGCATATTGATGAAAATATCCTTAATTCCGCAACACTATAGTTTAATATTATTTATAAGTGCCTGAGCAACA
>OGJV01001418.1_pt1 | contig 9876 bp, 7 predicted proteins | sample 1572271 | NCBI WGS metagenome assembly OGJV01 (sample SAMEA2582107, study PRJEB24529) | metagenome | biome: Human gut stool | place: China | collected 2011
TTGCAATGTCCGTATTGACATTCGTATGCTGTGGTTTCGCTACAGGTGCTACATTCCGTATGATTCCACACGTATTTGGCAATCCATTGCTATCCTCTTTGATCACAGGCTTCGTAGCTGCCGTAGCTGCATACGGTGCCTTCATTACACCTAAAATCTTTGGTTTTGTATATTCCATGTTTGGTAATATTCATCCAGCCTTCGCAGTATTGTTAGCCTTCAACATCGTAACTGTAGCAGTATGCTACTGGTTCTATGTGCGTAAAAGTGCAAACATGAACGTATAATTTTCTGGAACAGAAAATTTACGTTCACATCAGCATACTACAAAATATAATTCACTTTTCTTAACTAAGTGATAAAAGAAACCCCGCATCTCTCCTCCATACTTATCAGGTCTGCGGCCTAGGGCCTTGACCTCGTAAGTCGGATCAATGCGGGGTTCTCTTTTATAAGAATATAGTTATCAATAAGCTACTCAAACATAGTGAATTATATTTTACGCAGTACAAGACGTTAACAAATTTTCTGTTCAAAATTATAACCTTCATATTAATGGAAGAAAAAGGGACTGCTAGGCAGTCCCTTTTTTATCATTTAATTCATATATATCAATAAATAGCTACTTATTGTATCGTATATTTGTTCAGCTTATAATATTCTTAAGGTAGTCAGCGAGGTTGGGCCTCTCTTCGTTATAGAAGGGGGTGAGCTTATGAGTGACTTTGAACTTATTACAGTTATCATTGGAATAATGACGTTAGTCATTTCCTTTGGTGCACTTATAGCGCTTATTTGCCTCACAAAAAGCAAATAGCCCTCCGTTATCAAGGGTAATTAGATAAACAGAAAGGCCATTTCCTAGATAATTAGTTTTTGAGATGCGCCTGACGTTCCTACTCGTCTGACTATCTATTTATATTATAGAGTTAAAGATATATATCGTCAAATTAGAATAAAGGGACTGCTAGGCAGTCCCTTTTTTTATTATCCAAAGATTTCTTCTAATAGTGCATCGTCGATGATGGTACCAACGTAGAAGTCGCTGAAGATGCCGTATTTTGCACTGGCTACTTCAAAGCGCATATCGTATACGATTTTTTTGAATTGGATGTCGTCGTTACTGAAGATGGTAATGCCCCATTCCCAGTCGTCTAAGCCGCAGCCACCTGTAGTGAATTCAGATAGAACGTCTAAGTATGTTTTACCAAGTTCGCCATGAGATTTCATCAACGCACCGCGTTCTTGAGGTGGTAGCATGAACCAGTTATCAACGCCTTCACGTTTTTTGCTCATGTTATAGAAGCAAATATATTTATCGCGAGGTACATGAGGGTACAGTTTTTGGTTAACTTCTTCTGTATCGAGTTTAGCCTTAACATAAGCACTTACTTCTGTTACAGATGTGTAAGAGTATGTTTGAACTAATACGCTTGCAATCGCAAGGCGGCGGAACTTGCGTTCTACTTGCGCCAAGTATTCAAGGGATGGACCAAGAATCCATAGAATCAAATCCCCTTTTGCGCCATTGCAATCATAGAATGCATAGCTACCTTCTTTAGCTTGATGTTTAGCCTCAAGGTCCGCTAAGAATGCTTTTAATTCGTTGCGTGCTTCTGCTTTTTCTTCAGCTGTAAAGCAGTTCCATGCGCTAAAGTCCATGGCAAATACCATGTGTTGGCTATGCCAACCTTCTACTGTAGGGATTGCTTTCCCCATTGTGATCACTCCTATCTATGGTGATTATATTAAAATGATATATTTTTATTACTATAAGAATCGAAAAGACTCCATATACTATTATAGCATATGGAGTCTTTTCTTATAATTATTTATTAATATTAGTTTTCATTACTGCCTACAATAGACTGTACGAGTTCTTTCGCTTGTTTTACACCGTCAGGAATACCGATACCATCAAATGGAGTGCCAATAAGGTGTAAGTTTGGATAATTCTCGGCTACATGTTTACGCACAGCTGTAATACCTGCCCGATGGCCCACATTATATTGCGGCATGCAGTGGATGAGACGATTGATACGAACCCATTCAGGTTGCGTAGAGAAACTCATAATGCGTTGAATTTCTTTCACTGCTAATTCTGAAAGCTCCTCATCATTGAGATGTTCTACTACATCATTGCCAGGTTTACCAATAAAGACGCGCAATACAATCTTATCGTCAGGCGTTGTTTGAGGCCACTTTTGATTAAGGATAGTACATGCCGTAAGAGGTGTATCTGTATTGCGTGTAATCAACAGACCGGAGCCTTTTAACTCACCATCAAAGGTACTTTTATCAAAGGCCATGATGGCAATAGCGCAACTAGATTGCTCCATGGAGCGCAAGAAATCAAAGCCGGCATCATCCTTAAACCATTGCGTATACGTCGCAGGTGGAGTAGAGATAATCACATGATCCGCTATAGCAGGAGCTTTATCGAGAAGAACCTCTGTAGCTGAATCTGTAGTAGATTGACAGCCACAAGCATTGTTTACAGAATTCACCACATCGATAGCATACATACCTTCAACATATCGAATATTAGATACTAGTGTCCCTGTATGTAACTGTACATTGCTAGGCATTGCTTCAACGATGGCAGTAATAACGCTTTCAAGGCCACCTGTCAATTGACGGAACATACCAGATTGAGCAGCAGTGCCCTTGCGGCTTGCCATATCAGCTTGTGCCTTAGTGGACTTCGCTTCATGACTTTCAAATTGACGGTCTGTCATAGTCCCTTTACCAGCACGCGGTACGTCGCCTTCAGCTACGGCACCTTTAGCCGCTTTAGTAACCCCCGCTTTAGAGTGGCCCATCTTAGCAGCCATCATACCTTTTACCATGTTCCCATATTTTTGTTCTACTTGAATAAAATGAGGGAATGTCGACAATAGGCTAATTTTATAAATATCGCCACCATAGATACCCGCTAATAGGGGCTCGATGAGTTTATCCATCATTTCTTGACCTAAGTGGTATTTAAAGAAATGACCAATGGATACGTCACCATTTTTATCAAGTTGGTAGGGCTTTTTAAAGTAATCTAAACCAGCTCGCAATTTGCCAGGCCAAGAAATAAGCGTTGCTTTCACAAAAGGCATCATTTCCGTAGGGATGCCCATGATAGAGCCCCCTGGAATAGGATGAATAGAACCTTTGTCATACACAAAGGCTTGCCCTGTTTCATTCGATACAAGGGTGTCCCCTAATCCGAGATCATAGACGAGATCCGTCATTTCCGTTTTACGGCCTAAGTAAGAATCAGGTCCCAGCTCAACCACGAAGTCATCGACGCGTTGTGTTTGTATTTTCCCACCAAATCGTGGTGCTTGTTCATAAAGAGTGATGGTCCAGTCCGGCTTTGCACGGCCTAAATAATAAGCCGCTGTCAATCCTGTTAGGCCACCGCCCACAATTGTTACATTCACGAATGAATCCTTTCTAATATTGCACTCGCCATAGCTTGTAAGAATGTTTCATTACAATTCGGCATCTGTGCACGCATATATACAGCGCCGCCCGCATCAACGAGTTCTTTACACTCCACATCATTATCGTACAACACCTCTACATGATTGCTGACAAAGCCAAATGGTACAAAGGCGATATGTATCGCACCATTACGTAGAGCTTGATTGATAGCCTCTTCTACGGTAGGACCTAACCATTGACCATGTGGGGCCGCACTCTGCCAAGCCACAGACCAATTAGATAAACCACAACGTTCTGCGATTTCTCGGGCACTTTCCTCTAAGGCTAACGCATAAGAATCTCCATTGTGGCTATTAATAAGCGGTATACTATGAGCACTAAAAATTACAAATACATCGTTAGTATCATTGATACAATCCGAAACGGCTTTTACCCAATATTCCATAAATGGTGGTTGATCCCACCAGGAGCGAATCACATCAAATGTTACACCTTGATGAGTACCAATGGCAGCTTGTACTTGCTTCTCATAGGCCCCTGTACCAAGAGACGTAAAAAATGGAGCCGTTACGATAGCAACGATGTGTTCTACACCTTGTTGGACTAAATCATCTACCGCATCAGCAATCGAAGGTTTCATATGAAGATAGCCAATAGCTGATGGCATAGATGGTAACAATGTAATCAATGTTTCATATTGACGCTCTGCCATTGTTTGTAATTCTACATTAGACCATTGTCCAATTGCATCATAGCGACGTGTAAGATTAGCAACCTCAGCTTCTGTAGGTACACGACCATGACGAATGCTCGTCATATATGGCACTAAATCATCCTTACTTGAAGGGCTACCATAGGATAAAAATAATAATCCTTTTTTCTCAATGTTCACTAGATTCCCCCTCTTGAGCCCATAGTTCACGACTACGTTCATGTACATAGTCTGTGAGCCAATGAAGCTTTTTAGGATCCGCTTCTGGGAATACGCCATGACCTAAGTTAAAGATATGGCGACCGTAACGAACACCATCAAGTAAAATACGATCTACTTCGTGAGCTAATGTTTTTTCATCGGCGAATAGATACGCTGGATCTAGATTGCCTTGTACCGTTTGTGTTACGCCTCGTTCATTAGCCATAACGATGGAGCTACGCCAATCAAGAGCGATTACATCCAATGGTAAATGAGACCAAATAGATACTAAATGATCGGTACCAACACCATTCATAGCCATAGGCAAATGAGGGTATCGATCTTTTACAGTCTTAATAATGCGTTCCATATGAGGATAAATACCTTGTTTATATTGGTCCGCATTCACTGCACCAACCCAAGAGTCGAAGATTTGTAATGCATTCGCACCGGCTTCGGCTTGCATAGACAAATATTCAATGGACATATCTGCTAACTTTGTCATCAATGCATTCCACACATCTGGTGCACCTATAAGCATGCCACGGGTCTTATTATAATTCTTTGTTGGTCCCCCTTCGATGAGGTAAGACGCAATCGTAAATGGTGCGCCACAGAACCCAATGAGCGGAACGTCGAGCATACCCGATGTTAATAACGTAATCGTTTTCCCGATATAATCTACCTTCGTAGGATCAAAGGTATCTAATTTATCTACATCAGCCATGGATCGAATCGGTGTATTAAACACAGGTCCCACACCAGCCTTGAGCTCTACCTTTACATTCATGCCTACCATAGGGCTCATAATATCCTTATAAAGGATAGCTGCATCTACGCCATATTCTTTTACAGGTAGCTCTGTAACACGAGCACATAATTCAGGCTCTTTTGTAATTTCAAAGAGCGTATATTTTTCTTTGATTTTGCGGTATTCCGCTTGGCTACGACCAGCTTGGCGCATATACCACACAGGTGTTACACCAGGGTTCTTCCCTTGGATCATATCTAAATATGCTGTATTCAAGTACTCAACCCCTTTCTTTCTAATCTATACTAACACACTATGATAACTAAAACAGTTACTTTAGTTACATCACATATATCATCACTATGAATATTCCCTGTGAAAGCTAAACACCTTCACAGGGGTTCAATTTAGTTGCGACTTAATCAGTGGCAATCAATGTTTAATTGCGACTCAATCTGTGGCAATCAATACCTGTAACGGATTGAGCCATATCAAATACAGACCGTTGGCACGTAAATAGCCAGATTTGTTGGTTCTTTCCGATTTCCGCTAATAATTCCAACGCACTACGTTGACGGTTTTCATCAAATCGTACGAGAATATCGTCTAGGATAATTGGCAAAGATTCAACTTGGTAAGAAAATACCTTAGCTAATGCTAGGCGCAATGCCAAGTATACTTGGTCGGCTAAGCCACTAGACCAGAACTTAAGTTCTAAGCGTTCTCCATTGCCACTAACCAGTGCTACGCCTTCGTTGATCCCGAGGATATCAAAGGTATAAATACCGCCAGTCAAACGTTCTATATAAGAAGATGCAAGCTCTAACATATGAGGCTGTTTTTCTTGCTCGTACGATTGTTGAGCCTTATCCATGCAGTGGCTCATCAACACTTGAGTAGCCCAATCTTCGAGAGCAGATTCTAATTCATTTTGCAACGCTTCCCGTTCTTGAAGCATTTGGTGTTGCTCTTGGTCGGAACCTAGGGCACGCATAGATTCTACAATTTGACCACGACGTTCATACAAGATAGCCAACTTATCTTCAATAGAAGCTATTTCTCGTTCAGAATGATCTAACTCATCTAACCAATTATCCTTATTGCCTTCACGCAAGCGGCGATAGAATAAATCTTTATTCTCCGCATCAGGAGCTAATAAATCTAACTGTACCTGACTTTGCTTGTAAATGGTTTGCCATTGCTTGTATTGATCTTCATCAATAAGATGTTGACGATACTCGTTGGAGCTTTCCATACCCGCCTTGTGTAAGAGCTCTTGTTGACGAAGTAGCAATTCTTTTTCTTTGCGGTGCCAATTATCGTATTCATTGCGGAAGCTTTTACGTTGTGCTTCCTTTTGTTCCCATACAATTTTATTTTGTTGGAAGTTTTTATATTGGTTATAAATACGTTTTAACTCTGTTGGAGATACTGGCGCTTCAACACCAAGGTTATACCACAAGGTCATCGCTTGATCTTCAATAACGCGCAACCCTTCTTTATGCTCAGCTAATCGCTTTTCATAACCTTCAATGGTGCGCAATTGTTCATGATATTGATCATACTCTTGTTTGAGGCCAAAGAAATCATCTTCGTTAAGACTCTTCGCAGCCCCTTGAGGTAACCAATTCTGCCAAGCTGCAAGGGCTTCATCATAAATAGCTTGTAATGTATGACCTTCTTGGATCCAACGATCAAGATGCGCTGCACCCTCTATGGATGGAATTGGGCTCACCACAGGTGTTGCGGCTTTCACAAGTGCCTCTAACTGATGTTCTACATCAGATTTACGAGAGGACAAGATTTGTAACTCATAATTCAGTTTAGATACATCAGAATTACCATTATGACGTCGCCATGTAGCATACCAGAACAATGCCATAGATAGGATTAATAGTATAAAGCCGCCAATCGTATAAAGTACAGACTCTAATACTAATAAGCCTGCTAATACGAGTAAAACGCCAATCACTGCAGCTACGCCACTAATGCGTTGTAACCACTTTGGCAAATTGGTCGGTTGTGCATCAGGACCATAGCTATCCCGTTTTTCTGTAACCCGATCTATATCCATCAAGATAAGCTCTAGTTCACGTTCAAGATGTTCTTTTTTTGCCAAATCCTCTTCACTGTAATTTGGCAAGGATGCTCCGTCTAGGTTAGCTGCTGGCAAATCATCAGAGGCCTCAGCAGGTTTACGATCTTGCCAATGCAATAATTGGTCTTTAGCAGTACGCAAGCGACTTGCTAAACGCTCACCTTCAAACCAATTCACATCATCAGCCATCGGCTCATCATCACGCCATGCAGAATGCATAGATCGAGAGAATTCTAGTTGCTCTCGCACCTTGAAGATGTACGCATCCCCTTCTTCACATTCACGGCGCAATTGTTCCCATTTAGCCCCTTGTTGGATGAGGTCTTCAATATCTTGACCATACGTACCAAATGGACTATCAGGACTAAAGTTAGCCGGCATTAAGGCCGCTTCCTTTTCCTGCCATAGCTGCATATTGTCTCTAGCGCGTTTGATTTCCTCGTCGATGCGAAGGAACTCATCACGGCTCAAAGCAAGTTCGCTATTATACTGCTGCATGTGCATACGCGCTTCTTCGCTACGACGATACGTATCCCACGCGCGCAATACCACATCTATACCATCGCGGTATTCCTTCCACTCTTGCAACTGACCTTGCAATTCTGCCTCAGTCTGCTCCGTACTGTGAAAGGCTTTTTGCAGTTCTACATATTGCGCTTCATGCTCAGCTAAATGGCTTAACTTTTGGCGATTTTCCTTAAGCTCATCCATCAACACGTTGATGCGGCGTTTACCATTGGAGTATGCAACCAATAAATGAGAAGCTCATTTTTCAACGTCTTTTACAACAGAGCCCAAGTGTTCCCCACCTTCAGCACCGAAGAAGCGGGATCGAATCTCTACCTCTTGCAACACATCGAGGCCTTGTAAATCATCAAGGGTTAATGCAAATATGCGGTTATATGTCTTTTTATCGATACCATGCCACCAATGTTGAGCAGGCTCTTCATGAATGGCAGGATGTCCAGGACTGTAAAAGTCTAGTTGTTTACCCTTACGACCGATGTAGTAGCTTTCACCATTACGCTCCACATCGAGGGCACCCGTCATAGGACCATAAGCCTTATGCGTACCGCCGAATAAAAGGGTGCGCATCCCTTCAAGAAGAGATGTTTTACCACTTTCATTAGGACCATACATGAGCTGAACCCCATGATCACCGGTAGTGAAAGACCAGTCGCGATACGGGCCAAATTCATCAAATCGTATGCGTTTAATGTTCATCGTTAGCCCCCATCAATACAGTAACACCTTCAATTTCACAGCGCTTCAAGGCACGCAATAATAACTCATCACTCAACAAATCGGCATATACACCTAAGCGTTTAAATTCAGGACGTTCTGCCAAAATTTGACGTGCCGTCTGTACTGCATTACCATCAACCATATCGTCATAGGCGCGCAAATAATCGCCTACCACATCAGATAACAATCTACGCTCCGCTAAATTGATACTAGGACGCGTATTACACATCACGCGGTATGGCATAACGAATATAGATTTACTCTTCTCTTCGCTTTGAGACTCTTGCAACCATAATTTACGCACACCTTCTTGTGTACATAAACGATGCAATGGCCCTGTGCCTACGAGAACAATAGAAAGCAAGATGTTCTTCTTATACTGTTTACGCAAATTCTCTTTTTTATGGCGTAAAATTTCTAAGAATTCTGCTTCAGTTTTCATGCCCGCAATATCAATTTTGATTTCTTCAAAACGGATAGCACTGGTTTCAATAAATCGAGGTTCACAATGACCATTATGGGATACAGAAACAAGATAGCACCCCTTAGGGCCTATTTCTTTGCGGTGTAAACCTTGAGGATTACCAGCATATACAACGAGAGGTTCCTCGCTAAGAACTTGAGATTTATGAATATGTCCTAACGCCCAATAGTCCATGGCTGCTTCTGCTAGGTCTGTTAAACTACACGGACCAGTTACATTATGATTTTCAGATCCCGCACTAGAACCAACTGTACCATGCATAACTGCAAGAGAAAACTCATCACGTTCAAAGGCACGATATTGACGCGCATAATTATCGCTTTCATTACCATGGCCACAACTAATACCGTAAACACCACCAATTTCAATATTGTTAACAATCAATGGAAAACGTTGTACTTGTTCACTAGAGAATACATGTACATTGTCAGGCATCTGTAATTGAGCCTTCCAGCTTTCAGCAGGGTCATGATTACCTTGCACCATATAAACTGCAATGCGATGCTCTGCCAAGCGATACATGGCACGTACAAAGCGCACTTGAGCCTCTAAATTATGGTCTTCGCTATTATAAATATCACCAGCTATGACAACAGCATGAACATGCTCATCAATAGCAGTGTCAATAATTGTATCAAAGGCTACATAGGTAGCTTCACTCACGGCGCGATCAACGGCGCGGCTAATACCTGTAGCATATTGGAAGGGTGCCCCTAAATGCAGGTCACCACAGTGTATAAATCGAAATGGCTGCATCTATATCCACTCCTTATATTAGTACTTTTATTATAGTTATATATAGTAATTACAATACTCTATTATACTACAAAACCCTAAAGATTACTTAAAAATAACTATCAATTAAAACCTTAACATAGATTTAACACCTTACTATAGATAGTAAAATATAGCCTCTAAAATTAGTTGTAAGTCATATAATTCCCCTG
>OGJV01001419.1_pt1 | contig 9873 bp, 7 predicted proteins | sample 1572271 | NCBI WGS metagenome assembly OGJV01 (sample SAMEA2582107, study PRJEB24529) | metagenome | biome: Human gut stool | place: China | collected 2011
AAACAGACACTTTTTTAGATATTTAACCTGTCTACTTGACAGGGGGCATATCAGAACGGGTGGCTTGCTCTTCGGCTGAAAGCCTCTGCTACCGGCCGAGGCCTAAAGGCCTACCGAATGGTTTCCCTTCAGCACCACCTTTGCTAGCTGACCCGTCTAGCGGGTCTCTTTAAGATTACTTTCTTTTATTATTCTCACCTGTAAACGGATCATACTCCTCAAAAAGACTGAGCTAATCTGCTATCACGTCTTCTTGTAATTGATTACGAATATATTCTTCAATTCGCTTCTGATTTCGCCCAACCGTATCAACATAAAACCCTCGACACCAAAATTTGCGATTCCCATATTTATACTTTAAATTAGCGTGTCGGTCGAATATCATTAAGCTACTTTTACCCTTTAAATATCCCATAAATGAAGAAATACTTAGTTTCGGTGGTATACTCACTAACATGTGAATATGATCTGGGCAAGCTTCTGCTTCATGAATTTCAACGCCTTTTCTTTCACATAATAACCGTAAGATTTGACCAATACTTGCTTTGTATTTCCCATAGATTATCTGACGTCTATATTTTGGGGCGAAAACAATATGATACTTACAATTCCATGTAGTATGTGCTAAACTATTATTATCCTGTCTCATCAGGGGTCCTCCTTTTGTATATTAGTTAGTGGTCGGGAAACCTTATCTAATATAACACTTTAGGGGGACTTTTTTGATACATCGCTAAAAGCTTTTCGGAACCACTAGCACAGCTAGTGGTTTTCGTGAGACAAGAAAAAAAGATAGGATTTTCATCCTATCTTTTCAAGTTTCTTCTATTGTATCACATCTTAAAGCTGTTCTGCTACTGCTGAAAGAAGATCTTGGATACCATTGGCATCGCTACCACCGGCCATGGCCATATCTGGTTTACCACCACCACGACCAGATACGATTGGTGCAAGGACCTTGATAACATTACCTGCGTGAACATCTTTAGACTTGCTTGCTACAAGAACATTAACTTTTTCGCCAATGTGAGCTGCAAGGACAAGGACGTCAGAGTAGTCTGCTTGTTTCCATTGGTCAGCAAAGGTACGAAGGGCACCTGCGTCAGAAACTTCTACTTGGCTAGCGATGTAACGAACACCGTTAGCTTCTTTAACGTCTTTGAAGACATCACCAGCTGCTGCTGCTGCTGCTTTTTCTTTAAGAGCAGCATTTTCTTTTTGAAGGGCATGCAACTGCTCTTGAAGGCTAGCAACCTTGTTAGGCACTTCTTTCAATTGTGGTGCCTTAAGTGTTGCTGCGATTGCTTTGAGGGCATCTTCTTCTTCACGGTAAGCAAGGTAAGCTTCACGTGATGTCACTGCCAAGATACGACGTGTTCCTGAACCGATACCTTCTTCTTTGACAATCTTGAACATACCGATTTCAGCAGTGTTGGCAACGTGTGTACCACCACAAAGCTCAACAGAGTAATCACCGATTGAAACGACACGAACATTCTTACCATATTTTTCGCCAAAGAGGGCCATAGCTCCCATTGATTTAGCAGTGTCAATGTCTGTTTCAATAGTTGTTACTGGAGTAGCTTTCCAGATTTCTTCGTTAACTTGTTCTTCGATAGCACGCAATTCTTCTGGAGTTACAGCCTCAAAGTGAGTGAAGTCGAAACGCAAGAATTCTTGTTCATTAAGAGAACCCGCTTGAACAGCATGATCACCAACAATATTATGAAGAGCAGCATGCAAGAGGTGAGTTGCTGTGTGGTTCTTCATAACACGGTGACGACGTGTGTGGTCAATTTCAAGTTTGTAGTTAGCTCCTACAACAAGTTCACCTTCAACTTCAACAGTGTGAAGGGCTTGTCCATTTGGTGCACGTTGAACATCAACCACACGCGCAACAACAGTACCAGCTGCATCTGAGATCGTACCGTGGTCTGCTACTTGTCCACCCATTTCAGCGTAGAATGGTGTTTTTTCAAAGACAAGGAGTGCTTGACCAGAGTTAACACTATCATGACGAGCATCATCAGCAACGATAACGCTCAAACGGCTTTCAGCAGTTTCCGCTTCATACAAGAACTCAGATGGTTCAGTGATGTTGGCGAGGGTTTCATTTTGCATACCCATAGAACCACCTTTAACCACGCTAGCACGCGCACGTTCTTGTTGTTCTTTCATGGCAGTTTTGAAACCTTCATGGTCAATCTTGAAGCCTTCATCTTCAGCCAACTCTTCTGTCAATTCCACTGGGAATCCATAAGTATCGTAAAGTTTAAAGATATCTTTACCTTCAAGCGTATCTTTACCAGATTTCTTAAGGTTAGCAAGAAGCTCGTCAAGCATGCTTGAACCTGCATCGATGGTACGTGCAAAGGTTTCTTCTTCACGTTTAACGATTTTTTCGATAAAGTCTTTCTTCTCAAGAACTTCTGGGTAATAGCTTTCCATGATTTGACCAACAGTTGGAACAAGTTTGTACAAGAAAGCGTCAGAAATACCGAGACGACGACCGTGCATTACGGCACGACGGAGAAGACGACGAAGGACATAACCACGACCTTCATTACCTGGAAGGGCACCATCACCAATGGCAAATGCCAATGAACGGATGTGGTCAGCGATGACCTTGAAGCTCATTGTGTCACCATCTGGATCATAAGTTTTACCAGACATTTTTTCGATTTCACGAATGATAGGCATGAAGAGGTCTGTTTCAAAGTTTGTTTTAGCCCCTTGCATTACGGCTACAAGACGTTCAAGACCTGCGCCCGTATCAATGTTTTTATTAGGAAGTTCTTTGTATTCTGAACGTGGAACAGCTGGATCTGCGTTGAATTGTGACAAAACGATGTTCCAAATTTCAATGTAACGGTCGTTTTCAATATCTTCTTCAAGCAAACGGATACCAATATTGTCAGGGTCAAAGTCTTCGCCACGGTCAAAGAAAATCTCAGTGTCTGGTCCTGAAGGGCCAGCACCGATTTCCCAGAAGTTATCTTCAATTGGAATCAAATGACTAGGTTCAACACCGCAAGCAATCCAACGGTTGTATGAATCTTTATCATCTGGATAGTAAGTCATGTAAAGTTTGTCTTTTGGAAAATCAAACCACTCTGGGCTTGTCAAAAGCTCATAACCCCATTCGATGGCTTCATCACGGAAGTAGTCACCAACTGAGAAGTTACCAAGCATTTCAAACATTGTGTGGTGACGAGCTGTCTTACCAACATTTTCGATATCGTTGGTACGGATAGCCTTTTGTGAGTTAGTGATACGTGGATTTTCAGGAATCACAGAGCCATCAAAGTATTTTTTCAAAGTGGCAACCCCTGAGTTAATCCAAAGAAGGGTTGGATCGTTAACTGGAACCAAGTTAGCTGATGGTTCAACAGCGTGACCTTTTGATTTCCAGAAATCAAGCCACATTTGACGAATTTGTGCTGAAGTAAGTTGTTTCATTGTTTCTCCTTAATTAATTGTTTTTTATTTTGAGCTATTCTCGAGCATTTCCACATAGTCAATAGCAACACACAGGGAAATGGCTAAATCGGCGTAAGTATTTTCATAAACAGTAACAGTATAGGTCGATGTCAGATGGAAGAGCTCCTTTTGAATCCTAGCAACTACCTGATTTTGACTATTAAGCAGTTGAAAATCCAAGTCCCAAATATTACCTTCTATTCGCAAGCCAAGATTATCGACATCATACTTATCACGAAGAAAGGTTAATTTTTTACGAATGTAAAAACTCGAACCATCCCGCAAGTCTACTGTAAACTTAGGCAAGAGACTAAGCGGCTCCTTGGTGATATGACTAATCTCACGACCATCCACACCAAAAATCGTAAAGGTCTTTGGAATCTTAAAAAAGGACCCTTCAACCTGATAGGCAACTCTACCTTGATCATCCTTGATATCAAAGCGTTCGCCACCCAATCGAAACTTCTGTTTGACAAAATAGGTTTTCATACGCCACCTCCAACATTGCCACACATTGCATTCAGAAAATACCCAAAGAATAAAAGACAAGACCACTAAACGAAGGGCGACGTGAACCGCGGTACCACCTTCATTCAATGAACTTGTCATTCTTATTTGTCTTTAATTGTGAACTTTGAGTAGCAAGTAACCAGATTCGTCCATGGCTCGCAGCGACCGCCATTTTTCTGTATCAGAAGCGATGATTACCAATCTCAAAGGGAAGGCTAAAAATGTCATGATATTAGAACTTTCAGCCACTCTCCATTTTAACGTGTTTTAGGTCTTAGGTCAAGCTGATAATAGCATTATCAACTCTATCTTGTGATTTATTTGCTAGAGCTTGATGATGAACTTGATGAAGCCCCAGAACCAGTCACATACTGGTCAAGAATTGCGCTGAAGGCCTTGTCTACAACTTTAACATTGTATTTTTTAAGGACCTTAGCAATCACTGAGTTAGTGAAGTTAGTATCAGCTTTCTTACCATTGATGATAACCTTAGTCAAATCATCCTTATAGTTTTTCCAATCTGCATTTTTCTCAGATTTTGAAACAGTTTTGACGATGTAGTAAGTTGTAGCACCAGTTGAGCTGTTTGAAACAGTCACTACGTCAGAAACGGCATTAGCATCTTGTTTGAAGGCTGCTGTCAAAACATCTGTCGGGAAGTCTTGAGAAGCTGAGTTAACTGTCTTAGAAGTCACTTCCAAGCTGTTATCTTTAGCTACTTGTGAGAAGTCTGCTCCTTCTGCCTTAGCTTCAGAGTCTACTTTATCTGCCACTGCTTTATCTGTAGTTGAAACCACTTGCACCTCTGTATTCGGTGTGTAGTTATCATAGGCAGCCTTGTAATTTGCTTCCGTCAAATCTTTCTGTGCGGCTTGGTTAACAGCGTACTCAACCAATTTTTGTGTACGGATTTGAGTACGGTATGACTCTTCTGTTTGACCATAGGCTGCAAGTACTTGTGAGAATTGATCTCCGTATTGTTCTGAAGCTTGCTTATAAGCTTTGTCAACGTCTTCTTTGCTGACCTTGCTACCATATTCTTTTTCAAGAGCCTTTTGCAAAGTTGCACTCAAAACACTTTGTTGTGTTTGGCTGCTACCTTTAAGTGAATCAAAAACATCACCGACAGTAACAGTATCACCTTTCATAGATACCAAAGTTGTTTCTTCAGTCGTTTTGTTACCTAGAGAAACATACATAGCACCTGCACCAACAAGGGCTGAAACAGCTACAAGGGCAAGACCTCCGAGGAAACGACCACCTGAACTTGGTTTACCAGCATCACGTGTTTTCTTAGTTTTAGCACGTTTAGCTTTTTCTTTCGCTTTTTCACTAGCGAGGGCGATGCTTTCCTCTTCTTCTTTTTGACGATCAAGTTGCTCTTGTTCTGCGTCTTTGTCTGCTACAACCTCTTCAACAGTTTCTTCTGTTGACTCAAGGTTTTCATTTTCTTTAGCCATTCTATCTACTCCTTAAATTGTCAATATCCCTGTTATTATACCACACTTACTTAAATAATGCTTAATCTGGTAAGATAATATTTTCAGAATTTTTCCGAAGCATAAGAAGTCCGTCACTCATAGGGACCAAACTAGCAGTCAATCCAGGGTTATCTAAGGTCGCATCAAAAAGACGATGCAAACCACGGTAAAAAGGCTGAGCGGGGAATGGGCGAGATATCGCCGATGAGCAAGTTGATCTTGGCAATATCGCCCCCTTGGAAGATATCATCAAAGACGATGACACCACCTACCTTGAGACGTTTTAGGATTTCAGGCAGAAAGACGATATATTTAGACTTGGCTGAGTCCATAAAGACAAAATCATAGTCAGTGTCCAAATCTTGCAAAACTTCTGCTGCATCTCCTTCGACCAAGGTAATTTGTTTGCGACTGTCATACTTGGCTAGATTTTCCTTGGCAAAGCTAATCATTTCTTCATTACGATCAATAGTCGTAATCTGGGCATCAGGCGCATATTCAGCCATAAGAAGAGCTGAAAAGCCAATAGCTGTTCCTACCTCAAGGATTTTCTTAGGCTGCAAGGTCTGCAACAAAAATCGGAAATAAGCAACTACTTCGTGCTGGATAATTGGAATATTTTCCTTACGAGCAAAGGCCTCCAGTTCAGCCAAATGCCCTTTATTTTCCTGAAGATGCGTTCGCATGTAGTCCACGATATCCTTGTTGACTACTGGACGACGCATGTTGTGATTTGCGTTTTTACTATATGATTTAACCATGTGTTTTATTATATAAAAAATCCCTAGCGAGTGCTAGAGATTTTTCTTATCTATAAATCAAAACGTCATCATTAAGCTACTTGACGTAACCCCCTCTTTTTCAAGAGGTAGGAAATGACCAAAGCCACCACGTAAAGAGCTATGAAAACAAGCAAGGTCATCTGGTATGATTTTGTCAATTCGTAGGTTACGGATAAGAGCATTGGCCCCACTAAGGCCGCCATCGCCCAGGCAGTCAAAATATAACCATGAAGGGTAGCCAACTCCTTTGCCCCAAAGATATCGCTAAGGTATGGAGGAATCAAGGAGAATCCTGCCCCGTAGCAAGTCATCAGAACAGCCATCGCAACCACAAAGACAAGTGGCACTTGCAGGACAATTAGGAGGATGGCCATGACAATATTAACCACAAAAAGGAGAATAAAAGTCTTCGGACGTCCAATATAATCCGACAAGCCTGCCCACAGAAGGCGACCAAAACCATTAAAGATTCCCATAACACCGACAACAACTGCTGCTGATTCCGCTGACATCCCAACCATATCTTGAGCCATTGGAGAAATAGCAGAGACAAGGGCTAAGCCACATGAAATATTGATAAACAGAATAAGCCATAACCAGTAGAAAGTTGATGATTTCAGAGCCTCATTAGCCGTAACTCCCTTGCTCAAATTAGCAACCTGACGGTTCGGACTCTTGTCAGCCAACAGTTGTGCTTCCTCTACACTTGGTCGTTTAATGAATTGTGAGACAAAAAGCATAACAACAAAATAAACGACTCCCAAGATATAAAAGGTCTGCTCAACACCACGTACCTGAATCAGATATTGAGCAATGGGACTGGTTAACAGCGAGGCAAAGCCAAAGCCCATAATGGCAAGGCCAGTCGCAAGTCCACGCTTATCGGGAAACCACTTAATAATAGTTGAAACAGGCGTAATATAACCCACACCCAGTCCTAGACCACCAAGAATACCATAACCAAGATAAAGCATCCACAGCTCTCCATGAGCAATGGCAACTCCTGTCAGAATGTTACCCCCAGCATAGAGAACGGTCGACATACTTCCAGTCACTCTAGGACCAAATTTTTCAACCAGACGTCCCATGAAAGCTGCAGAAAGCCCTAGACAAAAGATAGCCAATGAAAAAGCAAAAGAAACTGAAGATTGATCCCAGCCAGTCTGGGCCATAATAGGATTACGATAGATACTCCAAGCATAGGTAGACCCCAACATGAGATGGAGTAAGACACCACACGTTGCTACAAGATAACGATTGGTTGTTTTCACAAAAACCTACTTTCTATTTCTGAACATTGTTCACTTATAAAACATAAAACGTTAGGTTTTTAGTCTATCATGAATATAAACTAGGGGCTATAAATATGCTCATTAACTCATTTCCAAATCAATTAGAGCTTTTATTTTAGTAAACGTTCGTTTTTTAGACATAAAAAGAATCATCCTGATTCAGAATGATTCTCTCATATGGTAACTTCTTTTTACGAAAGGTGAACACCTTTTTCAACCAAGACTTCCAATTCAACGAGACGGTCTTCAAAAACTTTGAAGGCAGCATCTAAGTAGTCGGTATTGGTCATATCAACACCAGCTTTCTTGATGACTTCCAAAGGATAGTCTGAGCTTCCTGCCTTAAGGTAAGTAAGGTAAGCTTCTTTATCTTCTTCAGTACCGTGAACAATTTTTTCAGCCAAGTAGCTTGCCGCAGCAAATCCTGTAGCGTATTGGTAGACATAGTAGTTCATGTAGAAATGCGGAATACGTTCCCACTCAAACTGAATTTCGTAGTTATCTTCAGCTTTAAGGTTATAGTATTTCTCATTGAGGTCTGCGTAAAGCTTATTCATGAAGTCCGCTGTCAAGATTTGACCAGATGCATCTGCCTCATGAATAGCATGTTCAAACTCGGCAAATTGTGTTTGACGGAAGACAGTTCCCTTGAAACCATCCAGATAGTGGTTAAGAATAGCAAAACGTGTCTTGTCATCTTTGACCTCTTTAAGAAGCGTTTCTGTCAAGATATTTTCATTGGTTGTAGACGCAATTTCTGCCAAGAAGATTGAGTAATCTCCGTAAACATATGGTTGAGTCTGCCGTGTGAACGTTGAATGCAAACTGTGGCCAGTCTCGTGAACCAAGGTAAAGAGATTGTCCAAAGTATCTTGCCAGTTCAAAAGCATGAAGGCATTGGTATCATAAGCACCACCTGAGTAGGCACCTGAACGTTTTCCTTTGTTAGGGTGAACGTCAATCCAACGTTCCGTAAAGGCTGCATGAACCCCTTTACTATACTCTTCACCAAAGATTGCCAAGACTTCTTCTGCTTTCTTGAGGGATTCTTCATAAGTAAGAGCAGTTTCAGTCTCAGAAAGTGGTGTGTAGACGTCATACATCTTAAGCTCGTCAAGCCCCAAGACCTTCTTACGCAAATCAAGGTAACGGTGCAAAAGTGGCAAATGCTTATTCACTGATTCCAAGAGTGAGTCATAAACACTCTCTGGAATAAAGTTAGCCGCAAGTGCTGCATGACGTGCTGAATTATAGTGACGAACTTTGGCTTGGTAATTGTGAACCTTGACAACGCCTTGGAGTGTTTGTGCATAAGTATGTTGGAACTGCTCATAAGTACCGTACATCGCTTCATAAGCTCCCTTACGAATGTCACGGTCCTTAGATTCCATGAGGGTGATAAAGTTACCATGTGTCAACTCAACCACATCCCCTTGACCATCTGATACCCATGGGAAGAGGATATCAGCATTATCCAAGACATTGAAGGTATCCGTTGGGCCGTTGAAAATATCACCGGCTGCTGCCAAGAGCTCTTCAGCTTCTTGAGAAAGAACGTGGTCCTTGTTTGCCAAAAGACGTTCGAAATAGTGATCATAAAGTCCAAGACCTGGCTCTTGTTCTTTAAATTCAGCTAATTTCTTATCATCCAAGGCCATAAATTCAGGCTCAAAGTAAGCAAAGGCTTCACTCAACTGTGAATAAAGGTTTGAGGCCTTTGCTTGGTACTCTTGATACAGACCTACTGTTGTGTCTTGGTCATTTTTCATTGACGCATAGACATAGATTTTCTCCAAGCGACGCATAAGACTCATATAAAGTTCAGTTGCCTCAAGCAAGTTCTTAGCAGAATCTAAGAGATGACCTGCATAAGCACTAGCCTTCTTCAAATCCTGAACAGTGCTTTCATATTCAGTCTCCCAATCTGCATCTGTCGCAAAAATGGTCGTCAAATCCCATGTGTATTTTTCTTCTAAATGAGTACGATTGTCTGACATAATATTCTCCTTAATTGTATCTATTCTTTACTATTTTAGCATAAAAGGTGGGAGGGTAGAGAGTTTGTCGATAAGAAAAATGCCTTTTTCGATAATATTGCATAAAAAGCTTTTCAAAACCTTCAAGTGACTGTCTAATTTGTACAAAGCCCTGCTTAGATTCAGGAAATCTTACTTGTGGGGAAAAATCCTGATCAGACAGGCATAATAAATTCATTCCATTAAGATAGGCTTCTTCCTGCCTTCTCATCCACCTTGGATTTTTCCCCATTAATTCTCGTTGAATCACATGTGAGACCCTCTTTCGCTGAGTTACTTTATAAGTCTCAAC
>OGJV01001426.1_pt1 | contig 9798 bp, 5 predicted proteins | sample 1572271 | NCBI WGS metagenome assembly OGJV01 (sample SAMEA2582107, study PRJEB24529) | metagenome | biome: Human gut stool | place: China | collected 2011
AAGATACTTGATCTTCTTGCAGGAGCCGATGTACCATTCCGGCACGCCTGCGGCCTTCATTTCCTCCTCCGCGCCGTCGGGCAGACCTCTGCCCTTTCGGACGGCCTCCATGATCTTGAACGACCGCTTTTCGGGCATCCCGCATTTGATGAGGTACAGCATGATATCGTCGCGGCAGCCGATGGCGTCGTTGACGGAGGCGGTCTTGGACAGGATCAGATCGCGCGCGTTGCCCAGCCACACGTCCGTGCCGTGGGAGAAGCCGGACAGGCGGATGAGCGTGTCGAATTTCGTCGGCTGCGTCTCCTGCAGCATTCCGCGCGTGAAGCCCGTGCCGAATTCCGGGATGGCGACGGAGCCGACCGGCCCCAGAATGGGGTCGTTTTCATAGCCCAGCACCTTGCTGGACGTGAAGATCGACATGGTATCCTGATCGTCGAGCGGGATCTTCTGCGCGTCGACGCCGGTCATGTCCTCCAGCATACGGATCATGGTCGGGTCATCGTGGCCCAGCATATCGAGCTTCAGGAGGTTTTCCTCCATGGAGTGATATTCAAAATGCGTCGTGATCCATTCGGAGTCCTTGTCGTCCGCCGGGTGCTGCACGGGGCAGAAGTCCCAGATCTCGTTCTCCTGCGGAATGACGACGAGGCCGCCGGGGTGCTGGCCGGTCGTGCGCTTGACGTTGACGCAGCCGAGCGCCAGCCGGTTCTCCTCCGCCTTGGGGACGGTCTTATTGCGCTCCGACAGGTATTTTTTCGCGTAGCCGTAGGCCGTTTTTTCCGCGACGGTGCCGATGGTGCCCGCGCGGAAGACATGGGTCTTGCCGAACATCTGCACACAGTAGGCGTGCGCCTTGGCCTGATATTCGCCGGAGAAGTTGAGGTCGATATCCGGGACCTTGTCGCCGCCGAAGCCGAGAAACGTCTCAAACGGGATATTGAACCCGTCCTTGTCGAGCTTCGCGCCGCACTTCGGGCACACCGCGTCTGGCAGATCCGCGCCGCAGGCGCAGTCGGCCGGAACCTCAAACGTCGTGAACTTGCACTGCGGACAGCGGTAGTGCGGCGGATAGGAATTGACCTCCGTGATGCCGGACATGAACGCCACGATGGACGAGCCGACCGAGCCTCGGGAGCCGACAAGATAGCCGTGCTCCAGCGAGTTCTGCACCAGCTTCTGTGCCGACATATAAATGACGTCGTAGTGGCAGGAAATAATGTCGTGCATTTCCGTGTCGACGCGCTTCTGCACAAGCTCCGGCGGGGTTTCGCCGTAGAGCCGATGGAGCTTGCCGTAGACGAGGGCTTTCAGGTCCTCGACGGAATTTTCGATCTTCGGCGCGAACAGATTGTGCGGCACGGGCCGCAGCGTCTCGCACCAGTCAACGATGCGGTTCGGGTTTTCAATGACAACCTCATGCGCCTTTTCCGGGCCGAGATAGGAGAATTCCTCCATCATCTCATCTGTCGTGCGCAGATACAGCGGCAGCGGCCGGTCGGCGTCGGGCATCTGCTTGGTGGCAAGCAGGATGTGGCGGAAAATTTCATCCTCCGGGTCGAGAAAGTGCACGTCGCCGGTCGCGACGACGGGCTTTCCCAGCTCCTCGCCGAGCTTGACGATGGTGCGGTTGAAGCCGCGCAGCTCCTCCTCGTCCTCGGCAAGCCCCTTGTCGAGCATGAAGCGGTTGTTGCAGATGGGCTGGATCTCCAGGAAGTCATAGAAGCTAGCGATACGCTTCAGCTCCGCCCAGCTTTTGTGGTTCAGGATTGCCTGAAACAATTCGCCCGCCTCGCAGGCCGAGCCGATGATAAGTCCCTCGCGCCATTGCAGCAGCTCGGACTTCGGCATGATGGGCACGCGCTTGAAATACTTGAGATTGCCGTAGGAGATCAGCCGGTACAGATTGCGCAGGCCGATGGAGTTTTTCGCAAAGACGATGATGTGCCGCGCACGGCGGTCAAGGATCTTGCTGCCGGAGCGCAGCTGCTCCATGCGCGGGTTGATCTTTTGCAGCGAGTCCAATCCCTGCTCCTGCATCATCTTGAAAAAGCGCATGAGCAGATACCCGCAGGTGATCGCGTCGTCGGAGGCGCGGTGGTGGTTGAAATCCGGCAGGCTCAGCGCGTCGGCAACGATGTTGAGCTTGTACTTGCCAAGCTCCGGCATCAGGTTCTGCGCCAGAATGAGCGTGTCGACATACGTCGGGTGGAACGGCAGGCCGAGCTTTTCGCACGCCGCCGTCACGAAGCCGATGTCAAAATCCGCGTTGTGCGCGCACAGGGGGCGGCTGCCGACGTATTCCAGGAATTTCGGCATTGCCTCGGAAATATCCGGCTGCCCGGCAAGCATCTGGTCGTTGATGCCCGTCAGATCGACGATCTTCGGCTGTAGGGGCCGGTGCGGGTCGACGAAGGTCTGGAACGTGCTGAGAACTTCATTGCCCTTCATGATGGCCGCGCCGATCTCGATGATCGTATCGTGGAGCGAGGACAGACCGGTCGTTTCCAGATCGAACGCGACGTATTCCCCGTCAAAGGAGAAATCCCCCTCGCCGTGGACGGCGATGCGGTCGTCGACGTCGTTGACGTAGTAGCCCTCGCAGCCGTAGAGGATTTTGATGTTCTGGTCCGTCCCCGCGACCTTGGCCTTGGACGCGGCCTTCATCGCGTCCGGGAACGACTGCGCGCCGCCGTGGTCGGTGATGGCGATGGCGCGGTGGCCCCAGCTGGCTGCCCGCTTGACGGCAGCGCCGGTATCGGTCAGCGCGTCCATGGAGGACATGGTCGTATGCAGGTGCAGCTCGGCGCGGTTTTCGGGATACGTATCGCGGCGCTTCGGGGCCTCGATCTTTTCCATGGCGTTCGGCTGGAGCACCATTTCGTTGTCATAGCGGTCAAAGCTCATCTTGCCCTGTACGCGCAGCCACATACCTGGCTGGACGTTGTCAATGATGGGCTTGGCCTTTGCGGCCTCCATGAACTGGTTCACGCGGACGGAGCTGGTATAGTCTGTCATATCGAAGCAGATGACCCACGCCCCGCGCTTTTTCAGCTCCCGGTGCTGCACGGCGAAGACCTTGCCCTCGACGATCACGCGGAACATATCGAGGTTCAGCTCCTCCATCCGCACGGGCCTGCCCGAAAACGGCCTGCCGTAGAACAGCGCGCCCGCCGGCTCTGCCGGTGTGGAGGCAGCTCCGCCGGAGGCTTTTGCGCCGCCCTGCGGTGCGCTGGCCGTGATGGCAGGCGCGTTTTTAAGCGCCTCGGCGCGGATACGCGCCGTCTCTTCAAACAGCGCACGGCCCTCTAAATTGCTGTGCGCCTCGACCTCGATCTTTTTGGAAACGCCGAAGCGGTCGCGCAGGAACTGCTCGGCCTTTTTTGCGTTCTGCAAAATGCTGTCCTTGCCGTTGGCCTTGAGGCGGATGACGACGGCCTCGTCCGTGACCTCGTAGCCTGCTCCTGCCAGAATGGCGGCAGACGGCGAAAAGGCGCGGATAAACACCTGCGCCAGATCGCGGAAATCCATATTCGGAAGCTCCGAGGCGGGATAGCGCACCGAAAGCTTCAGTTCCCGCAGGCCATATTCCTTTTCAATGTCCCGGCAGAGCGCCTGCAGCTGCTTTTCTGCCAGATACTGCTCCGCCTGCGCGTCCAGACGGATGGTGCGCGTTTCCCGGTCAAGCTCCGCGTGGACGACGGCAAGGCGTCCGAGCGCCTCCACCAGCTCCTCCGGCAGCGGGAAGCCCGGAAACAGCGCGGGGAAATAAACTTCATTCATATGTTCAAGCTTCCTGTCTGAAATTCACGTTATGTCTTTGCTCGCCTGCGCTTCGGCTGCGGCTTCTCTTCCCGCGTCAGATCTGCAAGCGTGTAGCTGCACAGATACGCGGCGATGACCTGATCAAGCCCCTGCCACAGCGGGAGCGTCCGGCAGTTGACCGCGTTTTCGCACTGCTGCCCGCGCTCCAGACACGTGACCGGGGCCAGCGTCCCCTCGGTCAGGGACAATACCTCAAACGCGGTATACTCCTTCGCCGGTTTGGACAGGCGGTAGCCGCCGCCCTTGCCGCGCACGGCGTCGAGCAGCCCCGCCTTGCTCAGCACGGCCAGAATGCTCTCCAGATATTTTTCGGAAATGCCCTGCCGCTTCGCGATCGTCTGCAGCGGGATATAGCCCTCGTCTATATGCTCGGCCAGATCGATCATCACGCGCAGTGCATAGCGGCCCCTGGTGGAAATCATCATGTTTGGTTCCTCGCTTTCTTTTAACCCACTATACTATAGGGTAAAAGGATTATCAAGCGGAAAGCCGCAATTTACAAGCAATTCTTTTTGTGCTACAATAACCAAAGCATCGGTTTGGAGAGAACGCGACATGACGAAGGATCTGACCCGGGGAACGCCCTGGAAGCTTATTTTACAGTTTGCGCTGCCGATCATGGCGGGAAACCTTTTGCAGCAGCTCTATAATACCGCCGACACCATCATTGTCGGCAATTTCAACGGCCAGCAGGCGCTTTCCGCCGTCGGGGCCTGCGCGTCGCTGACAGTTCTGTTCACGGCGCTTGCCATCGGCTTTTCCATCGGCGCAGGCGTGCTGATCTCGCAGTATTTCGGCGCTTCGCGCGAGCGGGAGCTGCGGCAGTATGCCGCGACGGCCATTGTGCTGATGCTGGCAATGGGGCTATTCATGTCGCTTGCCGGCGTTGTGAGCGCGAGATTCCTGCTGGAACGAGTGCTGGGCACGCCGGAGGCGCTGCTGCCGATGACGCTTCTGTATTTCCGCATCTACGCGGCGGGACTGGTGTTCCAGTTCGGGTACAACATCGCGGCGGCCCTTCTGCGGGCGCTGGGCGACAGCAAGGCGACGCTGTATTTTCTGCTCGTCTCGTCGATTTTGAACGTTGTGCTCGACCTTGCGTTTGTCGCGGGGCTTGGGCTGGGCGTGGCAGGCGCGGCCGTCGCCACCGTCATTTCGCAGATCGCCTCCTGCGTCATCGGCTTTGCATATATGCACCGGAAATACGCCCTTCTGCGCTTCTCGCTCCGCGAGCTGCGGCTGGACGTGAAAACGGCGGGCCGCATTCTGCAGGTCGGCGCGCCGATGGCCATTCAGCAGTCCATCGTCTCCTGCGGCTTTCTGTTTTTGCAGCGGCTGGTCAATCTCTACGGCGAGAGCATGATCGCGTCCTATACCGTCGCCACCCGGATGGAGAACATTCTGATGATCCCGATTCTCGGCGTGCAGAACACCATGGCGACCTTCGCGGGCCAGAATATGGGCGCGCAGCGCCCCGACCGCGTCTCCAGGGGCCTTGGACAGGGCGTGCTGGTGTCGCTTTCCATGACGCTTGTGCTCTGCCTGTGCCAGATCTTCGGCATTTCGCGCATCATCCGCGCGTTCCAGCTGGACGAGGCCGCTGCGGCCATCTGCCGCCTGCATCTGTTCAGCTCCGCCGTCGCGATGCCCATTTTCGCGGTCTATTTTCCCGCCAACGGGATGTGCCAGGGCGTGGGCGAGGGCTTCCACGCCACGTTCTTCGCGCTGCTGGCGCTGGGGCTGCGCGTGATCTTTGCCTATGCGCTGCACAACACGGCTCTGTTCGGCTATACCGCCGTCTGGTGGAGCCAGGCCATGGCGTGGACCGTGACGCTCCTTGTCTGCTATGCGCACGTGTTCCGCGGCAAATGGAAAACCAAATCTCTGATCTCCTGAGGAGGAACCGATATGCAGCACCGCTTTTTTGCGCTTATTTCCCGTATGCGCTACATTGGCCGCTGGGGCCTCATGCGCAATACGTTTGAGGAAAACATTCAGGAGCACAGCCATATGGTTGCCGTGCTGGCACACGGACTGGCTGTGATCCAGCGCGACATCCTCGGCCAGCCCGCCGACCCCGACCGCTGCGCGTCCGCCGCGCTGTTTCACGACGCATCGGAAATTTTGACGGGCGATCTGCCCACTCCGATCAAATATTATAACCCGGAGATCAAAAAGGCCTACAAGCAGATCGAGGCCGTCAGCTGTGAAAAGCTCCTTGCTCTCCTGCCGCCGGAGGTGCAGGAGAGCTACCGCCCGCTGCTGTTTGAATCCGACCCGGACATCGCCCGCATCGTCAAGGCGGCGGACAAGCTTTCAGCGTATATCAAATGCGTCGAGGAGCTGAAGGCCGGCAACTCAGAATTTGCGGCGGCGGAGAAGCAGACGCGGCAGGCGCTCGTAGACATGCAGCTGCCGTGCCTTGATTACTTCATGGCGCATTTCCTGGACAGCTTCCGGCTCACCCTCGACGAGCTGGAGTGAATTTGACGGATCTGTCAATTTTCGCGTTCGGAATTGCCGAAAATCGCACAAAACTCACAGTTGTATTTTTGCGGCCGCGCCGCTATAATGTCCCCCAGTGAGTTTACGAAAGGAAGTGCGCGCCATGACGATCTTCAAAACGCCCGTCTGTCGATGTGCTTCCGTTTTTGTTTTTGCTGGGGAACCTGTTGTTCCGGCGTCGTATTTGTTTTTGCAGAAGGAATTGTGAAGCTGGTGTTTCCAGTTTTCACAATTCTTTTTTTATGCACGCATACAGCCCGGACCGCCCGCAAAAACGCCGAAAAGAAAGGAGAACACCATGGGAAAAAACAAAATTCCGGAAACCGGCATCTATGATGCCAGACAGCTCGGCAGAGGCAGAATGCTGCTGCTCGGCTTCCAGCATATGTTCGCCATGTTCGGCGCGACCATCCTCGTCCCCATCCTGACGGGCCTCGACGTTTCGAACACGCTCCTGTTTGCGGGCCTCGGCACGCTGCTGTTCCACCTCATCACCGGCGGCAAGGTCCCGGCCTTCCTCGGCTCGTCCTTCGCCTTCCTCGGCGGCTACGCGACCATCGCGCCGATGCTCGGCGAGCAGCAGAACATCCCCAACCTTGAGATGCTGCCCTATGCCTGCTTCGGCGTGGCCTGCGCAGGTCTTGTGTATGTCATTCTGGCCGGTCTGTTCAAGGTCTTCGGCGCGAAGAAGGTCATGCGCTTCTTCCCGCCCATCGTCACCGGCCCCATCATCATCGCCATCGGCCTGAACCTCTCCTCCTCCGCCATCAATAACTGCACCGGCAGCTGGTGGATCGCCATCGCCGCCATCCTCATCATCGTCGCCGCCAACATCTGGGGCAAGGGCATGATCAAGATCATCCCGATCCTCCTCGGCGTCATCGGCTCGTATCTGCTGGCCGTCATCTTCGACGCGGACGTCCGCGCAAATCTCGTCGCCAACGTCTCCGAAGCGAAGTGGTTCGCGCTGCCCATCAAGATGGAGCAGACCGTCTTCGGCCTGTTCGCCTCCGGCAATGTCGACGCACACAAGCTCCTGACCGCCGTCATCACCATCGTCCCGCTGTCCCTTGCCACCATGGTCGAGCACATCGGCGACGTGTCCGCGATCTCCTCCACCTGCAACCGCAACTACATTGAAAATCCCGGCCTGCACCGCACCCTGATGGGCGACGGTCTTGCGACCACGCTGGCAGCCCTCTTCGGCGCGCCCGCCAACACGACCTACGGCGAAAACACCGGCGTTCTGGCCCTCAGCCGCATCTATGACCCGCGCGTCATCCGCATCGCGGCAGTTCTGGCCATGCTCTTCTCCTTCAGCCCGAAGTTCGCGGCCATCATCTCCTCCATGCCCGGCGGCACCATCGGCGGCGTCAGCCTCGTGCTCTACGGCATGATCTCCGCAGTCGGCGTGCGCAACGTCGTCGAGAACAAGGTCGACTTCACCAAGTCCCGCAATGTTCTGGTCGCGGCCCTCATCCTGGTTCTGTCCATCGGCATCAGCTACTCCTCGGCAGGCTCTCTCCATTTCGGCGCGATCAGCCTCTCGGGTCTGGCCGTCGGCTCCATCGTCGGCATCGTCCTGAACGCCGTCATGCCCGGCAAGGACTATGTCTACGGCGAAGACAAGCAGGGCGACGAATCTGTCAACTTCATCGTTCAGTAAACGATCTGATCCATATAGAAATACAGCCGCAGTCCGGTGCAGTTCCGCCTTCTCCGCCTGCGATTTCCCCTGAAATTGGCTTACGCGCAGCCCGCCTTTGGGCTGCGCGTAAGTGTTACAGGGGAGAAAACAATGAAGAATTTGGAGGGGTGGAACGGCGATTGTCACGCGCGGGTCTGTCGGCTTATCCGCAGAGCTTTCCACGGCATCAGACGGCGCATCGCCGGATGGTCAAACCATACAAAAGAGAGCCGGCCGGTTTGTTCCCCTTTTGTACTTTTAGTATAGAGGAAGAATTTGAACAGGATTTCACGAACCGGTAAAGAAACTGTGAACAGTTTCCCGAAAGAATCGCGCCGTAAAAGAATACGCGCAGACAAGTGACCGGCCTGTCTGCGCGTTTCTTTTAAAATATGGAGAAAGGAGAAAAATGAAAAAGACGTTTGCTTCTTGCAAGTATAGAATATCAGGATGGTATTAAAAATCTTAGGGGGCAGTTTTTAAATATCTGTGAAATCCTATGATATTTTTTCGTTTTTAGCGCACGGCCAGCACCAGCAGCACCGCTGCCGCCAGATACAGTCCCAGCGCTGCCGCGCAGACGAGCAGCGGCGCGCCGCCGCGCTTTTTCCGCAGCACGAGCAGCGCAATGCCGCCCGCAAGCGTCAGAACGAACAAAATCAGCGCCAGATCTGCACGCATACACAAAGCCCTCCTTTCTCCGGGGATGGTTCAGAAGTAATCGCCCCAGCCGTCTTCGTCGTCCGAGTAGTCGCCCCAGCCGTCGCCGGGATCGGACCACGGATCGTAATCGTCGTAATATTCGTCGTCATAGTCCCAGCCCGCGTCGTTCGACTCCATGTATTCGCCGGTATCCTCGTCGATGTAGCCGTCGCTGCCGTAGCCGATGAACTCGTTCTCATAGCCGTTCCAGTACCAGATGTCGCCGTCCTCGTCGTACCAGTAATACGGCGTGCCGTAATCGCCGGTGTCGCCGGAATAGGCCTTGGGCGCGGTGCTCCAGCCGGCGGTGTAGGACAGGGTTTCGAGCATCCTGTTGCAGATATCGAAATAATTGCGGATGCGGCCCTCAAGCGCGATGGTCGTCGCGACGAGGGCATAGCCCGTCGGCCCGTAATAGCGCACCTCCATGCAGCCGCGCACGGGCTGCGAGGGGCCGTCGGAGAAGACGGAGCCGTCGAGCCACATATAGCCGGTCAGGCTGTAATAATCGCCGTTGTCCTTAAAGTCCGAGCCAAAGGATTTGAGCAGATAGCTGCCGTACATACTCTGCATGAAGTCCTCAAGCATCTTCATCATATAGGTCTTCGCGGTCGCCGCGCCTTTTTCCATGTAGGGATCAAAGCCCTCGATGGGCTGGAAGGCAAGCGTGATGTTGGAATAATAATCGTCCGTGCCGTCCTCCATGACCGCGTTGAAGCTCAGCGCATTGGACACGTTCGGGTGCTCGTGCGCCTCCATCTGGATGGGGTAATCGACCGTGACGTTCGTAAAGCCGCCGGGGAAGGCCGCTGTCTGGTTCAGCTCGTCCTCCGGCGTCGGCAGGAGCATGATATACTCCCACGGGGAAAGCGCGTTCCCGTTCTCGTCGCTCAGGCTTCCGTCTGCCGCCTGCGTCAGCGTGGTGAGGAAGCTTCCGTCCTCCTGATACAGTGAGACGCCGCCGTCCTCCACGACCACATGGCCGGGGCCGACCTGCTGACCGTAAAGGTTGATGGCGATCCATTCATAGTCCTCGTTGATCACGATGTAGAACGGCTCCGTGTCAAATTTCCAGCAAC
>OGJV01001443.1_pt1 | contig 9644 bp, 6 predicted proteins | sample 1572271 | NCBI WGS metagenome assembly OGJV01 (sample SAMEA2582107, study PRJEB24529) | metagenome | biome: Human gut stool | place: China | collected 2011
CGACAAGCCCATTGGCAGAATTAAGTATGCACTAAATTAATTCCGCCAACAGGTTTAGTAACTTCTTACAGGTGAATACTTGAATTCAAATCGTGGAGAAGTGAATAGACAGTATTACCCGACAGAGCAACTATGACAACGTAACGCCTTTACAAAAAAGTCGGTACACGAAACCCATAGACTAATTGTCTTGACCTAAAAGAGATTGGAATTTTCAGGACTGCCTATCACTTAGATAGAAGTCCAAGGTCTGCTGAAATACATAATTCAAAAATTGAAATTGCTTGACTGCAAATTTAGTAACTTTGCTTGACAAATTAACGAGAAAGAAGAGAAAATGAAAACCGACCGCATAACATCACCTATACGCAAGCAGGGGTTTCGTGCTTCGTAGGACAGTTAAGTGGTAAATTTAAAGTTCAGTTCTTCGTAGGAAGTTCAGTGGTTAAAATCCCTGCCTGCGTATAGCTGAGAACCGTTATTTGATGATGAGGGCTATTCATATAAATGTAGGTTAAATTTTTCTGACCATTTCAAACTGTTGTCCTTTTGGGGTAAGTCCTAATGATGACAAGAAACCAGTGACTGATTCACAATCGCAATCAACATTAGTAAATTTGAGTACATCGCTTTGAAAATGACTGACAGCACTTTTAAGCAAAGACTTGCCTATTCCTTTACGCCGGTAATCTTTTGCAACTGCGAGGGATGAAATATCGCCAGATGCCGGTTCAAAGATAACAAATCCGACAAGTTCTTCTCTTTCATAAGCTCCCAATATGTCCAAATTGTCGATTCCGCGTTCCAGTGAAGCCCTGTCATTTTGCCATGAAGGATGAAAATCGAACCAGGCCGTTTGGTTAAGGCAGTTTTTTAAATCCGATGGGAGTATGCGACATGCGGTATGGTTTACTTGCAATACAGGAACAATATCGCTCAGTTTGGCAGAGTAGTAGTTGAAATTTCTCTGTGTTTCAAAGCCTAATTTGCGATATATTTTTATTGCTTTGTGATTGTGTTGCAAAACTTCCAGTACATATTGCCGAACTCCTTGTTGATATATCAATTCGAGGCTGAAAGTGAATATTTTTTGGGTTAGGTGTAATCCCCGGAATGAAGGTACGGTTCCCGTCCCTGTGTCATAGGCAGTCAAGATGTTGTTGTACATGCCTGTTCCGTTAAGCACAAAAGAAATCAGCCGTCCTTCGAAAAATACTCCGAAAGATAGTTGTGGATTGTATCCTCGTCGGTCGAGCATGCGTCGCAATTCATCCGCATTCAAAGAGAAATCATAATCTTTGAATGCGGATGAGAATGCCGCATACAAATCTTTGAAAGAAACGGACTCTAAAGAATGAATGATGATTCCCATATCGGACGGTGTTATGTGTTTGGATTTTCATCACTATTCTCTACGGGTAAACCGTGCTGTTTGAGAAAGCTGAGCTTATCCCAATAACCTCTTTGGAAAACGATTTTATCGTTTTGCACATGGAAGAATCCGCATCCTCGCAACCCGAGCGGATCTTTCCATTCCATGATAGCCCATTCTCCATCCTCGAATATATGCTCAACAATACAAACCATTTTTGAGGTTGCAAATTCATTTACAAACATTTCATGGATAGCTGTTTTTCCTATAACTGGGGTGTTTGCGACTTGATGGTTTATGGCATCCTGAGCGTATAAGTTTGCCAAAGCGACTGCATCGGCGGCGTTGAAGCAGTCAATCCATTTTTGTAGTATCCTTAATTCCGCAACACTATTACAAATATAACTTTTTAAGTACCTGAGCAACAAAAAGTTGCTCAGGTACTTATAAAATAAGTTAAACTAAAATGCTGCGGAATTTAGGTATATATATATTTAATATAATAAGGTACGCAAGGGGGAGGTAGGAAAAAACAGCTGTTAACTGTTAACCCTGTTAACCCCTGTTGCTCCCAGATGCTCTTTTAGGAAATTTAAACAAGAATGCTTGGTGGGTTCATCGAAAAGCCGTACTTTTGTACCCGACTATAACAACATCAAACAAAATACAACATAAAAACAATAATAACAACATAAAATGAAAAAACTGAAATTCCATATAGTAGGTCTTACCCACAACGACGTGAAGGGTCGTGAGGTAGAATACGCCAGGGAGGCAGAGGGCAGAACCATCTGCCTCGTGCCCGATGACGCCAATCCCTTTGATATGCTGGCAGTGAAGGCTTACGACAAGCAGCTTTTCATCGGCTATGTCTCAGCCCTGGAGGGCGAAGACGTGAGAACCCTCATCATCGCCAGAAAAGACAGAAACCTGCGCACCCGATGCCTGGGAAGCAACAGCAAGGAGGGAGCCGATGAGAAGTCGGGACTCCAGCTGATAGTGGAGGTGCGGATAGATGTATCTGAGCAGGAGATAGAGCAGGCACGCAGGGAAATCTATGATGACGGAATCTATGACGGCTGGCACTATTCCGGTCCCATTCTGCCCATCGACAAGCTGACCCGTTTCAGCGATTGCACCATGATGCTGGAAGGCGTCATCAACGACATCATCAGCATTCAGGAGCAACTCTCACGGGATTCAGATTCTTCTCGTGATTCAGATTCCGCTGAAGCCGATAAGAACCCTCTTGATGCCGATTCACGGTCGGCGCTGGAGGCAGAGCTGCGCGACAACCTGGAAGAGGCTAGGGAGCGGCTCAGCAGCTTCATGGAAATACAGCGAAGCGATTATTCGCGCGAGATGACGCAGACGAGAAACCGCATTCTCAACAACCTCGACCTCATAGACGATGAGGAAATCCATCGCATGGGCGAGCAACTGTATACGGAGATGGGATTCATCACCAGTTCCGGTTATCGTGAACGGGCAGCCCAGTCTTTCTTCATAGATGCGCCTATTGCCTTCAAGCAGAAGCAGACGGGCACCTACGATTACACCGACCAGCTGGACGAGATAGAACGCCAGCTCAAGGCCTTCCCTTTCTCGCTCTACCAGACTTTCAAGGCGGACCCGGTAGATTTCCTTCGCCAGGTGTTCTATAAGCGTGTGCCCCGCAAGAAGATGCTCCAGCTGCTTTCGGGCATCGTATTGATGATTAAGAGCGGCAGGGTGAATGATGTGAAGCAGTGGGGAAAACACGGTGATGCAGCATCGCTGGAGGCGATGAAGGCGATGAAGGCGGTGGGTGCCAAGCCTTCGAACGAAGTGAAGAAGGAGAAATTCATGGAACTGGTTGATTTGGTAATTCCGAAGATAGCGGTTTATAAGAAAAACGGCTGTCCTGAATTGCTGGTGAAAAGGCAATCCGACTGGTTTCCTGTGTTTCGCCTCTTAAACGGGTGGGGGCTATTCAATATGGAAACTCCTACAGCCTTCTGCAAACATCTGGCCCACCTGTATGAAAAACTACCTCCGGAGAATACGGAGCGTGCTCCGCTCTGCAAATGGAAGGATCTTGCGCAGGTGAAATCTGAACCATTTGAATATGCGGCTCTAGAATGGTGGAAACTAGGTTCAGATAAGTTGGGCTCGGTAAGCGTAGAAAAATTCAATCATTATTGCGATATTGTGAATGCTTTCAAGAAGATTTTGGGCGAAACATCCTATTCGGAGAATGTGGACTTGAAGGAAATCTTGCCGAAACTGGTGGATAAGGAAGTGCCAGCCTCGGACACCAAGAATGATGACGAGATGACGGCGGAAGATGGTAGCTAGCGGGGTATATTAATACCTCGCTTATACCCCTCTTATACCCTTTGATGATTCTTTATACCTTGTTTTATACCCCTCTTATACCCCTGCTTTTTTATTTCAGGAAAAACTTGTAAGCGGCTATTTTTTTGTTTATCTTTGCATCGCTTTTCGGAAGAGAAGTGGCTGGTTTTCAGTAATCCAGTCATTGTATAACATAAAAATTATTCAAATGGTAAAAAACAATCTTTCTTTTGATGAGTGCAAGCAGATGAGCAGCCGTCTCATCGCCATGAACCCTAACCGCAATGCGAACATGGGTAAGATTTCCACCTATCTTCTCGATTACTACACCGAGCTTACCAAGCAGCCTTGGCTCAGCACCCTCGTAGGACAGATTCGTGACCTCACCGCCAAGCAGAAGCAGATGCTGCAGCAGGCGGCTGAGGCTGTGGATGCTGCGCAGTATCAGAACGAGGATGACCTTGCCTTCGCCATCATCAAGAAGCAGGAGGAGGTGAAGGCAGGCGAGACCTTCAAGCAGCTCGACAAGCAGATTTCCGTCCTCAAGAAGCAGTTGCCGTTCCGCTCTCCTCATTACTTCCACTTCCTCGATGACCATCGTGCCCAGAAGACCATCGACCCGGAGGCTTTCACCTTCCAAACCACCGTTGACATCGACAACCCGGAGGAGGTGGAGACGGCGGTGAAGAATGCTCTGCTGCTGAACGGAATGTTTGATGATCCTGCCGAGAAGCTTTTCAGAGAGAAGCTTTTCTCTGCCGATGACATCGAGCTTTGGAAGGGAAAAGTGCTTCACGTGGAACGTTCGGCTCGCAACAAGGCGCACATCGACATCCGTATCCCTGTCGGAATGACCATCGCTGAGGCTCAGAGCGCCTTCTGCAAGCTCATCCATGCCACCGAAGACCCTAGCTGCGTTACGCCTGAGCGCATCATCTTCATCACCGATGCCGTGAGCCAGATCTATACTGCCGACGACTGGTACAAGCACCTGGATAAGGAAGCCGTGGCAGAATATCGTGAGGCTTACAGAAAGAGAGGACTGGATATTGACGGTCGTCCGATGGATATTGATTCTGCTCCAACCGTAGATTTCCAGCCTATCGAGAGCGAGGAGGAGAAGGCGAGAAAGGCAGCCAATGCTGCGCAGTATGAGCAGACATACGATGGCGTTCCTTATGAGGAGATTACCAAGGCGCTGGTGGAGCTGATGGGCGGTGCTCCTGCCCATGGCAACCGCAACAACTTCATCTATCGTGAAGCCTGCCTGCTCAGATACATCTGCAATAGCGAGGCGGCTTGGATTAAGCAGGTAATCGAAATCTTCGGCGAAGACGAGGCGAAGGCGTTCGCCTCTGTAGAGAGTGCCTGCAAGGTGGCTCAATCCTCGGAAATGCCTCAGCTCGTGAAGCAGGCGGTGGAGCTCGCCCGCAAGAACTATCTCGCCAAGCAGGCCACCGAGAAGGCGGGAATCTACGCCGATGTTCCCCCTCAGATGCCTGCCCGTTTGCCTAAGCTCATCAAGCTGCTCACCAGCAAGGTGCCAGCCGATTTCAAGGCGCCTGTGGCGATGGCGGTCTTTCCTCCGCTTGCCGCTCATCTCAAGGGCGTCAACTTCCGCTACATCGACAATCAGGTACATGAGGCAGCAATGATGAATCTGCTCGTAGCACCGATGTCGTCAGGCAAATCAGCGGTAAACGGACCTATCGACTGCATCATCGAAGACCTGGTGCAGATGGATAAGGTGAACCGTCAGAAGGAGCAGGATTGGAAGGACGAGGTGAACACCATGGGCGACAATAAGAAGAAGCCGGTGCGTCCGGAAGACATCTGCATCCGCATCGTTTCGCCCGACCTTACCCGTGCTGCCTACATCCAGCGTCTCGACGATGCGCAGAAGGCTGGCGACGCTTATCTCTACTGCAAGATGGACGAGGTGGACATGCTCAAGAAGTTCAACGACCCTAGCCAGCTGATTCGTCTCTGCTGGGATAATTCTGAGGATGGTCAGGAGCGTGTGGGCACCAAGAGCGTTACTGCCCGCGTGAAGACCCGTTTCAACTGGAATGCTTCCAGCACCATCGCCGTTACCCAGAAGTTCTTCTCGGTTCGTGAGGTGGCTGATGGAGCCGTGAGCCGATTGTCGCTTGCCACTATCTTCCTTCCCGAGTTCGCTCCTTGTCCGGTTGTGGGGAATTATGATGCGCAGTTTAAGTCGCAGCTGGCTCCTTACATCCATCAGTTGAATGCCGCCAGCGGTTCCAAGGAGTGCAGGAAGGTGCGCCAGCTTATCGAGCGCCTGGGCAGTGAGCTTATGGAACTGGCTCAGTTGGCTTACAACAAGCCTTACGCCGAGTTTGCCAAGCGCAGTCTGGCGAATGGTTTCCGCAGGGCGATGGTGCTCTATCTGGCGAATGGCGAGAAGTGGGAGAAGGCGATAGAGGATTTCATCGTATGGAGCGTGAAGTATGATTTGTGGTGCAAGATGCGTTTCTTCGGCAATCAGATGCAGGAGGCGATAGATGCAGACACCCGTTCTATCTATCATGCATCCGGTGTGAGCAATCTTCTGCTCTTCGTTCACGATACTTTTGATAAGGCTGAGATTCAGGAAGTCTGCATGGTTCATGGCACCAAGACGAAGCTTGCCGTCCTCCTGTGCACCTGGAAGAAGCGTGGCTTCATCGTGAAGAACGAGGACGGCACCTTCTCCAAGACGGCTAAGTTCATCGGTAAATATGGCCATTATGGAACGCCTGGAATGGCAGCGTAAGGCTAGTGAAGCGGGCGTGGCGAAAGTCCCACGCTCCCGCTTTTGTCAGCACGCCCTGAAAAAAGCAGAAGCCAATGCCCATACGCCCTGAACCAACGGTCACCGGCCGAAGGGAAAGGTAAAGGGCAGAAGCTCCTAGCCCAGGGCATCGCCTTGGGTTTTAGAACAAATACAAAATGTCGCCCTGAAAGGGCAAAAGCTTTAAAAATACCGCCTTTTTGTAACATCTCTGTAAAGGTTCTTGACCTTCATCAAGAAATCGGTGCTTTTTGAAACTTTTCTCCTAAAAAGTTTGTGTGCGAACACAGAAAGTTGTATCTTTGCATCGGAATTAAGAAAGAAGGATAAAAGATTAGTAATTTCAGGATACGAAAGGTATTGATAATAAGGGATTAAGATTGAAAAGTCAGGATACGAAAAAGGTTAATGATTGATTTCAGGATAAGAGAGGTATTAGAAATAAGGTAAAGATTGAAAATAGGGTAACATAGAAAGATTGTTAAGAAAAGGATAATGTTGAATTTAAAGTAAAGAAAGGGAAAAATTATGTTAGTATTAGGTATTGTTTTCGCAGCAGTAGTAGCATTTGCTGCAACAGTAGGCGCAGCTAGCAACAAGCTTGCTTAAGCTGCCAGTGAAGTAAGGAACTTTAAAAGTTCAGAAACAGTAATTGAAGCAAAGTAGGAAGCCAATATGGGCTTCCGAGATGGAGAAGGAGAGCCAATGGGGCTTTCCGGAATGAGGGAGCAGATGATGCTCCTTTTTTGTTTAACATTAAAACATCAGACATACATTATATATAAAAGGAAATCGGGTTGGTTAACAGGTTAACAGTTAACAGCCCGATTTCTTTGTTTCTACCCCTATTCGAGGATGTTTTCTAACACCTTCTGCTTTTATGGCGTGTGGGGCTTTGCCTTCTTCCTTTTCAAGAACTACTTGAAAATCAGGGTGGTGAGCCTGTCTTTATCAAACAGTTCCTGAGCCACGGCTTGAATCTGGGCGGCAGTAATCTCATCCACCTGCTCGTAGAGGCGGTCAACGTTCTTCTCCCAGCCATAGTGCAGGAAGCTCTTGCCGAAGTCGAGGGCGAAGTTCTCGCGGTTGTCGCAAGCCACGCCTATTTGACCCTTAATCTGTTTCTTGGCAGCTTTGAGCTGCGCATCGCTCAATGGCTTCTGCATGAACTTATCCAGCTCCTTGCGAACCAGGCGGAGGCAGCGTTTCACATCGTGCTCATCGCAGCCGAAATAGATGCTCCAGGTGCCCGTGTCGCCATAAGCCACCATCGTGCTTTCTACGGTGTAAACCAGTCCGTTGTGCTCTCTGAGGGCAAGATTCAGCTTGGCGTTCATACCCGGTCCGCCCAGCATATTGTTGAGCAGATAGAGCGGCATTCGGCGGTCGTCGTTCACATCGTAAGCCTGGGTTCCAATCATCACATGAGCCTGATGCGTATTCTTCTGCATCACAATCGTCTGCCCAGCAACTTTACTTTGAACATTGAACTTTGAGCTTTGAACTTTATGATTTGCATCGCCTGCTTCCATTTCTTCCGTAGGTGTTTCGCCAGAAGGAGTTTCTTCTGTAATCCTTTCTTTCGTAGGCGTTTTTTCTGCAATCCTTTCTTCCGTAGGCGTTTCGGCGGATTTGCAATCCGCCGAGCAAGCAAGCTCTCGGCCTTTTGGGCACTCTCCCAAAGCCTTCTGGATAAGCTTCACCAGCTTCTTGAAATCAATATCCCCGTATGCGAAGAATATCGCATTATCCGGCCGGTAAAGCTTCCTTGTGAAGCGCAGCGCATCCTCCGTCTTGAAAGCCCGAACCTGCTCGGCTGTGCCCAGGATATTATGCCCCAGCGGCAAACCCTTGAAGAGGATATTCTCGAACTCATCGTAAATCAGTTCGGCAGGCGAATCATTATAGCTCTCTATCTCATCGCAGATTACCTCTACCTCCTTATCTATTTCCGCCTGCGGATAAACCGAGTGGAAGACGATGTCGGAAAGCAGGTCCACGGCCCTTGCGATGTGCTCCTTCAGGATGGCGGAGTAATACACCGTGCCCTCCTTGTTGGTGTAGGCATTCAGGTCGCCGCCCACGCTCTCCAGACAGTTGAGAATGTGCCACGCCTTTCGGCGCTCGGTGCCCTTGAAGGTGACGTGCTCGCAGAAATGAGCCAAGCCCTCCTCGCCCGGCTCCTCGTTGCGGGTGCCGGCGTTTATCTGATAGCCGCAATACACCACCTGGCTATCTGATGGCAGGTGGATGATGCGGAGTCCGTTGTCTAATGTATAAGTATTATATTTCATTTCAAGGTGCAAAGTTACATTGAAAATGTAATTTATCCAAAATATTGGGCATTTATTTTGCATTATCGCCAAAAAGAATTATCTTTGTCCCCAAAAAAATATAAATAGAGACATAAAACAATGCGTAAGGTTATAGGAATAGGAGAGACCGTGCTTGATATCATCTTCAAGAACGGCAAGCCGATAGAGGCAGTACCAGGTGGCTCATCGTTCAATGCAGTCATCTCGTTGGGACGTGCGGGCGTGAACGCTTCGTTTATCAGCGAGGCGGGCAACGACCGTATCGGTGAGTATGTGATTCAGTTTCTGAGAGATAATGGGGTGAATGCCGATAATGTGAGCATCTTTCCGGAATCGAAGTCGCCGCTCTCGCTGGCGTTCCTCGACGAGAACAACAATGCCGACTACATCTTCTACAAGGACCATCCCCACGACCAGCTGGAATTTGCCACTCCCGAAATCAATCCTGGCGACATCGTGCTCTTCGGTTCGTTCTTCGCCCTGAATCCGGTGGTTCGTCCTCAGGTGGCAGGTTTCCTGGAGTACGCCAAGAATCACGGTGCCATCCTCTATTACGACATCAACTTCCGTGCTTCTCATCAGAATGAGATCATGAAGATTACGCCTAATCTGATAGAGAACCTGGAGTATGCTGATTTTGTGCGTGGCAGCCACGAGGACTTCGGAATCCTCTACAAGAAACCGGAGGCGGATAAGGTGTATAATGCCGAAATCAGCTTCTACTGCAAGAAGTTTATCTGCACCCAGGGCGCTGAGCCTGTAGAGGTGAGAGCCGAGAACGGCTTTGCCAAGAGTTATCCTTCGGAGAAGATGAAGCCGGTGAGCA
>OGJV01001444.1_pt1 | contig 9641 bp, 6 predicted proteins | sample 1572271 | NCBI WGS metagenome assembly OGJV01 (sample SAMEA2582107, study PRJEB24529) | metagenome | biome: Human gut stool | place: China | collected 2011
AGCGCGTGAACGGCGACATGCAGAAAAACGAAGACCTCCGCTGGAAAGTCAACAACTATCTCCGGCTGGACGTGCCCTACGAGGGGCAGACAACCGTGCTGCACTACCTGGAGGTTCTGCGCGACCGCATCGGCTGGGCCGCCGTGGCCGCAAAGGTCAAAAATCCGCTCCGGGGCCAAAAGATTGGCGCCTATTACGGTTGTCTCCTGCTCCGCCCGAGCCGCGAGATGCAGTTTGACGACCCGGAGAACCCGAAAATGCTGGAAGACTTCATCCGGGCCATCGGCGCGGAGCCTGTGATTTACGCGCAGCGCAACGAATGCTGCGGCGGCTATATGGCGGTCGAGAACAGGTCCTACGCCGCAAAGCAGGCACAGAAGATCATGGACAACGCAAAGGCGCAGGGCGCGGAGCTTCTGATCACGGCCTGTCCCCTGTGCAGCTACAATCTGCTGCACAACACGGACGGCGCGCTGCCTGTCGTTTATTTCACGGAGCTTCTGGCCGAAGCGCTTGGCTGCGGGGAGGAGGACGCATGAACAACCAGAACATGATCGAAACCGTCACCCGCATTTCCGGCGTAAACCCCAGAAAGTGTATGCGCTGCGGCAAATGCTCGGCGAGCTGTCCGGCGTATGACGAGATGGAATACCATCCGCATCAGTTTGTCTCCATGGTCGAAAACGGCCGAATTGAGGAGCTGCTTTCCTCGAAGGGCATCTACACCTGTCTGAGCTGCTTTGCCTGCGTCGAGCGCTGTCCCCGAAACGTGGAGCCGGCGAAGCTCATCGAGGCTGTTCGCAATGCCGTGCAGCGCCAGCAGGGCATGGATCACCTGAAGCCCGAACGCATCCCGGAGATTCTTGACGAGGAGCTGCCGCAGCAGGCGATTGCCGCGGCGTTCCGCAAATATAAAAAGTAAGGAGGGAACGCAATGCAGAGAATCGGCGTATTCGTATGCTGGTGCGGCAGCAACATTGCCGCGACCGTCGACGTGGAACGCGTCTCGCAGGCTCTTTCAAAGGAACCCGGCGTTGTTTTCTCCACAAATTATCAGTATATGTGTTCCCAGACCGGGCAGCAGATGATTCAGGACAAGATCCATGAATACGGTCTGACCGGCGTGGTCATCTGTTCCTGTTCGCCCAGAATGCACGAGCAGACGTTCCGCAAGACCTGCGAAAAGGCAGGTCTGAACCCCTATATGGTCGAGATCGCGAACATCCGTGAGCAGTGCTCCTGGATCCACAAGGACAAGGAAGCCGGCACGGAAAAGGCCATCATTCTGGGCCGCGCCGCCATCGCCAAGGTACATCTGAACGCGCCGCTGACCGCGGGCAGCAGCCCGGTCACCAAGCGCGCGCTCGTCATCGGCGGCGGCATCGCGGGCATCCAGACGGCACTGGACATTGCCGAGGCGGGCTTTGAGGTCGATATCGTCGAAAAGCAGCCGACCATCGGCGGCAAGATGACCCAGATCGACAAGACGTTCCCGACGCTCGACTGCGCGGCGTGTATCCTGACGCCGAAAATGGTCGACTGTGCGCAGAACGAAAAAATCCATATCTATTCCTATTCCGAGGTCGAATCCGTCGGCGGCTTCGTCGGCAACTTCCATGTAAAGATCCGCCGCAAGGCGCGTTTCGTCAAGGAAGACGTCTGCACCGGCTGCGGGCTGTGTACGGAAAAGTGTCCGCAGAAGAAGGTACCGAACGAGTTTAACCTCGGCATGGACAATCGCCGCGCGATCTATATCCCGTTTGCGCAGGCCGTGCCGAAGATTGCGACCATCGATCCCAACTACTGCAACATGCTCAAAAACGGCAAGTGCGGCGTGTGCGCGAAGGTCTGCTCCGCCGGGGCAATCGATTACAAGCAGACCGACACGTTCATTGAGCAGGAATACGGCGCGATCGTCGCCGCGACGGGCTTCAACCCCATCGATCTTTCCAAATTCGACGAATTTGCCTACAGCCAGAGTCCGGACGTGGTGTCCAGCCTCGAGTTTGAGCGCCTGATGAACGCTGCCGGCCCCACGAATGGCACGCTCCTGCGCCCGTCCGACGGGACGCACCCGAAGACCATTGTCTTTGTGCAGTGCGTCGGCTCCCGCTGCGACGGTGCGGAGAAGGGCAAGCCCTACTGCTCCAAGATCTGCTGTATGTACACGGCGAAGCACGCCATGCTCTGCCGCGAAAAATACCCGGATACGGATGTGTATGTGTTCTACATCGACGTGCGCACCCCCGGCAAGAACTTTGACGAGTTCTACCGCAGAGCCGTCGAGCAGTACGGCGTGCATTACATCAAGGGCATGGTCGGCAAGGTCACGCCCGAAAACGGCAAGCTGAAGGTGCAGGCATCCGATCTGCTGGACAACCGGCAGCTGCATATCGACGCTGACATGGTCGTGCTGGCTGCCGCCATCGAGCCGGATAAGTCCGCGCGGCCGCTGGCCACGATGCTGACCGCCTCCATGGACACGAACGACTTCTTCACCGAGGCCCACCCGAAGCTCCGCCCGGTCGAAAGCCCGACGGCAGGCGTGTTCCTGTCCGGTATGTGCCAGGGGCCGAAGGATATCCCGGAGACGGTCGCACAGGCGTCCGCCGCTGCGGCGAAGGTCATCGGCCTTCTGTGCAAGGACTCGCTGACGTGCAACCCGTGCGTGGCGCAGCCGGATGAGATGATGTGCAACGGCTGCTCCAACTGCGAAAAGGTCTGCCCGTATGGCGCGATCACGTACATTGACAAGGAATTCAGAGGCCCGAACCGCACGACGCTCGTGCGGCGCGTCGCGCAGGTCAACCCGGCGGTCTGTCAGGGCTGCGGCGCGTGCACCGTCGCGTGTATGTCCGGCGCGATGGATCTCAAGGGCTTCTCCAACCGGCAAATCATTGCGGAGGTGGATGCGATATGCAGGTAAACGGCTCCTGGACGCCCACGATCGTGGCGTTCTGCTGCAACTGGTGCTCCTACGCGGGCGCCGATCTTTCCGGCACGAACCGGCTGAGCTACCCGGCCAATGTGAAGATCATCCGCATTCCGTGCTCCTGCCGGCTGAACCCGATGTTTATTCTCCGCGCGTTCCAGCGCGGGGCCGACGGCGTGATCCTCTGCGGCTGCCATCCCGGCGACTGCCACTACACGACCGGCAACTATTATGCCCGGCGGCGCATGACGCTCCTGTTCTCCATGCTGGACTTCCTCGGCATCGAGCGTGAGCGCACGCGCGTGGAATGGGTCTCGGCGGCAGAGGGCGCGAAGTTCGCCAAAACCATGAACGAATTCGCCGAGACGATCACGAAGCTCGGCGAGAACCGCAGACTGGAGGATCTGAGATGCAAAGAGTAAAGGAAAAAGCGATCCAGCTGCTGCAAGATCAGATTGTTGACCGCGTCATCGGCTGGCGCGCGGGCGAATTCTTCTATGATCTGACACCGTCTGTATTCACGAGCGTGGAAGACATTGAGAAAAATTTCGTCTGGAGCGTCTTCTCCGGCGCGAATCTGTCCAAATATCTCATCGCGGAATCCCGTAAGGGCGGCAAGGCCGCCGTGTTCCTGAAGCCCTGCGACAGCTATTCGTTTGTCCAGCTTCTAAAGGAGCACCGCATCCTGCGCGAGACGGTCTACGCCGTCGGCGTACAGTGCGGCGGGATGTGCGACATGGAGGCCATCAAGGAGCAGGGCCTTGCCGGTGTCACAGCAGTCACGGAAGACGGCGAAGACCTGCGCGTTTCCACGATCTACGGCGAGGAAACGATCAAAAAGGCCGATGCGCTGCTGCTCAAGTGCAAGACCTGCAAGAGTAAAAAGATCGTCTGCTATGACGAGCTGCTTGGCGAGCAGGGCGAGGAAAACGTGGACTGCGGCCGGTTCGACGAGGTTCAAAAGCTCGAAGCCATGACAGCCGAGGAGCGCTACGCGTTCTGGCGCAGCGAACTGTCGCGCTGCATCCGCTGCAACGCCTGCCGCAACGTCTGTCCCGCCTGCTCGTGCGAAAAGTGCGTGTTCGACAACCACGATTCTGGCTTTGAGAACAAGGCCATCGCCGATTCGTTTGAGGAAAATATGTTCCACATCATCCGGGCCTTCCACGTCGTCTCCCGCTGCACCGACTGCGGCGAATGCTCCCGCGTCTGTCCGCAGCATATCCCGCTGCATTTGCTCAACCGCAAGTTCATCAAGGACATCAACGAGCTTTACGGCGACTATCAGGCCGGAGCCGATTTTGACTCCCGCCCGCCGCTCATGGATTTCCGCAAGGACGACTGTGAGCCGTCCGTCGTCTATGAAAGAGGAGGTGCGCAATGAAACAGCTTCCCCTCTGCAAGCTTCAGAGCCTGTTTGCCGCCGTGTCGGCAGCACAGAAGCTCTATATTCCGGCGGACGACGCCGCCGGTCAGGCCAGCTTCACCGTCTGGCAGGAGGGTATAGCGCTTACCAAGAAGCTCAATACCGTCCGCTCGGCCAAGGATCTGTTCTTCCCGCAGGTGGAAAACCTGATGGGCTTCCGCGTCCGTGAAAAGCAGATCGAGCTGATCGAGACGCGCGACGAGACGGCACCGTTCGTCCTCTTCGGCGTGCGCGCGTGCGACGCAAGAAGCTTTGAAATTCTCGACCGCGTCTTCCTTTCCGAACCGCAGGACACCTATTACGCCGCCCGCCGCGCACACGGCACCGTCGTGACGCTCTCCTGCACCCGCCCCGAGGAAACGTGCTTCTGTCCGGCCTTCGGCATCGATCCTGCGGCCCCGCAGGGCGATATCAGCTGCTGGATCGAGGACGAAACGCTCTTCTGGCAGGCCAACACGGAAAAGGGCGAAGCGCTGACCGCGAACCTTCCCATGCTGGAGGATACGGACGGTGCGGCAGTCGCGGCCCAGCAGGAAAAAACGCGCGCGCTTCTCAAAAAGCTCCCGCTGGCCGGGCTCGATCTGTCCGCCGTGGGTGCAGGCAAAACGAAGGCGCTTTTCGACCGCCCGGAATGGAAGCAGCTGTCCGAAAGCTGCCTCGGCTGCGGCACGTGCACCTTCGTCTGCCCGACGTGCCAGTGCTATGATATCAAGGAATTCGACTCCGGCAGGCTCGTCCGCCGCTTCCGCTGCTGGGACAGCTGTATGTACTCGGATTTCACGAAGATGTCCGCCGGTCAGCCGCGCCCGACGCAGCTCGAGCGCTTCCGGCAGCGCTTTATGCACAAGCTGGTCTATTTCCCGGATAATAACGACGGGTGCTTCGGCTGCGTCGGCTGCGGCCGGTGCCTTGCCAAGTGCCCCATCCATATGAACATCGTCAAAGTCATCAAAACACTTGGGGAGGAACACGCATGAGAAACGATCCGCTGATCCCCAATATCGCCGTCGTCACGGATATCCGCGTCGACACGCCGGATGTCAAGACCTTCCGCGTCGTCGGCCTTGACGGCAAAAAGCCCTTCGTCCATATCCCCGGCCAGTGCGCCATGCTCTCCGTGCCGGGCGTCGGCGAGGCGCTGTTCTCCATCACGTCCAGTCCCACGCTGGAGGAATATGTGGAGTTTTCCATTAAAAAATGCGGCTGCGTGACCGAATGGCTCCACGCCATGGAGCCCGGCCAGCAGATCACCGTCCGCGGCCCCTACGGCAACGGCTTCCCGGTTGACACCGCGTTTGCAGGTAAGGATCTGCTGTTCATCGCGGGCGGCATCGGTCTTGCCCCGCTGCACTCGGTCATCAACTATTGCCGCCACTACCGCGACCGCTACGGCAAAATCGACATCGTCTACGGCTCCCGCTCGAAGGACGATCTGGTCGACTATCCGGAGATCGAAAACGTCTGGTGCAGGGAGGACGGCATCAACGTCCATCTGACCATCGACCGCGAGCAGCCGGACTGGGACGGCCACGTCGGCTTCGTGCCGAACTACGTCAAGGAGCTCGGCTTCACGACCGACAAGACCGTCGTGATGTGCGGCCCTCCCATCATGATCAAGTTTACGCTTGCGGGCCTGATGGAGCTCGGCTTTGCCCGTGAGCAGGTCTATACCACGATGGAGCTCAAGATGAAATGCGGCCTCGGCAAATGCGGCCGCTGCAACATCGGCGACAAATACGTCTGCAAGGACGGCCCGGTGTTCCGCTTCGATCAGCTCGATGAGCTGCCGAATGAGTATTAAAGGAGAACAGGTATGGAAAATATGGTGACGGTTTTCCTGTTCGGCAAGAAATATGAGGTGCCGGACAGTCTGACCATCATGGAAGCGATGGAATATTCCGGCTATCAGCTCGTACGCGGCTGCGGCTGCCGCAATGGCTTCTGCGGTGCGTGCGCGACGATCTACCGCATCGCGGGCGACCGCGAATTAAAGGCCTGTCTGGCCTGCTCGACGCGTGTGGAAAACAATATGTATGTCGCGACGCTTCCGTTCTTCCCACTGGTCAAGGAAGTCTACGACATGGAAAAGCTGAAGCCCACACAGACGGTCATGATGCAGCTGTACCCCGAGATCTACGCCTGCGTCGGCTGCAACGCCTGCACAAAGGCGTGCACGCAGGGTCTGAACGTCATGCAGTACATTGCCTATGCCCAGCGCGGCGAATTTGACAAGTGCGCCGAGGAATCTTTCGACTGCGTCATGTGCGGCGTGTGCTCGTCCCGCTGTCCGGCGGGCATCTCCCACCCGCAGGTGGCAATGCTGGCCCGCCGTCTGAACGGCAAGTACATCGCCCCGCACTGTGAGCATCTGGATGCGCGCGTGCAGGAGGTCAAGGACGGCAAATTTGAGGCGCTCATCGAAAGCCTCATGGAAAAGCCGCTGGATGAGATCAAGGAACTCTACACCCACCGCGAGATTGAAAAGTAAGGAGGACGCATATCATGTATCAGGACTCTAACATGCTGGCCTCCATCCGCAAGGTGGAAGCGGCCCGCGAAGAAAACGCGAAGCTGGACCCCCGCCGCATGACGGCGGAGGAAAAGGACACGCTGCTGAAAAAATTCCATCCCGACTACCGCGCCGAGCAGTTCACCGAGCTGCGCTTCGGCCCCAATCAGGGCCAGAAGGTCCCGCTGGAGCTGGCGGAGCTGCTGGAGGGCGAATCGCGTATCCTGCACGAGACATTTGATCTGACGAAGCCCGACTATGAGACGGACGTTCTCATCATCGGCGGCGGCGGCGCAGGCTGCTCCGCAGCCATTGAGGCCGATAATGCGGGCGCGAAGGTCATGGTCGTCACGAAGCTCCGCATGGGCGACGCGAACACCATGATGGCCGAGGGCGGCATTCAGGCTGCCGACAAGCCGAACGATTCCCCTGCCCAGCACTTCCTCGACGCCTACGGCGGCGGTCATTTTGCCGCGCAGAAGGATCTTCTGTATAAACTCGTCATGGACGCGCCGGAGGCTATTCAGTGGCTGTCCGGGCTCGGTGTGGAATTTGACAAAGCGCCCGACGGCACCATGATCACCACCCACGGCGGCGGCACGTCCCGCAAGCGTATGCACGCAGCCAAGGACTATTCCGGCGCGGAGATCATGCGCACGCTGCGCGACGAGGTTCTCAATCGCGGCATTCCCGTCGTTGACTTTACCTCCGCCGTCGAACTCATCAAGGATGAAAACGGCCATTGCGCAGGCGCGGTGCTTTTGAACATGGAGACGAAGGAACTGCTGGTCGCGAAGGCAAAGACCGTCATTCTTGCCACCGGCGGCGCAGGACGGCTCCACTATCAGGGCTTCCCCACCTCAAACCACTACGGCGCGACCGCCGATGGCCTTGTGCTCGGCTACCGCGCTGGCGCGAAGCTCCTGTACCCCGACACGCTGCAGTACCATCCCACGGGCGCGGCCTATCCTGCGCAGATCTACGGCGCGCTGGTCACGGAAAAGGTGCGCTCTGTCGGCGCAATGCTTGTGAACGCGGACGGCGAGGTCTTCATGAACCCGCTCGAAACGCGCGACGTGGCCGCGGCCTCCATCATCCGCGAGTGCACCGAGCGCGGCAAGGGCGTCAAGACTCCCGCCGGGCAGGCCGTCTGGCTCGACACGCCGATGATCGAGCTGAAAAACGGCGCGGGCACGATTGAAAAGCGCATCCCGGCCATGATGCGGATGTTTGCAAAGCACGGCATCGATATCCGCAAGGAGCCGATCCTGGTCTATCCGACGCTGCACTATCAGAACGGCGGTCTGCACATCACGGCAGACGGCCAGACGGATGTGGAAAACCTGTTTGCTGCTGGCGAGGTCGTGGGCGGCATCCACGGGCGCAACCGCCTGATGGGCAACAGCCTGCTCGACGTCATCGTTTTTGGCCGCAACGCGGGTCAGCACGCCGCCGAGAAGGCGAAGTCCGTATCCGTCGGCACGCTGACGCTGGACCACGTGGCCGCATTTGAGGCCGAAAAGCAGCAGGCCGGTGTGGCGGATCACCGCCTTTCCCCGCAGCTGCTGCCGGACTACGCCAGAAAAATCCATCCCGCAGAAAAATAAGGAGAAATAGAGGAGAAATGAGATGAGTGCAACCATCAATGCCGCGAATTTTCTGATGCTTTCCGTATTCGGAATCGCGGCAGTCGGGTATCTGCTCGGGCGCATCACCATCAAGGGCATCAGCCTCGGCACGGCAGGCGTTTTCGTGATCGCGCTGATTTACGGCGCGTTCTCCGGAACGCACTTCAATTCCAAATTTGTCATTGAAGAGATCAACTACGCCTCGCAGGCGCTGAAGATCATCGAAAATCTGGGTCTTGTGTTCTTCGTGACCTCGGTCGGCTTTATCGCGGGCCCGAACTTCTTCAAGAACATGAAGCACAACTTCAAGTCCTATGTGCTGCTCGGCGTCGTGATCATTCTTTCCGGCGGCATTACGGCAGTTTTGTGTCTGCTCGTCGGCCGTGCGATTGAAGCCGGGCAGCCGGGCTACGACCCAAACCAGCTTACGGCTATGATCTCCGGCCTGCTCGCGGGCAGTCTGACCTCGACTCCGGCATTCTCGGCAACCAAAGAGGCTGTTGCAGCCCAGTATCAGGACGCGGTCACGGTCGGCTACGGCATTGCGTATCTGTTCGGCGTCATCGGCGTTGTGCTGTTCGTGCAGCTGATGCCGCGCGTCGTCCACGCGGATCTGGACGAGGAGCGCCGGAAGATCACGCACGTAGAGACCGGCGACGTCGCCAAATTCAAGGGAAAGCTGCTGGAATTTGACGATTTCGGCTTCACGCCCTTCGCCGTCGCCGCCGTGTTTGGCATTCTGCTTGGCTCGGTAAAGTTCTTCAACTTCTTCTCGCTCACCACAACGGGCGGCGCGCTGCTCGTCTCGCTGGTGTTCGGCCACTTCGGCCACATCGGCCGCGCCGATCTCATGCCGAGCAAGAAGGTGCTCGAAACGTTCCGGGAGCTTGGCCTCATGGTCTTCCTCATCGGCGCAGGCGTTTCCGGCGGCATGAGCTTCGTGCGGTATTTCAAGCCCATCTATTTCGTCTACGGCATTTTCATGACGCTTCTGCCGATGGTCGTGGGCTATATCGTGGCAAAGCACGTGCTGAAGATGAACCTGCTGAACATTCTCGGCTCCATCACCGGCGGCATGACCTCCACGCCAGCCCTCGGCACGCTCATCCATGCCGCACGCACGAGCAACGTCGCCTCCGCCTACGC
>OGJV01001448.1_pt1 | contig 9610 bp, 7 predicted proteins | sample 1572271 | NCBI WGS metagenome assembly OGJV01 (sample SAMEA2582107, study PRJEB24529) | metagenome | biome: Human gut stool | place: China | collected 2011
AATCCCGTTTGGGTGTGCCGACTGAGCGAATGATGGATTTCAACTAACCACATTGCGCTACCCAGAAGCCGCGCGATAATGTTTTGCGCAGCAAACCACAAAAAATGGTTCTTGTGTTTTGGCATTCGAGAAATAGCCATAGTATTTGCAACTAACTGTGTACCAATGTATTTTGATTAAAGCGGTAGAAAAGTGACGACGTTGATTCTACGAATTAAGTAAAAGGTGAAGATTTAACGTATTTAACTTTTTTAAAGGCAAAAAATGTAGTTCTACATTTCATTGTCTGGTTTAGGGAACTGCATCATATAGTCATGGAATGCATCAATAGAAATAGTGCCATCCAACAGACCTTTAAAATAATCACCCGATGTTCTGTCAAATACAGCATTGTTAAAAGCAGACCCTTTTGCTGCGATGATGAAATTATAGCCTGTTAGGAATCTGCACCTAGTCTCAACATTTTCTCTTTTCATTTTTATAAGCCTACCCCAAATTTTAGTAGAGCCATCATCTTCTTCTTGTTTAGTTACCTTCTTGCGAAAAAAAGGACAAGGTTTATATATTGCGTACTCTTCATTTACAAAACCGCCGAGGTCTTCTTTGAGTTCATTAATTCTTTCTGATGTATAATGGTCATAAAGTCCTGTTGGTTTCTCACCTTGTGCTTCCACATACACATAGTTTGAATAATAACGTCCATTATCAATAAAGGCCACAATTCTACGAATCACCAATTCATCCCATCCTATCAGAAACTTTCGTCTATTCAAATGCCTAAAAGTGGTAATGTTTAACGCACTTCCTGCTCTGAACCACCAAATGGGATCTTTTACCCCAATGATGCTTTTCTTAAATTGTATGGGTGACTCCAACAGTTTGGACAAGTGACGATTAATATCCCTTGCCTTCTTAAATTCAACCAGACCTCTATAACCAGGAAAAGCCCCTGCCATTCTTCTTCTGAAAAACACTGTTGATTCCTCGGAAATAACTGGCTCTATGATTGTTTTAGAGGGTCTTAACTTTTCATATTGTCTCTCTATCAAATTGATCAGATATGGTTTGTCTAAATGCCTATGTCTACCATACTTTTTGATATACTCAATAACTTCAAGTATGCGTGAAGTCAAGTCACAATTAGAGGAAGTAAAACTATAGATTGCACGATGATTAATATCAAAGGGCATATTTTCAGGAATCCAATTGCCTTGATGAGCTGCAACTATAACATATCCTACTCCCAAAGCACTCATAGCATACCCTAATTCTAAAAGAACATTTGGATTAGGAACATCCTTACTGACTTGCATCCCATTCCCTGATGACTTCTGATAGGTTGTCACAGGAGTTACATCTGCAAGAAATATATCGCAAGCATCTATTTTCCTTAGAATTGTTTGGTCTATAGAAGGCATACCAGATTCACCTAAAGTGGAATGGTCAATCTCTAACCTTATTCCTCTATCATTTAACGCTTCCACTGCATTTTGCAGGGCAACATCTAATGTCTTTCTGCTCTTTTTGTCCTCAGACTGCCATGAGAAGAATAATTTGTATTGGCGGTTCATAATATCAGTTTACATTATTCTTCACAATTACCCACACCCCATCATTGTCCTTGCCTTCATGTTTCAGAAAACCTTTCTTCTGTAAAGTGGATAAGTCACGTTCGATAGTGCGTTGGCTCACCGACAAAGTCTCCGACATTTGTTTGCCGGTGATTGTCGGAGACTCTTTGATGAGATTGAGGATTTTCTGCTGACGCTCAGTGAGTTTTGTCTCCGACACATCTCCGTCATGGTCTCCGACATTTTGTGTGTCGGAAGAGGCAAAAATAATGGTCTGGAATTGGGCCGGAGTGGATTTGAACACAGGCTTCAGTTCGTCTTTATAACCTTCCAAAGCTTTGGTCTCATTACAGATGCGTGTGAGACCACTACCTCGTTTCTCCATATAGTCAAGTTGAGCCATCACGTTTGCAAGTATGGGATTGCGCCTTTCAGAAGACACATCTTTGATGTCCAAATCCTGTATCAGCATTCCATTGTACATTCCACCTGGGGATGTTACAGTGAGGCGGTCATCATAGATGTCCAGATGAACTTCACTACCCATTACGGTGTAGTCACGATGGATGAAATGGTTTACCATTGCTTCCAGAACAGCACGTTCCGCATACTCTGGTTTGTTCTTTCGTCCATCAGGCAGTTTCTCCCAGCCTCTCTTGGTGTTTGACTTCACAAAGTTCATAGCTTCACGAAGTAGCATGAGGACATTCCCTGTGAACTCTGCATCATTGATGGCGTCGCCCTTTTCCTTTCCATCCCATCGGGTACAATAGAGACGTGATTGCCACATAGGACTGTCATCCGCAAACAACGCTCCTGCATTTGTAAGAAGCCCCGCATTAGTGACAAGGCCAAATGAAAGGAGATACTTTTTGTCCCATTCTTGATTGGTACGCTTTTTGAACGTGTTGGCCAAAATCGTGAAAGAATAGTCTTCAACTTTATAATCCGTATGAAGGGAATCGTAGGTCTTATTAGAACCTTTCAGTACCAAGCGAACCATCTGTTCTGCTGTGGCTGGAAGACTCTCATCACCAACTCGGACAAATGCAATGCGCTGACCATCACCAACGTAGTAATATGGGGTATAATGTCCGGCATAGACATTGAGTTGCAAGATATGTAAACCATCTATGTCATGTGGAATCATTTCCACCTCTGGCAGAGGATCCATGTAATCCCGAATTTTACTACTGATAGCCTCGCATACATGCTGCACGTCATCAAGACCTTTGACCTTGCCGTCATTATCAATGCCAAAGAAAAGGGAACCACCCAAACCATTGGCAAAAGCGCTAACACTCTTCAACCAACTCTTAGGTTTCTTCTCTTCAAGCATCACCTTGAAGTCGTATGCTGTACATTCTGCTATCAGGGCGTTTAATTCCATTTTATGTTAAATCCCATCTATTTCTTTGCAAAGATACTCATTTTTATCGAAAATAAGGCATTTGTTTACCGTTTCGCGCGTGATTTAAGCAATTTTTGTCAAAAACAAGGCTGTGATATAACAAAAAAAAATGATTTTGCATAAATACTTTCTGTTTTTTGATAAAGGGAGGATAAACAAATTGAATGCGAATATATGAATCTACTCAAATAACAAAATATAAAAGCATCTTCTACATAAAAAAAAACAGTTTAACCTAACATTTGGGATAGAATAATACAAAATCTCTTCAAAAATCACATTTCAACAATAATATCTGTTAAATAATCGCTAAATTGTTTGGCTGAATCAAAAGAATAGTCTATCTTAGCATCGAAATCAATAGAAAACATTGTTAATACGCATCTTAAAATAGTTGAATTATGGAGAAACTTACAAGCAAAGAAGAAGAAGTGATGGAGCTGGTTTGGCAACTTGGCCAGTGCGCCCCGAAGGATGTTTCATCGCTCTATCCCGAACCTCAGCCCAGCGCAAATGCCATTGCCCAGGTGTTTCAGGCACTGGAGAAGAAAGGTTACCTGACGCATGAACCGAAGGGGCGTGGCTTTGTCTATCGGCCTATCGTGGACAAACAGGCATACGGAAGAGGAAGGTTGTCGAGTGTTATCAATCGCTTCTTCAGTGACTCTTACATGAGTGTAGTGTCGGCACTGATGCAAGAGGAGAAGGTCACCGAAGCGGATTTGCTGCAATATCTGGCTGACCTAAAGCGTAAGGAGGGCTGACGCATGGCTACATTCATTATCTATGCCATCCGGTGGGCGGTGACACTGACGCTGCTCTACTCGCTCTACAGGCTCTTGCTCCAACGCGAAACGTTTCACCGTCTGAATCGTGCCGTTCTGCTGGCCATCCTTGTGGTGAGTCCGCTGCTGCCGCTCATACCGCTGCATACAGATGAGCCGACAACCTTTGATGAGGTACTTGCCAAAATTGAGGGGTCGTTGCTTAGCCTGCCAAATTCTGAGAGTGTTGCAGAAGATACTCTTCTTGCACAAGAAGACGAGAATGCTGCATCGGGGCTTTGGGTACGATATTGTGCGTATATATACATAATAGGTATTGCCGTCGCGCTCACCTTTTACCTGTTCCGGCTATTGACTCTGGCACGCCTCTTACGTCGCTGTCAACGCATATCACATCCGATAATTCCGAAAGATGTTCATCTTATGCTGGATATGAGAATCAAACAGCCCAGCAGCTGGATGTATTGGATTTTCATTGACCCTATAGACTTGAAGAAGAACGCTGACGCTGTACTCAGACACGAACTGGCACATGTGAGGATGGGGCATTCGTGGGACTTGATTCTCTGCGACCTCACCTGCTGCCTGCTATGGTGTCTGCCCTTTGTCTGGATGTTACGGCAAGACTTGGTGGATGTGCACGAGTTTCAGGCAGACGAAGCTGTATTGCAAGGTGGTGTGACGCTGGAAGACTACGAGCACCTATTAGTACGCAAAGCAGTGCAGACACAGATTCTGCCCATTATGAACACTTTACGCCGTGGAGCCGTGAAGAAACGCTTCGCCATGATGTACAGCGGTCGTTCGTCGCGGTGGTCACGGCTCAAGTTGTTGTATCTGGCTCCAGCCCTCGCGGCCTGCCTATGGGTGTCTGCCCAAGCCGAGGTGTACAAGACATATCTCAACGGAAAACTCGTTGAACAAAAGGAGTTGGAGGTTGTTGATCCAAACACCATCAAGCATGTAACTGTGATTCATAGTCAAAAAAAGGTGGTGGTAGAGACAGAAATGTCTGGGGTTGATACGACGGTCTTTCAATCTGTTGCCTTGCCGTAAGATACATCTTTTACCGATGTTATAAGCCGTCCGTGACAATTCCGAATCATCGGCTGTAGTAAAGATTATCTTTCAATCTTATTGAATTAACTTCATAGTCCGCCATAATGTCGGACAGCCCTTACTATGTCCCAATAATAACGTAACAATGAAAGCCTTTCAAGCCCTCAACGACCCTACTTACAGGGCAGGAGAGGTTCGCTGGAGGCGCAGAGTCCCAACAATACGAATAAGTAACAGCAAAATAGCATCATGAACAAAAGACAAATCATCACCATCATCATCGCCCTTGCTGCTGCCATTTCGGCGCAGGCGCAGGGCATCGTTTTCGGCACCGTGCAGGACGCATTTCTGAAGACACCGTTGCCAAAGGCAAAGGTCTCGCTGCTATTAGCGGCAGACAGTTCAGTAGTCATCGAAAGCATCCCCGTAACGGCCAAACGCAGGGACGACGGCACGGTGAGGGAGGCGCAGTTTATGCTACAGCCAGAGAAGAAAACGTGTAAGTATCTGCTGCGAGGCAGGCTCGAAGGCTATGAGGACGGCTACTTGCCCCTGACGATAGATGCCAGTAACACAGGTGCCATCATGCTCGACGATGCGCTGGAACTGCGCAAGATTCGACAGGTGAACTTGCAAGAGGTGACGGTGACGGCCACGAAAGTAAAGATGTACTACCGGGGCGACACCATCGTCTATGATGCCACAGCGTTCAAACTGCCCGACGGGTCGATGCTCGACGACCTCATCCACCAGATGCCCGGCGTGACCATCGATGAATATGGGCAGATATTCGTCAACGGCAGGAAGATTGACGAGCTGCAACTCGGCTCGCGCTCTTTTATGCGGGGCAACTCGAAAGTGCTGATGGAGAACCTGCCTTACTACACGGTGAAGGACATCAAGGTGTATGAACAGGACACCGACCTCAACCGTGCGCTTAATGCGCAGGTAGAGAGGAAGAAGTTCGTGATGGACGTGAACCTGAAGCCGGAGCACCAGATAGGCTACATCGCCAACGTGGAGGCGGCGGGCGGCACAATGGAACGCTGGCTGGGGCGTGCCTTCCTGCTGGGCTTCACCGAGCGCACCCGCTACACGCTGTTAGGCAACTCGAACAACGTGAACGAGAGCCGCCACATAGGACGCTCTGACCACTGGACACCCGATGCCGTGCCGCAGTCGCTGCTGACGACGCACAGCGCCGCCGGGGAGATTGAATACCTGTCAGCAGACAAGAATGTGCAGGAGAACCTGACCGCCGACTTCACCTCCACCCGCGACGAGGGCGAGATGCTGAGACGCAGCGAGCTGTTCCTACAGGGCAATCCGCTACAGACCACCCACCAGAATTCGCTGTCGAAAGCCCAAAGGCTGAAGGTGGGCAACCGCTTCAAGTACGTCAAGCCCCAAGGATTCATGTTCAATTCCGATGCAGCCTTCAACTACAGGTCGTACAGCGGAAACTCCACGACGCTGATGGAGCAGTTTGTCGATAGCCTCACGACACGGCAGCGCACGGACGGCTTCAACGACGGGAAGGCATGGGGCGTAAACGGCTTTGCCCAAATACAGCCGATGCTGAAGCCCTTAGGGAAGACGGAGCAGTTATTACGAATCACTACGTCGTTTGATTTTTCCTCAGACGAGAACGAGCGTGCGCAGCAGTTCCGTGTGGAAAATTTCGTCAATCCTTCAACCGCCAACCAGCATAACGCCACCGACTACTCCCAGCACAAGTTTTCCGTGCATACACCCGTCAACTATAGTCTTGTAGGAAAAATGAATCGTTTGTTCGTAGATATAAACCCGTCGTACAGCCGCGAGAAGACCTGCGACTGGCTGTATCATCCTGACACCCTCCAGCTGCCATCGCAGATAGACATGCTTCGGGCTACTACCGATCCAAACAATTCATACGACAGTGAATTGCAAACCTACAAAACGGGTATCAGTCTTCAGCTCCGTCGTTTACAGCATGTTCCTGCCACCAAGATAATGCCGTTTGAGGCCGATGTGGATTTTTTGGACTTGTATCTGAACATCACGCCGATGCACGAGCGTCTGAACTATCGGCGTGGACTGCTTGACACATTGGTCACACGTAATAGCTTCCGCTTTGAACCACGCATCGACATCCGCCTGTTCGCCAAGAAAGACCGCCACCGCCCCGCTCTCATCCGCCTCTCTCACACCGAATTCAACGCGCCGCTGGTCAGCCTCCTTAGCATTCGCGACGATGCCAATCCCCTTGTTGTCCGTCTTGGCAATCCAGACCTGAAAGCATACACATCACAATCCAAGTTTGAAGCAGAATACAAGGACATACGCAGCGCACGCCACAACTTCTATGTCTCTGGTTTTTATGCCTACCTTCATAACAAAGTGTCGGAGGCGGTCAGTTTCAATCCCGCTACGGGCGTTTACACTTATCGACCTGAGAGCGTGCATGGCAGCTACGACATCAAGGTCAAAGGCGGCATCTTCTACACGCTCGACAATAACAAGTACTGGACGGTTGAGAGCAATGCCGATGCACTCTTCACCCACTGGCTCGACCACATGATGCTGTCGGGTGATACCGAGAGCCATGTAAATGCAGTAAACACACTGACGCTGCACGACAACGCCTATATACAATATAATAAAGGTGCGCTGAACATTCGCGCCACGGGCGACATCCGCTGGCGGCACTCCGAGGGCAAGATGTACGACTTTGAGACGCTCAACGCCACCGACTTCCAGTACGGTCTCTCCGCCCGCTACACCCTGCCGCGCCTGAACACCACGCTCTCTGCCGACGGCAACATGTACAGCCGTCGCGGCTATGGCAGCAGTGAACTGAACACCGACGATTTCGTGCTGAACGCCTCCATCAGCTATCCGTTCTTCAAGGGCAAACTCATCGCTCGCATCGAAGCCTTCGACCTGCTCCACCAGCTCAGCAACACGCAGTACACCGTCAACGCCCAGGGCCGCACCGAAACCTGTTACCGCTCCCTCCCGCACTACGTCATGGCACATTTAGTGTATCACTGGAACCGACAGAGCAGCAAGCGCAAAGCCAATCTTGATTGAGCTTTGCCGAGTCGCGATGGGGGAAGAGCATAGCTCAACAAGAACCCCATGAAAAAATAACCCTATAAAACATTTATCAAAATGAAAAAGATTTTAGTGACCATGATGGCCTTTGTGCTGACAATAGCAGCACAGGCACAAGTAGAAGTTGTCGATACGGCGCAGTTCGTGGCTGTGTACGACTACGAGTGTAGAACACAGAACGATGAGGCAGCACCCGTCACGGACAAGATGCAGGTCGTGGTGCAGGTGGGACGGACGGTAACGAAGTCGATGCCCTGTTCGGCCTATCCTGTGAATGACGACGAATCAAGACCCGATGTGGCAGCAGGATTCCAAGAGGCTCTGATGCACATGCCGACGGTGTGGATGGGTTTACCCACAGGACAGACCACCATGCGCGAGTTTATCTTCCCACATGAGTATGAGGGCTATGAGCCGACACCCGACATCACATGGACGCTCACTGACGATACGCTGACCGTCAGCGGCTATCTCTGCCAACAGGCTATGGCAACATTCCGAGGCTTGGAGTGGCATGTATGGTACACCGAGGAGATTTCTTCGTCGGCAGGGCCGTGGCGGTTGCGTGGTCTGCCAGGGCTGATAGTCAAGGCGGAGAATCTGGCACATACGTTCTGCCTTGCGGGGCTGCGAATGGAGGCATCACCCATCACAGCCCCAGAGCAAAACCCCGAAGTGCACAGGGTGAAGTATGCCAAGCTGTTGAAGCACAAGAACGAGATTTATGGCAACCGCGAATATGCCAAGAATCCCACATACTATGTACCTGACCTCCAGGGCAGCATCACAGATATGAGCGTTCTCAACCGAAACGGACAGCAACTTCTCCTTGCCAATGGCGGCCACCCGCTGCTGACAAAGGCGCATGTATATCAACCGCTGGAGCAGTGAGAGCAAAGCCAAACTTGTTTGAGCTTTGCCGAATTGCGACAGCGGAAGACGAAGTCAACCATTGGAAGTCTGCGAGTAAGTGAGAGCAGAGCGATGCTTGCATCAGCTCAGCCGAGCGTGAGCAGATTCGACTGAAAGTAAATTAGAATAAGACAAAATGAAACGACTCCTATACATTATATTATATGTGGTGCTGGCAGCGTCGGCATCGGCACAGGTGAAAGTGACGGGGCGGGTGATTGACCTGCAGCAGAAGCCCGTGAGTGACGTGATTGTGAAACTGGTGAGCGGCAGCAAGACGCTGGCGTTCACCAGCAGCAACGCGCAGGGGGTGTATAGCCTTGAAGTCAAGAATGCGCCGACGGGAGAGGTGACGCTGCAGTTCACCCATATCAGCTATGAGAAGGAGTCGGAACGTGTGACGTTAAGGGATAAGGTTTCTAAGGTGGACATGATTCTCACTCCGAAGAGCATCAGCCTAAAGGAGGTGACGGTGAAGCCCGACCCGCTGCGGCAGAGGGGCGACACGCTGAGCCATAACCTGGCATCGTTTCTGGGTAAGGGCGACGTGACGCTGGAGGACGGACTGAAGCGGCTGCCGGGTGTGGACGTGTCGCAGAACGGCGGCATCAGCTACATGGGCAAGCCTATCTCGCAATTCAACATCGAGGGGCTGGACATGCTGGGCGGCAAGTACAACCTGGCGACGAGGAACATCCCGGCGGACTATGTGACGAACGTGGAGATAGTGCGCAACCACCACAGCCGACGGGTGGAGAAGGACGTGCCGAGCA
>OGJV01001454.1_pt1 | contig 9572 bp, 10 predicted proteins | sample 1572271 | NCBI WGS metagenome assembly OGJV01 (sample SAMEA2582107, study PRJEB24529) | metagenome | biome: Human gut stool | place: China | collected 2011
CGGGCGAACTGGCTCGCGAAATCAACGGTGTGAAATACTACAACCCGATGATGATTTATCCGGCTATCCACTACACAATGGGTGGTATCTGGGTAGACTACGAACTCCAGACTTCTATCAAGGGTCTGTTTGCTATCGGTGAATGTAACTTCTCTGACCACGGAGCTAACCGTCTGGGTGCTTCTGCATTGATGCAGGGGCTGGCCGATGGATACTTCGTATTGCCTTACACTATCCAGAACTACCTGGCCGACCAGATTACTGTTCCTCGCTTCTCTACTGACCTGCCTGAATTTGCAGAAGCAGAAAAGGCTGTTCAGGACAAGATTGACCACCTGATGAACATCAAGGGTAAGAAGTCTGTAGACTCTATCCACAAGGAATTGGGTCGCGTAATGTGGGAATACGTAGGTATGGGCCGTACAGCTGAAGGTTTGAAGACTGGTCTGGCTAAGCTGAAAGACATCCGTAAGGAATTCGAAACAGAACTGTTCATCCCGGGTTCTAAGGAAGGTTTGAACGTAGAGCTGGATAAGGCTTTCCGTCTGAACGACTTCATCACAATGGGCGAGCTGATTGCTTACGATGCATTGAACCGTAACGAATCTTGCGGTGGTCACTTCCGTGAAGAATACCAGACAGAAGAAGGTGAAGCAAAACGTGATGACGAAAACTTCTTCTATGTAGCTTGCTGGGAATACCAGGGAAGCGACGACAAGGCTCCGGTATTGTACAAAGAACCGCTGGTTTACGAAGCTATCAAGGTACAGACTCGTAACTACAAGAGCTAATCAGTGAAGTTAAACAATTAAAGAATCTAAGTAAAATGGATAAAAATATATCATTTACGCTGAAAGTTTGGCGTCAGAACGGACCTAAGGAAAAAGGTCATTTCGATACATTCCAGATGAAGGACATTCCGGGCGATACTTCCTTCCTGGAAATGCTGGATATCTTGAACGAACAGTTGATTGAAGACGGAAGAGAACCGGTAGTGTTCGACCACGACTGTCGTGAAGGTATCTGCGGTATGTGTTCTTTGTACATCAACGGACATCCGCACGGACCTGCTACAGGTGCTACTACCTGCCAGATCTACATGCGTCGTTTCAAAGACGGTGATGTAATCACTGTAGAACCGTGGCGTTCAGCCGGATTCCCGGTTATCAAGGACTTGATGGTAGACCGTACTGCTTACGACAAGATTATGCAGGCAGGTGGTTTCATCAGCGTACGTACAGGTGCTCCTCAGGATGCCAACGCTATCCTGATTCCGAAACCGGTAGCTGACGAAGCAATGGATGCCGCTTCTTGTATCGGTTGTGGTGCCTGTGTAGCTGCTTGTAAGAATGGTTCAGCCATGCTGTTCGTTTCTGCCAAGGTAAGCCAGTTGAACCTGTTGCCTCAGGGAAAACCGGAAGCATTGCGTCGTGCAAAGGCTATGATTGCCAAGATGGACGAACTGGGCTTCGGTAACTGTACCAACACTCGTGCTTGTGAAGCAGAATGTCCGAAATGCGTTTCAATCAGCAACATCGCTCGTTTGAACCGCGACTTCATCAAAGCAAAACTGAAAGACTAATCCTCTTTACAGACAGATAACGATTCGCCCCGAAGCACACGCTGTTTCGGGGCGAATTCTTTTTGTCTTTTAAAAACTTTTAAAAAGCTGAAAATCAAGGGCTGAATATTTGCACAGAATAAGTGTTATTCTTACATTTGTTACGTGATTTTTTTCATAGTATTAGATTTAAGGTTAACAAGGTTGGGAGAAAGCGTTCTCCCATTTTTTATGCCATTTTGTAAACTCCTCCTGCCAGTGCACGGACCACGCCTTTCATCTCTAAATTAAACAGCAGGCTGGTCATGCGGTTGATGGCGATGTTGCTTTCCACTACCAACGTATTGATTTGTATCCCGTCGGGATGCTTCTGTAAATGGGTGATGACTTGTTCTTCTTCGGGTGTCAGCTCCGGGAACAGCTGGCGCTGGACTACCTGAGGGGAAATGGGCACATGGTCCCAGTTCATGGCTTTTACCACATCTTCCGCGCTCTGTATCAAGGCTGCGCGGTTTTTTTGTATCAGCAGGTTGCAGCCGGTGGAGTAGGTATCGCCTACGCGGCCCGGAAAGGCGAAGCAGTCGCGCTGGTAGCTTTCAGCTATCTCGGCGGTAATGAGGGAGCCTCCTTTGGGGCCGGACTCTACCACGAGGGTGGCGTCGCTGATGCCGGCTACGATGCGGTTTCGCTTCACGAAGTTTTGCCGGTCGGGGTTGGTGCCGCTCATGAACTCGGTGAGCAGTCCGCCCTGTGTCAGCATCTCGGTGGCGGTGCGGCGGTGTACAGCTGGGTAGATGCGGTCCAGACCGTGAGCCAGTACGCCCACGGTGTCGAATCCGTGGGTCAGTGCTTCGCGGTGGGCATGGATGTCGATGCCGTAAGCCAGCCCGCTCACTATCAGCACGTCGGGAATCAGGGTGCTGAGTTCCTGCATGAAACGCTGGCAGAGGCCTTTGCCGTAGTCGGTGGCATTGCGTGTGCCTACGATGCTCAGGATGTGACGGCTGTTCAGGTTGGCCGAGCCTTTGTAGAACAACACGAGCGGGCCATCGGGACATTCGCGGAGGCGGGAAGGGTAGGCTTCGTCGTCTTCGGTCAGGCACTGAATCTGGTGCTTCTGGGCAAACGAGAGTTCGGCTTCGCACAGGCGGAATACTTCCGTGTGCTGAAAGGCGGTGGCTACTTTCGGAGTGACTCCGGGAAGAAGGGCCGGCAGCTCGCGGGCGTGTTCGAAAAGCATGGCCGCACTTCCGGCAGCCTGAATCAGGTGGCGGGCTCCTACCAGACCGATGCCGGGCAGAAGGGGAAGGGCCATGCGGCAGAGGAGTTCTTTTTCGTTCATTGGTTCAGATAGGGAGCAAAGATTTCATTGAAGAGGGCGCTGTCGCTCAGGCGTCCGTTGACTACGCACACGGTTTCTACGGTCGATTTGATGACGGGTTTCAGGTCGGGAAGGCGGTAGATGTCCTGCACAAAGACGTATTTGATGCCTTCCTTGCGGAGTGCCAGACGGGAGATGAACTCGTCGCCGCTGGTCAGCGGGGTTTTAAAAGCCATGTTCAGGCGGGCTACCACGGGGTCGATGCCCTGCTGGTGAAGCTGGGCGAAGCTGGCACCGACGGAGGAGAGAAGCTCGTGGCGGGTGTGCTCGATATAGTGCTGGTAATTGGCATTGTTGACGATTCCCTGCAGGTCGCATTCATAGTCGCGGACCTTCATTTTCAGTTCAAAGATGTATTTCTCCATGAGAGTGAAGTTTATGTATTTTCACAAAGATAGCGAATTATTCCTATATTTGCGGGATATGAAAGAGAATGTACCAGTAATTTATGCAGCCCCTTTGCAGGGCTTTACGGAAGTGGCGTGGCGCAATGCACATGCGCAGTGTCTGGGAGGTGTGGATGCGTATTATACTCCTTTTGTCCGGTTGGAGAAGGGGGAGATTCGTAACAAGGACAGGCGCGATGTGTCGCCTGAAGAGAACACGGTGCCCCGGCTGGTTCCGCAAGTGATTGCCTCGGAGCCGGAGGAGCTGAAGGTGCTGACGGACTTTTTGGCTTCGCAGGGTTATCGGGAGATAGATGTGAACATGGGCTGCCCATTTCCGCTGATTGTGCGTCGTGGAAAAGGTTCCGGTATCTTGTCTTCTCCGGAGAAGGTGGAGGCGCTGTTGGAGACGATGAAGGCGTTTCCGGAGGTTCGCTTTTCGGTGAAGATGAGGTTAGGCGGCCAGGATGCGGAGGAGTGGAAGGCGCTCGTGCCGTTACTCAACCGTTCGTGTGTGACGCAGGTGACGCTTCATTCGCGCATCGGGAAGCAGCAGTACAAGGGGTCGGTGGACCGGGAGGCGTTCCGTGCGTTCTATGAGGCGTGTGAGCGGCCGTTAGTGTACAACGGTGATTTGCTGACGGTGGCCGATATCCGGAAGGTACTGGGAGCGTTTCCCCGGTTGAAAGGGGTGATGCTGGGCCGCGGGCTGCTGGCGAATCCGGCGCTGGCACTGGTTTTCCGTGAAGGAGAATTGTCCGATGGCGAATTGAAGGCACGGGTAGCGCAGATGCACCGGCAGATGTATCTGTATTATCATCGGGTGATAGAGGGCGGAGAGGCCCAGCTGCTGGCCAAGCTGAAGACCTGCTGGGAGTATTTGTTACCGGAGCTGGACAAGAAACAGCGAAAGGCTATCTTGAAGAGCAATCGCCTGGACGGGTATCTGCGGGCAGTGGAAGAGGCATTGCGGGGATAAATCACTCGTCTTTTTTCTTGAAATATTCGTATCCGATGCGGCAGAACAGACATTTTTTTGTGTCGCAGTAATTCTTTTTGAGTTGGATGAGTGCCTGACTGTCACCGGCATGGGCGGCTTGCAGACCACATTCTTTCCACAGCCGGATGATGTAGTTGTTTTCCGGTTTAAGTTGCTCCAGCAGGTTGCCGGCACGTTCGGTGAGCCGTTCCTCGCCTTTGTGCTTGCCGTAGGCATAGAGGAAGGGAACCACGGTATTGATAATCAGCAGGTCGATGGAGGCGTCGCTGAGGGTTTTCGGACGGGCGGGCGAGGGTTCGCCGAAAACGTAGTGGGTAAGCCAGTAAAGGGAGGTACCTCCACGCAGCAGGTCGCGCAGTTCTTTCACCGTAGAGGCCAGCAGCAACTGAGAGAGCATGCCCTGGGAACGGTGGGAGAGGTTAGCCAGCTGGGCGATGCGTACGTGCGGAAAGTTGCCCGGGCGCATGCGGAGCATTTTCCACCGAAGGTGTTCGGAGGGCTGTAGCTCGAATTTGTGAGCCAGGTAGGCGTATTCCTTGGTAAGTTGGGCGGAATAGTCGTCGGACGGGAGTTCCTGCAACAGGCCGGCCTGCCCGAAGAAAATGGCTTCTATCTGAAAAAGATTATCGCGGTGCTTGTTGACGGCTTGCAAGGGAATGGTCTGTGCCCATTGCTCGAAGGCGTCGCTGTTGGTGCCGAAACCGAAATTGCGGGCTAAGGTGAGAAAAAAGGCTTGTTCCCAGTCGCCTTTGCTTTGGGTAAGCTGGGCCTGGATGCGCTGTGTCTTCTGCTCGAAACGCTCGGTCTGCAGGCTGGAGAGCCAGCTGTGGAGCAGGAGTTTGGGCAGGCGAGGGATGAGGCGGTAGCAGGCCGGGTAATGGCTGGTTTCAATCAGCTCGCGGTAGTTGTCTAACAGGTAGGGCGGATAGTGCAGCTCCATTTGCGGGATGGGCGTGCCGTCGGTGCGGAAGGTTTCGGCATCGATGTCGGAAGCCACATGCAGAATCACGGAGTCGTAGGCGCGATCCTGATGGTGGTGATGGCGTTTCCAGTCGGAAGCATGTACGTGGATTTCTACATTTCCCACCCACAGAATGCCGTCTATCTTGATTTTCGCATTGAAAAAGTCGGGTCCTGCATCGGGATTGGGGAGTCCGGGGTCAATGACTTCCACGGTTTGTCCTTGCGTGGTATGCAGCGGAGTGAGCGGAAAAAGCTTGTGTTTCCATACAAACTGGAGTAGATGTTCCATGTTAACGAGCTGTAAATGTTGGGTAAATGTAATGATTAATACTGAAAAACACTATCTTTGCGAATAAAATTATCATCAGAATTATGAAAATTGCATTAATTGGATATGGAAAGATGGGAAAGGAAATTGAAAAGATTGCCCTTTCCAGAGGTCATGAAATTGTGAGTATCATTGATATAAATAATCGGGAAGATTTTGCTTCGGAGGCTTTCCGTTCGGCCGATGTGGCCATTGAATTTACGGCTCCTTCAGTGGCTTACGGCAACTGTCTGGAGGCGTTCAAGAATGGGGTAAAAGTGGTATCGGGCAGCACCGGATGGATGGGAGAGCATGGCGAAGAGATGCGCCGTCTGTGCCAGGAGGAAGGTAAGACGCTGTTCTGGTCGTCTAACTTCAGCTTGGGTGTGGCTATCTTTGCGGCGGTGAACAAGTACCTGGCAAAGATTATGAACCAGTTCCCGAACTACGATGTGTCGATGGTAGAAACACACCACGTGCACAAGCTGGATGCCCCGAGTGGTACGGCCATTACGCTGGCTGAAGGGATTCTGGAAAACCTGGACCGCAAGCAGAAATGGGTGATGGGCACACTGACCGCTCCCGACGGTACGGTGACGGGCACGACCGACTGTGCACCGGATGAACTGCCCGTGAGTGCCATCCGCGAAGGGGAAGTGCCGGGTATCCATACCATCAAATATGAATCGGAGGCTGATTCTATCGTAATTACACACGACGCAAAGAACCGCAAGGGGTTTGCATTGGGAGCGGTGCTGGCTGCAGAATATACGGCTGCACACCAGGGCTTCTTAGGTATGAATGATTTATTTCAGTTTTGAGTATGATACAGGCATCGCGTAAACAATGGATAAAGTTCGGCATAGTGCTGGTGCTTTACCTGATTTTCCTGATTTGGTTGAAAAGCTGGCTGGGACTGGTAGTGGTTCCGTTCATCTTTGACGCATATATTTCCAAAAAGATTCCCTGGACATGGTGGAAGAAATCGACCAACAAGACCGTGCTGACGGTGATGGGCTGGGTGGATGCCATCGTGTTTGCGCTGGTGGCAGTCTATTTTGTGAATCTGTATTTCTTTCAGAACTACGTGATTCCTTCTTCGTCGCTGGAGAAATCGCTGCTGGTGGGTGACTATCTGTTTGTAAGCAAGATGAGTTATGGTGCCCGTATTCCGCAGACACCGCTCCACATGCCGCTGACGCAGCATACGTTGCCGGTGTTCAACTGCAAGTCGTACCTGGAATGGCCGAAGTGGGACTACAAACGGGTGGCCGGACTGGGAGAGGTGCAGCTGAATGACATCGTAGTGTTCAACTTCCCGGCAGGGGATACGGTAGCTACCGGCAATCCGGCAGAAGATATCTATCGCATGAGCTATGCCATCGGTAAGCAACTTTCGCAGCCTATTGACCTGGCCAGCCTGAACCTGGAGCAGCAACGGGATGTGTATGATTATTATTACTCGGTAGGACGCAAGTATATTGACGAAAATCCGCAGCTGTATGGTGAGGTGATTACCCGTCCTGTAGACCGGAGAGAGAATTACGTGAAGCGTTGTGTAGGTATGCCGGGCCAGACACTGGAAATCAAGAACCGGATTATTTACCTGGACGGTAAGGCCAACAAGGAGCCGGATAATGTGCAGTATCGTTATTTCGTGCATACCAAGGGCATGCTGCCGGAGGATTTATGTCATGAACTGGGCATCAGCCAGGAGGACCTGATGGCTTATTATACGGAGGAATCGGTGTATAACATGCCGTTGACTGAAAAGGCGAAGGCTGCTTTGCTGGCACGGAAGGACTTGGTGACTTCCATTGAAAACGTGCCGGATGATGATGCGGGCGGACTGTATCCGGATAACAAGCTGACGGGCTGGACAGTAGATAACTACGGTCCGATATGGATTCCGAAGAAGGGAGCTACCATAGACCTGACACTGGATAACCTGCCCATGTATGAACGTCCTATCAAGAACTACGAGGGCAACAGCCTGGAGGTGAAAGACGGAAAAATCTACATCAACGGACAGGAAACGACGAAATACACCTTCAAGATGGATTATTACTGGATGATGGGTGACAACCGTCATAATTCGGCCGATTCACGTTTCTGGGGCTTCGTGCCGGAAGACCATATTGTGGGTAAACCTATTTTTATCTGGCTGTCGCTGAACCAGGATCGTGGCTGGTTTGACGGAAAGATTCGCTGGAACCGTCTGTTTAAGTTTGTGGATTCCATTAAATAATCTATGAACAAAGGAAAGTCCGGATGGTGGTGGTTGAGAGCGGCCGGCCTGACGGTGTTGACCGTATGGCTGGTGCGGACCCTGCTTGTGACGACTTGTGTAATTCCTTCTTCCGGGATGGAAAATTCTCTTTATCAGGGAGAACGGATTCTGGTCAACAAGTGGAGCTACGGGCTGCGTTTGCCTTTTTGTTCGCTTTTCGGCTATCATCGGCTGGCATCTTCGCGTGCGGAGAAGGGGGATATTCTCTTGTTCAATAACCCTCATCCCCAGCAGGTGGAGAAAGGAATAGAGTGGAGAGAGCTGTTCATCAGCCGCTGTATCGGTACGCCGGGAGATACGCTGATGCTGGATGCCGACCTGAACAGTGTGGGCGGAGAGGTGCTCAGCCCGGACGCCAAATCGCTGTATGCTTATCCGGTGTCTTCGGAAGACTTGATGCTGACTGTGCTGTCGGTGCTGGGTCTCAAAGGAAATACGCTGGCCGGATATACTTCCGACGGGGGGTATATACGGAGTTTCAGCCAATATGAATATTACTTGATTTCGCAGAAACTGGAGGGACGGATTCCGCTGGTTCCGCTGGATGAAAAGAACCGTACGGAAGTGCATCCGTATGTGATTCCGGCGAAAGGTGTTCCGGTGAAGGTGTATCCCTGGAATGTGACCTTGCTCTGCAATACGATTGTGGCGCATGAACACCAGCCTGCAGAGGTTCGTCACGATACGTTGTATGTGAAGGGAAAGCCCGTGGAGGCTTATACGTTTGGCAAGGATTATTACTGGGGGGCTTCCAATTTCATTGAACCAGATCTCGTAGGGGTTTGATAAGAGGCAGGTCATCCGGCCCAAAACGCTGGCCATCGAGAATGGAAGCGTTACGACGCTGCTGCGGATGATCGCCGGACTGGAAACGCCGGACGATGGTGAGATCCGGCTGGACGGTACCTGCGGTTTTTCCAAAGAACGAAAGATCGACCTGCCGCCGGAGGAGCGGAATCTCGGCTTTGTATTTCAGGATTTTGCCCTTTGACCGCACATGACGGTATTTGAAAATGTAGTATTTGGGCTGTGGGCGAGAAGAGACACCAAGGATCTGCACGACCGTGTACGCAATGCTCTGCACACCGTGCATCTGGAGGACTTTGAAAAACGCTATTCCCATCAGCCTTCCGGCGGTCAGCGGCAGCGCGTGGCCTTTGCCCGCGCTATCGCCGTTCAGCCGGGAGGCATTTGTTTGACGAACCCCTTTCCGCGCTGGACGCTTTGCTCCGCGAGGAGATGCGGCATGAGCTGACGGAACTGACCTCTGCACTCGGCATTACCTCTGTTTTTGTGCCCCACGATCAGACAGAGACGATGAGCATGAGCGACCGCATCGCCGTCCTGAACGGAGGCTGTGTGGAGCAGTATGCCGCGCCGGAGACCAGCTGGCATGATCCTGCCAGCGAGTTTGTGGCGTGCTTTGTGGGAAAACCAAACTGGCTGAGCGAAACAGAGATGTTCCGTCCGGAGACCGCCGCGCAAACACCGGCAAAAGGTGCGTTGCACTTTGAACTCCCGGTTCAGAGCGTGCAGTATCCGGGCAGCCCCGCAATGCGTTGATTCACTAAATCGAGAGTCCTCCATTATATATCCTTACGAACAACCAGAGATCAGGTGTTCGAGTCACCCCACCAGCTCCAAAAAAGCATCGAAAACTTCGGTTTTCGATGCTTTTTGTTGC
>OGJV01001462.1_pt1 | contig 9506 bp, 10 predicted proteins | sample 1572271 | NCBI WGS metagenome assembly OGJV01 (sample SAMEA2582107, study PRJEB24529) | metagenome | biome: Human gut stool | place: China | collected 2011
GTTATGCGGTAGGGGCGGACGGCTCTGTCCGCCCGACTGAGGTTAGCCTCCAAAACGCAAACCAGCGAAGCGTTTGTGTTTTGGAAAGGAGGAAACGGACTCAGAGGATAAGAGGCCTCGCGAACAGCGGGGACTCGTTCCGTCGAGGTCGTTTCCGACGTGCCTCCGGCGGCCCATTCTTTTCCGCCTTGCCGGAAAAGAATGGGGAGAAAAGGGGCGCTTAGATGCGTTTGGTGCATACCGCAGGTACGATTTAAGCAAGCCCCAATTTTTGGCCGTTACAAACACACATCGTCACCTTACAGGTGCTTTGGTACGCGCCGCCTGTTATGGGACATCAAATTTGATAACATTTGCGTTTGAATATCTGCGGTAAATTCGCTTTGCGTCCGAAATATATAAGGCAGTACGGATTCGCCTGACTGCATTACATCCGCGCCTTGATCGCTGAGATCAGGATATCGCCGGCGACGACGCGGTCCTCGGCGGCGAAGCCGGTTTCAAAGTTGTCCGAGTACAGAACCTGACTGCTGGGCGGGAATTCGTCGTCTCCGGCGTAGACCATGAGCTGCATCCGGTAACCGCCCAAAAAGTCAAACTGGAAGCCCGCGTCGCCGTGCGGGATCGCCAGTGCACCCATTTTCTCGCAGGCTGCGCGGAATTTTTCCACGCGCGTGCCGAACGTGAACGCCGCCCGCGTCAGAACCCGTCCGGTGTACGGCCCGATATACATCTCGCCCCACGGCATTTCGCGGAACGTCTTGTACCCGCCGGACGGCTCCGCCGCGCGGCCTTCGAGCAGGAAGCGCAGCAGAAACGTCTGGCACGGCAGGCTTTTGAGCGCGAACGCGGCTTCGTCTTCGGATGAAATGGCATATTTCGGCCACGCAATCTGATACGCCGTACCCAATAACGTCACGGTGAACCGGCCGTTTTCAAACGGCACGCCGCAGCGCGCTGCCGCCTCCTGCGGGTCGAGCGAGGCGAATTTTTCCTCATAATGGGCAAACGGAACTTCTTCCTTGTTGTTCTGTACCTGCATAAAACCTTACTCCTGAATGCTCGACGGGAACAGCTCCCGGCTGGTGTGCGGCAGGAAACACGCCGCGACGAATTCATCCATATATCTGGGATTCGTGGAAAGCTCCATATAGGTCATGTTGGACGCCAGCTCGTCGACCTTGTCGACCGCGCAGTCCGACCGTGCCATGGCGTAGGCGCCCGAGAGGGACGTGTTGCCCAGATACTCGAACAGCTCCCGGTCGATATCCGGCAGCATACCGATGCGCACGGCGTTTTCCATGTTGATGCCGGAGCCGATGCCGCCCGCGACATACACATGAGACAGCACGCTCACGTCCATGTCGAGACTGGAAAGCATGATATTGATGGCGGAGAAAATCGCGGCCTTCGCGCGGATGAACGAGTCGATATCGACCTCGGTGATGGAAATTTCGCGGCCCGTCTCCGATTCGGCGGCTGTCGCGAGGATATACCGGCCCATGCCGTGCTCGTCGCGCGCGACGCGTTTGCCCTCGCGGACGAACTGGCCTTTCGAGGAAATAATAGAGGTGCGGTAAAGCTCGGCGATGACATCAATGATGCCGGAGCCGCAGATGCCGACGGGCTTCTGGCCCTCCGGCCCGACGATGCCGAGCGTCGGCTCCATCGTATCCTTGTCGATCTTCACGGATTCGACCGCGCCGTCCGTCGCGCGCATACCGCAGGAGATATCGCCGCCCTCAAACGCCGGGCCCGCCGAGCAGGCGCAGGACATCATGAAATCGCGGTTGCCGAAGACCAGCTCGCCGTTCGTACCGAGGTCGATGAACAGCGAAAATTCGTCCTTGTCCCAGATGAGGCTCGTGAACGCGCCTGCGGTGATATCGCCGCCGACATACGAGCCGATGTTCGGGGCCAGCAGAATTTCCGCGTCCGGGTTGGCCGGGAAGCCGAGATCCTTGGCCGTCATGCCGCGCCACTGGAAAAACGTCGGGATATACGGCTCCATGCGCACGGGGTTCGCGTCCACGCCCAGAAGCAGATGGTTCATCGTCGTGTTCGACGCGATGCACACGCGGAACACACGCGAGACGGAAATGCCCGCCGATTTGCACATCGCCGCGACGAGCGGCAGCAGCGTTTCCTTCAAGATCGCGTCCTGCAGCCGCTTGACGCCGCCGGGCTTTCCCTGCTCGACGATGCGGTTGATGACATCCGCACCGTAGCGGATCTGACCGTTGCCCGCAGAGGCCTTCGCCGTCAGCGTGCCGGTCTTCAGATCCATGAGCACGCCCGTGACGGTCGTGGTGCCGATATCGATGGCGCAGCCGTAGAGCGGCGCGTCCTCTTTTTCGGATACGTCCATGATGGTCAGCACGCCGTCCGTCAGCGTGCCGGTGATCTGTACCTTGAAATTGGCCTCGCGCAGCGTTTTTGCAAGCTTTTTGACCGTGTGATAGGTGAGCCTGACCTCCGTGCAGCCGTCGAATGCGTCCTGTGCGAAGCGCGCAAGACGCTCGGTGTCGGGCATGGTGTCGTCGAGCGTCGGCTCGTCCAGCGTAAGAACCGCCTGCACAAAGTCGTTTGCAAAGTCCACGCCTGCGGCCTGCACGTCCTGCTGCAGCTGGTTGAAGATCGCGATCTCCTCGCCGGAGGACAGGTCAGCCGTCTTCATAGGCAGAGGCGATGTCGGGGACAAGAACGGTAATATCTCCGGCAGGCTTCGTCGAGCAGCTCAGCCGCCAGCCTGCGGCATAGTCTTCGTCGGAGATGTGACCGGTCTGCACGCCGGTGACCTCGCCGGAAACGAGCTTGACGCGGCACTTGCCGCACGAGCCGTTGCCGTTGCAGGGCGCGTCGATGGCGACGTTGGCCGATTTCGCGGCCTCCAGAATGGTGCTGCCGGGCGCGGCGGAGAATTTGACCTCCTGCGCACCGTTTTCGAATTGGAAGGTGATTTCGTACATGCTGTCTGGGTTCCTTTCCGTCAAAAGTGTGGAAACCGCCGCCGGCGGAATACGCGAAGTGCATCTCCGCCGCCCCCTGCGTGGTATTCATGCTCTATACTATAAACAAATCCCGCTCTGCGGTCAAGCCCCGCGCGGGAGCAAAAACTTTTTGTACAATTTTCAGAAACTGTCAAAGAATTGTGCGTCATAGACAAATGCGTCGCGTTTTGCGGTGTGGAAACTATTGATTCATCCAAAGAAGTGTGGTAAGCTGAGGCTGGCAGAATTTGATGCAGCAAACTGACAAGGAGGACGAAAACATGAAAAAATTCATCAACCAGGTCGAGCTTGTAGAGGATCAGATGATCCAGGGCATGGTCAAGGCGTATCCGCAGTATGTGCGCAAGCTGGACTGCGGCAACGTGGTCGTGCGGACGGAAAAGAAGGAAGGGAAGGTCGCGCTGATCTCCGGCGGCGGCTCCGGCCACGAACCGGCGCACGGCGGCTACGTCGGCACGGGTATGCTGGATGCGGCGGTCGCGGGCGCAGTCTTCACCTCGCCCACGCCGGATCAGATCTATGAGGGCATCAAGGCCATCGCGACTGACAAGGGCGTGCTGATGGTCATCAAGAACTATACCGGCGACGTGATGAACTTCGAAATGGCCGGTGAAATGGCGCAGATGGACGACATTAAGGTCGCGCAGGTCGTCGTCGATGACGATGTCGCCGTCGATGGCAGTCTCTATACCGTCGGCCGCCGCGGCGTGGCGGGCACGGTCTTCGTCCACAAGATCGCGGGCGCAAAGGCAGAAGAGGGAGCCGAGCTTGAAGAGGTCCAGCGCGTGGCGCAGAAGGTCATTGACAACGTGCGCACCATGGGCGTCGCCATCCGTCCCTGCACAGTCCCGGCGGCGGGCAAGCCCGGCTTTGAGCTTGGCGAGGACGAGATGGAGGTCGGCATCGGCATCCACGGCGAGCCCGGCACGCACAAGGAATCGCTCCGCCCGGCAGACGAGATCGTCGATCATATTCTGGACAAGATTCTGGCCGATATCGATTACACCGGCCATGAGGTCGCCGTCATGGTCAACTCCTCCGGCGCAACGCCGCTGATGGAGCTGTTTATCATCAACAATCATGTCGCCGACGTGCTGGCCGCGAAGGGCATCAAGGTCTATAAGACCTTCGTGGGCGAATATATGACGTCGCTTGAAATGGAGGGCTTCTCCGTGTCCCTGCTGCGGCTGGACGATGAGCTGAAGGCCCTTCTGGACGCGCACGCGGACACCATTGCCTTCAAGGCATAACCCCAAACGCAAAGGAGAACTACTATGGTCAATCAGGAACAGGTGCTGGAGATCCTGCACGCCATCGGCGAAAAGATCTCCGAGGAAAAGCTTTTTCTCACGGAACTCGACAACGTCATCGGCGACGGCGATCACGGCATCAATCTGGCCCGCGGCTTCGCCGAGGTCGAGAAGAAGCGCCCGATGATGGAGGGCAAGGACATCGGCACGATGCTCAAGACTGCCGGTATGGCCCTCGTGTCCACGGTTGGCGGAGCCTCCGGCCCGCTGTACGGGACGGCGTTTATGCAGGCGGGCAAAGCGCTTGCCGGAAAGACGGAGCTGGACGCGCAGGATCTGGTCACGATCCTGGACGCGTTCGTCGCGGGCGTGCAGCTGCGCGGCAAGTCCGTGGCCGGAGAAAAGACGATGCTGGATGCCATGATTCCCGCGCGTGATGCGGTAAAAGCGGCGCTGGACGCGGGAAAGAGCGCGAAGGAGGCTCTGTCCGACGGCGTGGCCGCTGCGGAGCAGGGCGTCGAGTACACCAAGACCATCATCGCCACCAAGGGCCGCGCAAGCTATCTCGGCGAACGCAGTCTCGGCCATCAGGACCCCGGCGCAACGTCGTTCACCACGATGCTGCGCGTCGTGGCCAAGCACGTGTGAGGTGCGGGCCATGGTCGGATTTGTGATCGTTTCGCACAGTCAAACGCTGGCTGACGGCGTGGTTGAACTGACAAAAATGATGGCCGATGGCGTGCCCATCCGGGCCGCCGGCGGTCTGGACGGCGGCGGCTTCGGCACGAGCTATGAAAAAATTTCGAACGCCATTGACGAAATTTACTCTGACGACGGCGTGATCGTGCTCATGGACATGGGCTCGGCGGTCATGACGGCGGAAATGGTGCTCGAGGCCATGCCGGAGCGGAAGCTTGTCCTGGCCGACTGCCCGCTGGTCGAGGGCGCGGTCGCCGCGACCGTCAGCGCCATCGCAGGCAGCAGCCTCGACCAGATCATGGACGAGCTTGCCGACGTGCGGGAGCTGAAAAAGCTGTCGTGATAAAAAGAAGCAGCGTGAAATGCGCACCTGTTTTGTAGCATTTTCTGGAAATCCGGCGCAAAATGGACACAGCAGACTTTCATTGTTTCACAAGGAGCCGATATGAAAGAATTTCAATACACCATTCAGGACCCCATGGGCTTTCATGCGCGGCCTGCGGGCGCGCTTGTGCGCGCGGCAAAGGCGTATACAAGCAAAATTACGATCTCCTGCGGGGAAAAATCCGCGCAGCTGACGCGGCTGATGGCCGTGATGGGCCTCGGCATCAAGCAGGGTCAGACCGTCACCGTCACCATCGACGGCTCCGACGAGGACAAGGCGTTTGAGGAGCTGCAGACGCAGTTCCGCGAAAACGCCTGAGGACGCCGCCATGCAGGTATTCTCAGGGCTTCCCATTTCCCAGGGCCTTGCCGCCGGAAAAATCGTCTTTCTCGGCGTGCAGAAGGCCGCCGTCCGGCAGGCAGTCTCCCCGCAGGAGGAACAGCTGCGCTTTGAAAGCGCACAGCGGCAGGCCGTGGACGCGCTCGGCGCGCTTTATGAAAAGGCCAGAGCGGAGCTTGGTGAGAAGGACGCGGAAATTTTCTCCGTCCACCAGCTCATGGCCGAGGACGAAGACTTTACCGATCTGGTGTCGGAAGCAATCACGGACGGCGCGGAGGCCGCCGAGGCTGTCCGGCAGGCGGGGGAGCAGTGCGCGGCCATATTTTCCGCCATGGACGACGACTATATGCGTGAACGCGCCGCCGATGTGCGGGACGTCGCCGCCCGCATCTGCCGCATTTTAAACGGCGAGGCGGAGCAGACCATCACCGAGCCCTGCCTCATCGCCGCCGAGGAGCTGACCCCCAGCCAGACCGTGCAGTTCCCGCGCGAATTCGTGCGCGGGATGCTGACCGCGCGCGGCGCGGCGAATTCCCACACGGGCATTCTGGCGCGGACGCTCGGCGTTCCGGCGGTTTCGCAGCTGCCCGTGTCGCAAGCGCTGCACGGGCATACGGCAATTCTGGACGGCTTCGCCGGGACGCTGACGCTCGACCCGGACGAACAGACGCTGGCCGAGGCAAACGCGAAGATCGCCGCACAGCAGGAACAGCGCGAAGCGCTCCGGCAGCTGATCTCCGCCCCGAGCGTCACGCGGGACGGGCATTCTGTCCGCCTTTACGCCAATATTGCGGGCACGGACGATCTGCCGCTGCTGCGGGAAAGCGGCGCGGAGGGTGTCGGGCTGCTCAGAAGCGAGTTTCTGTATCTGGGCCGCAGCACGTACCCGACCGAGGACGAGCTGTTTGAAAGCTACAAAACGGTCGTGCAGGCCATGGATGGCCGAGAGGTCATCATCCGCACGCTGGATATCGGCGCGGACAAGCAGGTCGGTTATTTTGATATGCCGCCGGAGGACAACCCCGCGCTCGGCCTGCGGGCGATCCGCCTGTGTTTGACGCGGCCCATTCTGTTCCAGACGCAGCTGTGCGCCATTCTGCGCGCGTCGCGCTATGGAAACGTCGGGATCATGTTCCCGATGGTGACCGGCCCGGATGAGCTGCACCGGCTGAAGCAGGCGCTGGCCGATGCGGAGGATGTGCTCATTGCGCGCGGCGAACGCTTCGGCCCGTACCGCGTCGGCGTGATGATCGAGACGCCTGCCGCCGTGTTCATGAGCGGCGAGCTTGCGGGCGAGGTCGACTTCTTCTCCATCGGCACGAACGATCTGACGCAGTATCTGCTGGCCATGGACCGGCAGAACCCGAATCTGGCCCCGTTCTGCGACCCGCACCACCCGGCCGTTTTGCGCGCGATCCGGCAGACCGTCGAAAGCGCGCATCAGGCGGGCTGCACCGTCGGCATCTGCGGTGAGCTTGCCGCGGATGAAGACCTGACCGAAGCGTTCTTGCGTCTGGGCGTGGACGAGCTTTCCGTCGCCCCGTCCCGCATTCTCCCGCTGCGGGAGAAAATCCGCAGTCTGACGCTCGGATAGCGCGAATACACAATTATCGCCGGTACCGTCTTACAGCGGTGCCGGCGATGCTGTTTTCACTCCCGCACCTGCCGCTGCTCCAGCGTGATGCGGATGGCAGTGCCGTGGTCGGGGACGGAGGAGGCGGTGATGGTGTGGCCGAGGCGTTTGCAGATCGTGCGGCAGAGGTAGAGGCCGAGGCCGCTGGCCTTCTGGTCGCCGCGGCCATTGTAGCCGGTATAGCCCTTTTCAAAGATGCGCGGCAGGTCCTCCGGTGCGACGCCGATGCCGGTGTCACGGATGACGAGGGTCTTGGGCGCTTCCAGCTCGATGGTGATGCTGCCCGCGCGCGTATACTTGAGCGCGTTGGACAAGACCTGCTCGATCACGAACAGCAGCCACTTTTCATCCGTCACGCACGACACATTCAGCGGCTCGTAGCAGAGCTTTAATTTTCTGCCGATGAACTCCCCCGCGAACCGGCGCACGGCGCGGCGGACGATCCCGTCCAACTGGCATTCGCGCAGGACAAGATCGCTGCCGCCATTCAGCCGCAGATAGACCATGACCATCTCGACATACTGCTCGGCGCGGGAAAGCTCCTGCAAAAGCCGCCTCGCCTGCGGCGTGTCCTCCTGCTGGAGGCATAAGCGCATGGAGGCGATGGGCGTTTTGATCTGGTGCGCCCAGAGCGTATAATAGTCGAGCATATCCTGATACTGCGCGTTCATGCGCGTCTCGAGCGCCTGCTGCTGCGCGCACAGCGCCTGCACCAGCGCGCGGTAGTCCTCCTCCGGGACGGTGTGCGCTGCCGGGAGCGTCTCGGGAAGCGTGGGCAGCTGGCAAAGGATCAGCCGCAGCGTCTCATGCCGCGCTTTGACCCGCCGGAAATCCAGCAGCAGAACCGCAAGCCCCAGAATGACACACAGCGCCGACGGATACCACACCGCAGCCAGCGGCAGGTGGTACAGCGCAAACGAGACGATAAAAATGACCGCGAACAGGAAAAACGCGACGATCTTCCCCGCTTTTCCGCGCAGATACTGTAAAAATAACCGCATACTCACTCCACTAAGTAACCTGCGCCGACGCGCGTGGCGATAAATCCTGCAAGTCCCGCGCCGTCCAGCTTTTTGCGCAGGCGGGCCATGTTGACCGAAAGCGTGTTCTCATCGACGAAGCTGTCCGTCTGCCAGAGCGCCTCCATGAGCCTCTCGCGGCTGACGATTTTGCCCTTTTCCTTCAGAAGCGTCCACAGAATGCGGTACTCGTTCTTGCTGAGCGGCAGCTTTTCGCCGTTTACGAGCAAAGACTGGCCGCCCGTCTGCAAGACCGCGCCCCGGTGGGACAAAACAGGCTCCGCGGGCGCAAAATCATACGTCCGGCGCAGAAGCGCCTGCACCTTCGCCGTCAGCACGTCCAGATCGAAGGGCTTGGCGATGAAATCATCCGCGCCCATGTTCATGGCCATGACGATGTTCATATTCTCCGACGCGGAAGAGAGGAACACGACCGGAACGCGCGAAACGGCGCGGATCTGCGTGCACCAGTGGTAGCCGTTGAAAAACGGCAGCGAGATATCCAGCAGCACGAGCTGCGGGTCAAAGGCTGTGAATTCCTCCATGACGGCGCGGAAATTCTGCACGCACCGCGCGTCCAGCTCCCACTGCCGCAGATGCGCGCAGACGGCCTGCGCGATGCCGGGGTCGTCCTCGACCAGCAAAATACGGTACATCCGTCCGCCTCCCGAGCTTCTTTTTCTCTCAGTATAGCACACCCGGCGTCCAGCCGCAAGAAAAGGTCATTTTCCTCTTTCTTTATTGGAAGAAATCGTGTATACTATTTTTGATTTTACGCTTCTTCCGAAATGGGGGATCTTTAGTATGGAACAGGAAGACAAGAATTTGCAGGCACAGCCGTCCGAAACGCAGGAAAAGCCGGAAAAGCAGCCGCTTCCCAAGGGCTATGAGGCGTATCTGAGCCTGTTCGATCTGGTGCGGATGCTGGCGGTCATCACGCTGGTCTTCGTATTCTTTTTCCGTCTGAACGGCGTGAGCGGCAGCTCGATGTACCCCACGCTGGTCGACAAGGACTATCTGGTGCTGGAGAGCAATTTCCTCTACCGGAACGCGAAGCAGGGCGATATCGTCGTTTTGTATACGCCGCCGTTTTCCGAGAATGACGAACTGCTGGTCAAGCGCGTGATCGCGGTCGGCGGGCAGACGGTGGACATTGATTTTGACGCGGGC